>JACCDZ010015228.1_pt1 | contig 13874 bp, 14 predicted proteins | sample 7449551 | NCBI WGS metagenome assembly JACCDZ01 (sample SAMN15323452, study PRJNA562643) | freshwater metagenome | isolation source: river surface water | place: USA:Blue River Watershed | collected 2017-08-18
AGCTCTGCTATCAATTTCTTGACTCGTCTAGAGTCTGTTACACGAATATTTTCAAGATTGAATCCACGTCCTTTGAGACAACTAAATAAGGTTTCGATTTCCCAGCGTAATGCATAATCACCAATAGCAGAAGCATTAAACATAGGAGAAACAACAAGTAAAAGTTCTCCATCTTCTAGGGTCTATTGAGAATTACCGAGAGTTAATTAAACTCGCACACAATTGAATCATGGCTTCAAAACTCGTATCTGTTTTACAATGAAGCGCTGCATACGTCGATAAAATGATTGTGGCAAGCACTTGATGGGTAAGGCTTTAGATGCGGAAGAAAGATTACATGTCTGTTTTACAATTAATGCAAGCATAATCAGTGTAAAACATTTTACATGTGACTTGTTCCACTTTAGATATTTGTTTAAGATGAGATGTAACTCATTGAAATGAGTCATAATATTCGTCGTCAGAAAACAAGTATTATGCCATTATTTCAATGAGTTATCTTTTTTGTCGTGTACAGAGTAATTTTAGATAAAAAAAGAACCAATAAATGGTTCTCTCATCTCTTGATTGAATTTGGCTCAAACAACAAAGTCATCACCTAGATACACTTTACGTACTTGCTCATTATCTAAAATTTCTTGCGGAGTTCCTTCTGCTATCACAGAACCTTCACTGACAATATAAGCCTTTTCACAAATTGCTAAGGTTTCTCTTACATTATGATCAGTGATTAAAACACCAATTCCTCGACTCTTTAATGTCTGGATAATATCTTTAATATCACCTACAGAAATTGGATCGACGCCTGCAAATGGCTCATCTAATAGCATAAATTTGGGGTCAGCGGCCAAGGCACGAGCAATTTCAGCACGACGACGTTCACCACCAGATACACTCATTCCTAACGAGTCTTTGATATGATTAATTTTAAAATCATTCAATAATTCAGTTAAACGTTGCTGTCTTTGCTGTTTATTTAGATCTTTACGCGTTTCCAAAATTGCCATGATATTTTCGGAAATTGTGAGCTTTCTAAAAATTGATGCTTCTTGTGGTAAGTATCCAATACCTTTACGTGCCCGCTCATGCATCGCTAGATCAGATAAATCTAAATTATCTAAATGGATTTCACCCTTATCCATCCGAACAAGTCCGACAACCATATAGAAACTTGTGGTTTTACCTGCACCATTTGGTCCAAGTAAACCGACAATTTGACCGCTTTGCATCGTAAATGAAACGTCTTTTACCACCCACCGTTTACTATAGTTTTTAGCTAGGTGTTTAATACATAAAGTTTGTGATTGCTGTACTGATTGATCCATTAATCACGCGCCCCTGGAGAACTTTTAGAACTTGATGGCGGAATAATAATTTGAACTCGATTTGATGAAGAACCTTGTGCCTCTACATCACCTTTGTTCATACTATATTTCAGACTGTTACCACGAATACTAGAGCCATCTTGATATAGATACGCCTTACCAGTTAAAGTAATAATTCCTGTATCGGCATTATAAACAATGGTCTGTGCTTCACCACGTGCTAAACCTTTTTTAGCATCCATTTGCTGCTGAAATTTTGCCAACTGACCTTTAGCTGTAATCGTTTGTATTTCTTTTTTGCTATTCAATGTCGCAATAATAGAATCAGCCTGAAGCTTCATCGTGCCTTGCTCGATCACTACGTTACCCGTATAGGTTGTTACACCTGTTTTATCATTATAGGTTGCACGATCAGCAACCAATGATAACTGTTGGCTACGGTCTGATGGCAAAGCAAAACTTGAAGCCGAAGAAAATACTACAGCGGCAATACAAGTGACCTGTTTTAGGAAAGTGAAACGAAATTTAGAATTAAAAGCTTGGCGCATACTTTCCTCGAATTTTGTAGAATTCATATTGACCATTATTCAAATTTGCCTTTAGACCTTGACTAACAAACTCAGAACTTGGCGTTTGTACAGTGACTGAGTGTTGTGTCTCTAATTCTCTGGTTTTTGGATATCCTGTGAGTTCATTAGTATGAAACTCCATTTTCCCCTGATCAGACAATTTAGTTGCAACGACATTGCCTTGTAATATGATCTTTGTATTATCGTCATAGGCTTGTGCTTGTTTTGCATAAAACGTTGCATCAGCCTTACCCTGCTTGTACATCACGGCATTTAATTGATCAAGTTGGGATGTTTTCTGCTGCATATTTTGCTGCAACTGTTTCACCTCAGCCCGAACGTATAAATTACCCTGCTCATCAGTCTGTGTTAAGTGAACACCCTGCGCTGAATAAGTCATATTTTTCGCTGAATCAACATCCAACTTTTTTGCTTTGCCGCTGTAATAATAATAGCCACCACTTAAAGCAGCAATCAAAACAGCGACAACATATAAAACCTTGGTATCCATAAACAGAGTTACCTGACCTTTGGGTAATTCACGCTACTATTAATGTGGTACAGCTAAATATTTTGCAAGTAGCTCTTGGTAAACGCCTTTTGAACATAAGAGCATATCGCATACTTCTCGAACTGCGCCACGTCCACCCATCGCTTGAGTGACTAAATTTGCACGACGACGAACTTCCTCATGACCATTGGGAACAGTAATACTCATGCCAGCAATCGCAAATGCAGATAAATCAGGCCAGTCATCGCCCATATATAAACAATCTTCAGGTAAAATATTTAACTGAGCACATGCTTCACGTAATGCCACACCTTTATCTTCTCGCCCTTGAAAAATAAGATCAACACCTAAATCTGTCATTCTTTTTTCAACAATATTGCTCTTACGTCCAGTGATAATAATCACTTTCATTCCTGCTTGTTGAACCAATTTCATACCTAACCCATCACGAATATCAAATGATTTAAGTTCATCACCTGAGTTTGTTAGGGTTACAAAGCCATCGCTTAAGATTCCATCCACATCAAGCACTAATGCTTGTAAATGACGTGCTTGTTCTTGTAAAGCATAAGATGCCATGGCTTAATTTACTCCTGCCTGAATAAGGTCATGCATACTAATCACACCAATCACTTTATTGGTATGATCAACAACTACAAATTGATTAATCTTTCTCTCATGCATTTTTTCCAATGCTTCCACCGCACGGGCTTCTTGAGAAATAGTGAGTGGATTTTTAGTCATAACTTCAGCAACTGGGAGGTTTACATCAAAACCTTGCTGCTGATCAATCATTCGGCGTAAATCACCATCAGTAAAAATACCTAATAAAATATCGTTCTCATCAACAACCGTGGTAAGACCCAAACGTTTATCTGAGATTTCATATAACACCTTGTTCATCGGTGTATCAGGTTTAACTTTGGGTAATTCAGTCCCTGTATGCATCAAATGTTTTACATGCAAAAGTAAGCGTTTACCTAATGCTCCCGCAGGATGGGAACGAGCAAAATCATCTGCGGTAAAACCACGCGCTTCCAACAATGCGACAGCTAATGCATCGCCTAAAACAAGTGTTGCAGTCGTACTAGATGTTGGTGCTAAACCTAGAGGACAAGCCTCATCCGCCTCACCTAATGTCAGTGCAACATCCGCATTCTGTGGCATTGGTCCTTTATCATCACGACTGATAGTAATTAATGGTACACCTAGATGTTTGATTAACGGCATGAGCATCATGATTTCATCACTTTTGCCTGAATTTGAAATCGCGATTAATACATCACCTCGAACCAACATACCCAAATCACCATGCCCCGCTTCACCTGGGTGCATAAAAAATGATGGTGTCCCAGTTGATGCAAGTGTCGCTGCCATTTTTCGACCGATATGACCTGATTTGCCCATACCCGTCACAACAACACGCCCTTTACACTGCAAAAGAATTTCACAGGCACGATCAAAACTTTCATTAATTTGTGTTGCAAGAACTTCTAAGGCTTGTTGCTCAATTCGCAGGGTCTCTAATGCGCTTTTTTGAAAATTTATGGCTTGTGACATATGAGTTTGACCCAGAATAATACGCTATCCACCTGAGGGCAGATGATTTTAATCAAAAGAATGATACTGATTCTAGCATAATTGAAAAATATGCACGTTTCTAAATGTAGTAGTTTTCATCAAAAATGAAGAGAGATTGAACTTATGTTAATTGCTAGAATCTACTAAGTAATAAAGTATATACCCTGAATAGACTAAACGGCCTGCTTTCAATTCATCTTCAAAACATTGCTTTAAAGCAGCTTCGCTAGAAAATCCATATTCAAATAATCTTGAACCAGCAAAATCAAGCAGTCTCCATAAATCAAAACCATTGATCTGCCCCTGCTCTCCAAAATCAAAATCTACGGCACCTCTAGGTAATTTAAGCTTACAGCCAAAACCATGTTTAAAATATGGAATACCTCCTATCAATTTACCAAGTTGAGGGATATCCATACATGCCCATTCAATATTTGTAATAGGTTGCTTTATACCAGATCCTTGCATAAGAGCTAGAACCTCACATACTGCACTTTGATAAGCAAGAATGAGACATCTGAGATTGCTATTCATCATAAACTCAAGAGTAAAAAATCATAATATGCGATATTGCTAAAAAATAGGCATTTATAAAGGCAATCACTCCTCCATTTTTTTCACCTGATAACTTTATGAAATACAATGCATACGTTATGATGAATCACGATTTTTGTAGAGTGTTTGAAAACCCTTATGCAACCTTTTGTTCTATATAATTCTGAGCAACGTAAAAAAGTTGAATTTGTCCCACGTCAAGAAGGTCAAATCGACATGTATGTCTGTGGTATGACTGTTTATGATTACTGTCATATTGGGCACGCTCGAGTTATGGTTGCATTTGATTACATCATCCGCTTCTTACGCAGCCAAGGCTGGAAAGTTCGCTATATTCGTAACATCACGGATATTGATGACAAAATTATTGCGCGTGCCAATGAAAATGGCGAAAGCATCCAACAACTCACGGCTCGTTTTATTGATGCAATGAATGAAGATGCAGCTAATTTAGGCTGTGCAGCACCAGACGAGGCACCAAAAGCAACTGAATATATTGATCAAATGCAAAATATGATCAATACATTGGTTAATAAAGGCGCTGCCTACCCCGCTGCCAATGGTGATGTCTATTTTGAAGTGACTAAATTTGATAAATATGGTCGCTTATCAGGTCGTAAATTGGACGACATGCAAGCAGGAGCATCAGAACGTGTCGATGTCGAAGTAGACAAGAAACACCCATTCGACTTTGTACTTTGGAAACATGCCAAAGAAAATGAACCTGCATGGGCTTCACCATGGGGCAATGGCCGTCCAGGTTGGCATATCGAATGCTCTGCAATGTCGACTTGCTGCTTAGGCAATCATTTCGATATTCATGGTGGTGGCTCAGATCTCATGTTCCCTCACCATGAAAATGAAATCGCACAAAGTGAAGCATCAACAGGTGAGCAATATGTAAATTATTGGATGCATGTTGGTTTTATCAATGTTGATGGCGAAAAAATGTCTAAATCTTTAGGCAACTTCTTTACCATTCGCGATGTCATGGAAAAATTCCATCCCGAAGTGATTCGTTACTTTATTGTCTCATCTCATTATCGTAGCCCTGTCAATTTCTCTGATGTTGCATTAAAAGAAGCAAAGACCACACTAAGTCGTTTTTATCATTCATTTAAAGCTTATCAGCAAGTTTATGGTCAAAAAACAGTTGAAACTTTAGCGCAAGATCTTGTTGAACGCTTCAACAGTGCAATGCGTGATGATTTTAACACTGCGGAAGCAATCGCAGTACTATTTGAAATCAATAAAGAATTAAATCGTGCGGTTAAAGAAGAACAGGCTGAACAAGCAACTGTTCTTTATTCAACGCTACGTTATCTGACGAACATTCTTGGTCTAGTGCAATATGATGTTGAAGATTTTTTAAAGTCTGATATTGGTCAAGAAGCGCTTAATCTCTCTGATGTAGAAATTGAAGATTTTATTCAACAACGTGTTGATGCAAAAAAAGCTAAAGATTTTGCAAAAGCCGATAGCATTCGTCAGTCTTTACTCGATCAAGGTGTCGTTTTAGAAGATACTCGCCAAGGCACAATTTGGCGACGTGCTGATTAATTCAACACTTAGCAACATAGAGAGTTGACAGTTGGATGAAACTCTCTATAATGCGTCCTATTGCGGGAATAGCTCAGTTGGTAGAGCATAACCTTGCCAAGGTTGGGGTCGCGAGTTCGAGTCTCGTTTCCCGCTCCAAAATTTAAAAAGCCTTTATCTAACGATAAAGGCTTTTTATATTTAAAATTTACTTCTTTCTAAAATTTTAATACTTTGCAATAAGTAGGTTAAATAATAAATTTAAATTCTGCCATTTATAGATTTACCAAAGGTTAAATAACCCTTACATACTGTCACTACCCTTTCTTCTTAAAATCCCATAGTTTAAATAACAATATTTTTCAAAAAAGAGCTTAATACCAAATGAAAAAGTCAATTATTGCAATTTCTCTAGCTTCTCTTGTATTAGCAGCTTGTAGTAAAACTGAAAATAAAAAAGTTGAAGAGCAAACACCAGCTACAACTGAAGCTGTATCAGAAGCAACTGTAGCTGATACTGCACATACTACTGAAAATGCATTAGATTGGAATGGCACATATAAAGGCATACTCCCTTGTGCAGATTGTGAAGGTATTAAAACCGAATTAGAACTTAATTCAGATAAAACTTATGAGATTAAAGAAACGTATCTTGGTAAGGGGGATGGCAAACCATTTGAAAGCAAGGGTAGTTTCCAATTCGATAACAAAAATTCATCTATTATTGAATTAGATAAAGCTAGTGATAGCCGTAAATATTTTGTTGCTGAGGGTTATTTAAAAGCATTAGATATAGATGGGAAAGAAATTACGGGTGATTTGGCTAATAAATATCAACTCAAAAAAGAAGCTGAATAATCTTTTTAAATTTTAAATGCTCGCTGTTGCGAGCATTTTTATGATTAAAATAAAAAACCCTGCTTAAGCAGGGTTTTTTCGAATCAGTTCGCGACTTAGTGAGCAGCGAATTGGTTCATTGTGTTTTTAGCATCGTCGTGCGCTTTAAGAGCGTTGTCACCAGAGAAGATTTCTTTGTGATCATCACCGATGTCAGAACCAGCCATTGCTTGGTGTTTAACACAAGCGATACCGCCACGGATTTCTTTACGTTGTACGCCAGCAACATAAGCCAACATACCTTCAGAACCGAAGTAACCTTGTGCAAGCTCATGAGTAGAAAGAGCAGCAGTGTGGTAAGTCGGAAGTGTGATCAAGTGATGGAATACACCCGCTTCACGAGAAGCATCTGCTTGGAATGTACGTACTTTTTCATCAGCATCAGCAGCCAATTCAGTAGCATCGTACTCAGCGCTCATTAATTTAGCACGGTCGTAAGCAGAAACGTCTTTACCTTCAGCAACCCAACGGTCGTAAGCTTGTTGACGGAAGTTTAACGTCCAGTTGAATGATGGGCTGTTGTTATAAACAAGCTTCGCATTTGGAACTGTTTCACGTACACGGTTAACCATGTGAGCGATTTCTTCAACGTTTGGAGTCGCTGTTTCGATCCAAAGAAGGTCAGCACCGTTCTGTAAGCTAGTTACACAGTCAAGTACAACGCGGTCAATTTGAGTGCCTTCACGGAACTGGTATAGACCAGAAGCAAGACGTTTAGGACGGTGAAGTTTACCATCACGCTTGATCAGGATTTCGTCTTCTTGAGCTTCTGAAATGTCGATTTCAGTTGTGTCTAAGTAGCTGATGTATTGAGAAGCGATGTCGCCTGGCTCTTTAACCACTGGGATTTTTTGAGTCAAGTCAGCGCCTTCAGAGTCAGTACGTGCAACGATGATACCGTCGTCAAGACCCATTTCTAAGAATGCATAACGTAATGCATGGATTTTAGCGATGAAGTCTTCGTGCGGAACAGTTACTTTACCAGCTTGGTGACCACATTGTTTCGCATCAGATACTTGGTTTTCGATTTGAAGCGCACAAGCACCAGCTTCGATCATTTTCTTAGCAAGTAAGTAAGTCGCTTCTTCGTTACCGAAACCAGCGTCGATGTCAGCAATAATTGGCACAACGTGAGTTTGGAAGCCATCGATTTGAGCAGTGATTTCAGCAGCTTTAGCAGTGTCACCAGCTTCTTGAGCTTTTTTAAGAGCACGGAATAAATCGTTTAATTCTTTCGCGTCAGCTTGACGTAAGAAAGTATAGATTTCTTCGATTAATGCAGGAACAGAAGTTTTTTCGTGCATAGATTGGTCAGGAAGTGGACCAAATTCTGAACGAAGTGCAGCAACCATCCAACCAGAAAGGTAGATATAGCGACGTTCAGTAGTACCGAAGTATTTTTTGTTCGCAATCATTTTTTGTTGAGCGATGAAACCGTGCCAGCAACCTAATGATTGAGTATATTTGCTAGAGTCAGCATCATAAGCAGCCATATCACGACGCATAATCGCAGCTGTATATTTAGCAATATCTAAACCAGTTTTGAAACGGTTTTGCATTTGCATACGAGCAGCATCTTCTGGGCTAATATCGCGCCAAGTGTCGCCGAATTTTGCTTTTAATTCGCGGATTGCATCAATCGCTGTTAAATATGTAGACATGATATATTCCTTTAGAGGGATTGGCATCGAATGATCGCAAAAAACCATGCTTTTATAGTCTAGATTTTAAGCACTTCATCAACATATTGCACAGCTTAGTCTGTGCAAACAGATTAATCCAATATTCTTGGTTAATTTTCAGTATTTATTTATGAAATATACAGATAAAACGATATAGAATATTCAAAAAAATAAACTAAGCCTTTGATATATAAATATTTTTAAAAATAAAATTCATCATAAATTATTCATTAAACAATCTAACTCGTATTATTTCTATACATTTAAAACAACTATCCAATACCAAAACATATGAATGAATAAAGCCAATAAATGCAGAAATGGCCATCGTGTTTTATATATTGAATATCATTTCTTCATGATAATGAATCTATGATAAGCTTATTCAAATTTAATAAGACCAAACCATTCAACTATTTGCTATACCTTTTATCTCGTTTTAAGTTACACAAACGGCTTTAGTTATGTCATAATTCATCACAATTCAAAAATTTTATTTTCGGTATTTTTTTTATGAATCTGGAGCGGGTTGATCTCAATTTATTAATTTATCTTGATGTACTTCTTCGTGAAAAAAATGTCACACGTGCTGCAGAACAACTGGGTGTCACTCAACCCGCAATGAGTAATATTTTACGTCGCTTACGTAATTTATTTAACGACCCTCTACTCATTCGTTCTTCTGAAGGCATGACACCAACTGAGCGTGCACTCGAATTACAACCACGTATTCGTGATGCATTATCAGATTTGTCGATGATTCTCGAACCACGTACCGAATTTAGACCTTATACCAGTACACGCGTTTTTCGCATAATGACTTCCGATTATGCTGAAGCAACGCTTGTACCGCGTCTTGTAAAAGCACTTCGTTCTGAAGCACCGAATGTTGTACTGGACTTCTTAACTCCAAGTGATGTCTCTTATCGAGATATGGAGCAAGGCAAAGTTGATCTAGCCATTAACCGCTTCAATGAAATCCCGCAAAGCTTCCATCAAGTTTTGGTATGGCGCGATAGTTTTAGCTGTATTTTAAATGATAAACACCCTGCTGTAACCCATCTCAACCTTAAAAGCTATTTAGATGCTCAACATATTTGGGTTTCTAAAACAGGTATGGGTGTTGGCTTTGGCGTAAATCCAGATAAACAAGCAGGTCTTGGTTGGATTGACCAAGCTTTGGAACGAATTGGTCAGCGTCGTAAAATTTCCGTGTTTACTCGCCACTATCAAATGCCTGCACTTTTAGCGCAAAATGTTGATCTGATTGCAACATTGCCGACACGTATGGCACGTTTGCAAGCACAAAATCCTCGTCTTCTTATTAAAGACCCACCATTTTACATTCCAGAATTTGAGCTTAAAATGGCTTGGTGTCCATTACTACACCATCATCCTGCACATCGTTGGTTAAGACAACTTATCCTCTTTGTAGCACGCCAAATGATCGAAGAAGAAAATCGTGAGTTTCTTTTAAATAATTCACAATTTTCACAATACTAAAATATTGCTTTGTAACAATATGATTTCCTCTACGGATATGCTTGTTTCATAAGCAAAATTGTTATACTGAGGTAATACCCAATTACCTCTCTTCTTTTTTTATGTTACAACATATTCATAATAAACGATGAACCACAGGTGATGTGTGAGTCTCTTCCAAAATATTATTGTCATTATTCTGCTCATAACTGCGGCAGGTTTTCTCTCGCTCACTGAAATTGCACTTGCTGGCGCACGAAAAGTTAAATTAAAAATTTTGGCTGAATCTGGTGAAATTCGAGCACAAAAAGTTTTAGATTTACAGGAACAATCTGCGGACTTTTTTGCAGCCTCACAAATCGGTTTAAATGCTGTTGCTATCTTAGGCGGTATTTTAGGTGAAGCAGCTTTTCGCCCATTTTTTGTAGAAATGCTTAAACAGTTTTATGTAGGCCCTTGGCTAGAAACGATTGGTTTTGCTTTATCTTTCACTTTGGTAACTTCCCTTTTTATTTTGTTCGCGGATCTAATGCCAAAACGTTTGGCAATGATCGCCCCAGAAAAAATTTCTATTCGCGTTATTGAGCCGATTCAAGTTTTTATCAAGATTTGTAAGCCTTTAGCTTGGGGAATCAATGCAATTGCAAACTTATTGTTCCGGTTATTTAAAGTAAATACCATTCGTGATGACAATATTACGTTTGATGATATTTCTGCGGTTATGGATGCAGGAGCTCAAGCTGGTGTATTACAAAAACAAGAACACCACTTCATTGAAAATGTTTTTGAACTCGAAGAACGCACAGTACCATCAAGTATGACCACACGTGAAAATGTGGTTTATTTCACTTTAAAAGAAAATGAGAACAGTATTCGCCAAAAATTAGCCGAATATCCCTACTCCAAGTTTTTAGTTTGTAATGAACAAATTGACCAAGTCATTGGTTATGTTGATACCAAAGACATTTTAGTTCGTATCTTAAACAATCAATCTCTCCTTCAACTTAATGAATCAACAATCCGTACTGTTCTTATTATTCCAGACACATTAACACTTTCAGAATTACTAGATCGCTTCCGTTCAACCAAAGAAAAATTTGCGGTCGTTATTAATGAATATGCCTTGGTGGTTGGTGTAATTACTCTCAGCGACATCATGATTACTGTAATGGGTGATTGGGTCACACCAATGGAAGAAGATCAACAAATTATTAAGCGTGATAACCACTCATGGCTGATTGATGGTAGCACCCCAATTGAAGATGTGAAACATGTATTGGAAATTGAAGAATTTCCTGAAAATGAAAATTATGAAACGATTGCTGGTTTCATCATGTATCGTTTACGCAAAATTCCACGTCCAGCTGATGCAGTTGAATATGCGGGTTTTAAGTTTGAAGTAGTTGATATTGACCATTATAAAATCGATCAATTACTGGTCACTCAAATTATTCCCAGCTTAGAAAATGAACCGCCTTCAACAACAACTGAATAACTCATAAAAATTAAGCCCTTAAAAGGGCTTAATTTATCTGGTCAAAAACCAAACTAAAATCACCAATATGAAGAAAATCAAAATAAAGATTTGGATTCCGCCACGGCTGCGTTGGGCTAACTGCTCCTGAATTAGTGCTTGCTCTTGTGGATGCTCTTTTAAATATCGTTCGACCAAGTCTTTGGATTCTTTCAACCCAAGACCTGTTTTTTCACGAGTAATTTTGATTGCATCTATCAACTGACCTGATCTTAAAGCGTCTAGAGCCTCATGTGGGATCTCTATATTCAAACTCATAAATTTAACATCCTTGTTATTTATAATAATTTATTTGATTTCGTAGAAAATTTAATTTCCACCATATAGTGAAATTAATTGATCTAATGTAGCTTGATAATGAATTGCAATATCTTCTGATAGGATTTTATACGCACTATCGAACTGAACCATTGGCCACCCTTCTTTCCAAAATGGAAAGATGTTATGCAGATCATGAGTCACTATTGAATCTTCACGCACAATTGCTTGAGCAACCTGAGACAGAACTTGAGCTGTTTCAGCTCCATCAATCGCAAGATAATCAATACCTCGCACTTTTAAAATACGAATACGATCTTTTTTATAACGAATTTTTTTAGCTTGTCCAGAATTTAAACCTAATGCAAGTGTTACTGCTTCTACAAATTTATCTTCAAAACTTGTATTCAGTGCAACCAAAGCTTGCTTGTGCGCTTCTTGACGCCCAGCCTTACCCCCATTACGGATGATTTCGTTCGCTTCTGCATCAAGCTTATCTTTTTTCATAGACTGTAAAATGTCTAAAATTTCGATATCGCTTAAATATTCAGGAGTTTGCTCAGTCATGGGAGTCCTTAGACAATAATTCAAAGGACTATTGTCTCATAAAAGACATTTCAAAACAGAATAAAAATGAATGCATCTTACCTAGACTCTATTTTCAACTTATAGAAATATCTAAATAACCATCATTTTCCGAAATAAAATTGAATTAGAGATATTTTCTAAATTATTTTGCCGATATAAAACTATTTAAAAAAGATAAATACTCCAACAAATTACACCGCCTTTTCAGACAACATATTTTTAGTTAGTGGTCAATTGATTGAACTTGCCATGAAAATTAAAGATATTTGCGAAACTGCTGAGAATATTTTAATTTTTAATGATCAAACTAGCTAAGAGGTTGACCTTGATCTTTCTTGTTTTGAGCTAGAGATTCAGCAACGTTATAGTGAGCCTGAGCCAACAAAGAAAATTGGTCGACCGAAACTCACCGTTATCTCTCGTGAAATTACCCTACAGAAAAAGCATTGGGATTGGTTAGATCTGCTGTGATTCGTAAACTGATTGATAGAGTGCTGAATGATCCAAGTTCTGAAAGTAATATCATGTTGGCGAAATAAGCGACTGATCTCTTTATGTCTGCGATGTTAGTTAGGTAACATGCCGAATTCTAAAGGAGCAACCTGTGCTTTATATCAAAGTGATCTAGAAGTCTTTTTAAAGACAATTCAAAGTTACCCAAAGGATTTAAGAGAATATTTAATTATAAAAAATCATAATATTTTTTAATACTGAACCGTACCGGGTTTGTCGGAGACCACTTTTCTTGAGAGAATGTCCCGATGAAAAAAGTAAAATACACCCCTGAAATCAGAGATAGAGCGGTTCAATTATTGATTGAATCTGAAAAAGATTATCCTTCTACTTGGGCTGCAATCACAGCTATTGCTCCTAAAATCGGTTGTACTCCTGAAACACTACGTGTTTGGTATCAAAAATATTTAGATAAACAAAATCCAGTTAAAGTACAGCAGCTTTCAGACCAAGAACGTATCAAACAACTCGAACGCGAAAATAAAGAACTGCAACGTGCTAACGAAATTCTACGTAAAGCAGCTGCTTTTTTCGCCCAGGCGGAGCTCGACCGCCCACACAAATAATGGTGGATTTTATCCATAACAATAAAGATCGATATGGTGTTGATGCGATTTGTAGGATTTTACCGATCGCAGCTTCAACCTATTACCGAACTTTAGATCTCGCTGACAATCCAGAACATCGAGCGAAACGAGATCTACATGATGAGCATCATGCTGAACAAATTCAACGAATTTGGAAAGAAAGTTCAGGTCGATATGGTGTGCGTAAGGTCTGGCAACAATTGAAACGTGAAGGTTATGTTATCGCACGTTGTACAGTTGCTCGATTGATGCA
>JACCDZ010641873.1_pt1 | contig 13874 bp, 5 predicted proteins | sample 7449551 | NCBI WGS metagenome assembly JACCDZ01 (sample SAMN15323452, study PRJNA562643) | freshwater metagenome | isolation source: river surface water | place: USA:Blue River Watershed | collected 2017-08-18
GGCCAAACAAGCTTGGCGCAACTCGCAGCAGCTTATGCCTACGGGCTGGCTCGAAATCACCCTTTTGTGGATGGCAACAAGCGTACGGCATTGGTGTTGAGTTTGCTTTTTTTGAAACTCAACAAGAAGACACTTTCAGCCTCTCAAGAAGATCTCTACGCCGTGTTTATGGCCTTGGCAAATGGAGATATGCCTGAGGCCGGCCTTGCAGATTGGTTTGAATCGAAGTTAACGTGAGTTGAACTTAATTGGGGTCAGACCCCAATTAAATTAGCGCTCGTGCAGCGACTCTGACAGGGTTTTGGTGACGGGCTTGGTTAGGTAGCTCAACACCGAATGTGTGCCGGTTTTGATTTCAACCACGGCTGACATACCGGCTTGGATGTTGGCAGGCCCATTGAGTTTTTCTTTCAGATTTTTTTGTGCAACGCGCACCTGCACGCGGAAAAACTCTTCGGCTTTGGGTGACTCATCGCGCACGCTGTCTGAGCTGACATGTGAAATCACACCCGGCAAGGTGCCGTACACCGTGTAGTCAAACGCATCGATCTTGACTGCAGCGGGCAAACCTACTTTGACAAAACCAATGTCGCTGGGTTTGACTTTGGCTTCGATCAACAAATCGTTTTGATTGGGCGTGATTTGCATGAGCTCTTCTCCAGCGCGCAAGACGCCTGTGAGGGTGGTCACGCGGATGTTTTTCACCAAGCCTGCGCTGGGTGATTTGACATCGGTTCGGTCGAGCAGGTTTTTGCGTTGTGCCAAGGTTTGCGAGACCACCATCAGCTCTTCTTCGTTGCGACTGAGTTCAGCCATGACATCGCGGTTGTAGCTGTTGCGGCGGTTGACAATTTGCGCTGACAAGTCTGCCACTTGTCGTTGCAAGCGCAGCACATCTGTTTTGCTGACATCACCTCTGGCAAGCAGGGGCTCTGTCATGCGCAACTCTTCTTGCGCGAGCGCAAGCGCTTGCTCGAAGGCTTGAATTTCTTCGTTCAATGAAATGCGTCGTTTTTGCAACAACGCACTTTGGTTGACGTACAACCGAGAGAGCTCTGGTGTTGCTTGATTGGCAGGGAGGCTTTTGCCCGATAGTTCGCTGCGCAAGCGCGAAATGTTGGCTTCGAGTGCCGAGGCTTTGGCAAGTGTTTCCAAGTAAGCCGGCTCGGCTTGTACACGGCTCAAGCGGGCAAGCACGGCACCCGCCTCAACTGTGTCGCCTTCTTTGACCAATAACTCTTCAATCACACCCCCATCAGCCACTTGAATGACTTGCGAGCGTGCATCGGGGATGACCACGCCTGTGGCGCGCGTGACTTGATCAATGGGTGACAGCGCAGCCCAGACCAACAGAACAAGCACCGTTGCGACACTGGCCCACAGCAATAGACGCAAGGAATGGGGGTTGGCTTCTGAGGGCTCTTCGAGGCTTAGAAATTGAAACAAACGTTTAGCCACGGCTGAAGAACCCTTCTAATTTGCGCAAGACATCGTCGCGAGGGCCGTCCATCACAACACGACCGCCCACCACAAAAACAATGCGTTGCACATGCTTGAGCACATGCGCCTTGTGCGTCGCAACCACCACCGTACTTTGTTGGGGCAAGGCATTAAAGAGGTGGTCAATGACACGCGCTTCGAGCTGTGCGTCCATGGATGCGGTGGGCTCGTCTAGCAACAGCACTTGCGGCTTTGCCAGCAGCATACGCGCAAGGCCCACCACTTGACGCTGTCCACCCGACAAACCGCGCCCACCTTCTTGAATGGGCAAGTCGAACCCTTGCGCTTTTTCAGCGATGAGCGCGTCTAGCCCAAGGGCCTGCGTGGCTGCCAAAATTTCTTCATCGGTGGGTGCGGGCAAGCCCAAGGTGAGGTTGTCACGCAGGCTGCCTTGAAACAATCGCACGTCTTGCGGCAAGTAAGAGACATGTTCGCGAATGAACTCGGGGGCAAGTGCAAAAGCATCGATGCCGTCGATTGAAATGCTACCGCTGTGTGGTTTGTAAAGCGTTGAGATGAGTTTGATGAGGGTGGACTTACCGCCACCCACAGGCCCCAAGATGGCCACCCGCTCGCCAGCAGCGATGTCTAACCGCTCAACGTCCACCACAACTTCGGATGGGCGATAACCAAACTTCACACGGTCTAAGCGCAAGTTGCCTCGACACTGGTCTGGCACAACCGGTTTGAAACCCAGCGGACGGTCTTGGGGCATGCGCAAAATGCCATCGAGGGAATCAAGACACGCCCTAGCGGTTTGCCATTGCGCCAGCATGGCGGGCAATTGCGCAATGGGTTGAATGGCGCGTGATGAAATGATGGCGCATGCAATGACACCACCCATGGTGAGCGACTCGTTCACAACCGCCAACACACCGGCAACAACCACAGCGATATAACTCAACTGCTGCACAGTTTGCGTGAGATTGCCCGACAAACTGGTGAGCATTTTCAGCTTGATTTCTTTGTCCGACAAGGTGTCCAAAATGAGACGCCAGCGGTGGCTGAATTTCCATTCAGCAGCAGCAGCCTTGATCGACTCAACACCGTCAATGGCTTCAATCAACAAACCATTTTTGATGTTTGACTCTTTGATTTGGGCAGACGACAGTTCTTTGATGGGCTTGGCAAAGGCCAAACCGACAGCAATGGCAATGGGCACAAAAACAAGCGGCATGAGCGCCACGGGGCCCGCCAACAATGCGATGAAGAAAATGAACAAAACAGCCAACGGAATATCTGCCAACACCACCAGCGTGCTGGTGGTCATGAACTGACGCACGGTTTCAAAATTGCGTATTTGAGAAGCAAACGTGCCCACAGTGGGAGGGCGCGCGTCGAGCCGAATCGCAAGTGCGCGGTCAAAGAAAACGCCAGACAACTCCATGTCAATGGCTTTGCAGGCACGTTCAATCATGAGCATGCGCAAATGGCGCATGAGCAGCTCCAAGCCAATGAGAATCACCACACCAATGGTGAGCACGGTGAGTGTGGAAAAACTTTTAAGAGGAATAACCCGGTCGTAGACCTGCATGGTGTAGAGCGAAGTGGCCAAGCCCATCAGCCCCAACAACACCGTGGCAATGGCTGCCTCGACAAAAATAGACCTGCGACGCATGAGCGCAGCCCAAAAAACAGCACGTGCAGAGTGCTCAGGATCAGCGGCCTCACCCGCTTGGTGCCCAGCATCCACATGGAAATGCACGATTTGCCCAGTGGCGAGCATGTCAGGTGTGAGCTGCAAAGTGTTGCCCTGCGCATCTTCCGCAATGACATGTTGCGTGTTCATGCCTCGCAGCAGCAAGCACATGGGCAATGTTGTGTTTGCCCCGCCTGCTGCGAACCACAATGCTGGCAAATTTTCCCGCTGCAAAGTGTGCACCAGAGGTTGAACGCGCCCTTGTGCAAACACATTTCGCCAGGCGGTGACCACCGCTTCCTCACGCGAACCGCCAGAGGCGTCAATTTTGAAACGATGCACGGGTACTGCACGACCTTGCAAGGCTGCGCATTTGGACATCAATCGTTCAATAGCGGTTAAGTTGGGATCTGAAGACATGTGTTCAATCGTTCACGCAGTGTGGTTTGCAAACCTGCACCCACTGCCCTGTTTCTGCCAGTACTTGCCATTGCGTGACCAATGCACTCCAGTGTAAGTCGATGGCCGTTTGCGCCAAGGACGCGGCCTCACGCTGCGCGTTCAATACTTCTAACCAGGTTTTGCGTCCGACGACAAATTGACGCGCAAAAGATTCGGCCACTTCACTGGAAAGCTGTTGGTTTTTTTGCGCCCAATCGAGCTGACGCCAATACATGTTGGCATCTGCATGCAGGGTTTGCACACGATCAGCCAACTCACGATCGAAGGCCATCAATTGCGACTGCGCTGCATCTCGACGCGACTTGGCGGCTTGCACTTGGTGCATGACTGACCAACCGGCACCTGGAGCAAAGGTAACTTCAAGCGTGGTTTGCTCTGGTGGAAAGTTTGGCGTCCATTGGCTGTAGCCAGCGCGTTTGTCATAACGCAGGTTGACGGTGGGCAATGTTTCCGCTTCTTTTTGTTGTATCTCGGCGGCGGCCATGTCAATTTGCGCTTTGAGTTTTTGTCGTTCAGGCGAAGTGGTGAACGCAGCTTGCATCAACTGCTGATCTTGTGCCATCAGGCGCGATTTGACCAATGGCTCAGTGAGCAACACGAGCGATCGCCCCCAAAACTCTTGCAAACGCACGCGCGATTTGTCAACCGCCGTTTGCACTTGCGTCAATTCCATTTGCGCTTGAAGCAAGCGTGATTGACCCAACCACAAATCACTCTCAGGGTTAATTTGAGCTTGTGCCCTGCGCTCAATGACGCCCGCTAAGAGTTGGTGTTGTTTGACATTTTCAAGCGAGATTTTCAAACGGGCTTGAAATTTGTAATGGTCCGCCAAAAGGTTGGCCGCTTTGATGAATACTTCTTTTTGCGTGGCAGCCATAGACTGCTGCGCATCGCGCAACTCAGCCTGCGCGATGTCAATGGTTGCATTGATCTTTCCGCCTGCAAACAGGGGTTGTTGCAGTCTCAAGGTAGAAAGCGGCTCGGCTCCCTGCACAGAGCGCGAGGCTGACTGCACCGACAAAGTTGGCAAGCGTTGCATTTGAGCTGCAGCCAGTCTGTGATCAGCTGCAACAACCAACTCTCGCTTAGAAACCACCAGTGGATGCTGCTGCACTGCTTGTGCAAGCAACAGTTCAAAGCTAGCGTCTTGCGAAGTTTGCCCCCACGCTAGGAGGGGGCAGAAAATCAGAAACCATCGAATCAGGGAGTACACGTGCTGGTTTTAGCCAAACTGAAAGTATTACCCATCGATTGTTGCAAAACCGCAGACTGAACATTGATTTCCATTTCGGCCAACTGTGCAGCAGTGGGGTTGAGGTTGACCGCGTCTGCAGCTTGGGTGAACAAGTTCTTTAAGTAAGCGGCATCAGATGCGTTGACGGCAATGCAAGTCTTGACGAACTTGTTGTTGCCTGCGCCAATTTGGGCCGTGGCCTGTTTGATGTTGGCCAACTCCGTTGAACTCTTGAACTCTTCAACGGCAGTGCTGATGGCATTTGCCTGACCGCCGTCGATGGCCGTTTTGAGTTTCAGACCCGCACTGGCGAGGCGCTCTGAAAAATCGATGGCACTGGTGCTGGTACTCGTGCGCGATGCTCGCGCCACTTCCGCCAACAAATAGCCCATGTAACCACCGGGCGTGCTGAGATCTATGCCAGCACTTGCGTTGGCGGCAGACAGCACCGTAGGCGCAACCAACAAGTGGAGGGTGTGAATGTTTCTCAGCTTGGTGGTATCAGAGCGCAAACCGAGCAGCAAGCGGGTGCGAGCCAATGCTTGGTTCATGGTGTCTGATTCAGTGCCACCCGTGGGCTTGTTGACCTTGAGGGTGTTGGCTGACAGGCCAGCAAAAACAGCTGCCAAATGCGTGAAGGGTGTGATGCCATAGCTCGACCCCGCTGTCAGGCTATCCGCTGGCACGATGGCAAGCATGGCTCGGGTGCTACCAAAGTCAACATCACCACCAAGACCTTCGTCGTAAAACTTCACGCCTGTTGCGCCAGACACACGCAACACCATAGGACCGGAATAGTTGCCAATGTCCACCACCGCAACACCGGCGGCGTTGGTGTTTTTAAAGGCCAACTCGCTGCCTGTTGTGGGGTCGATGACAGACACTTTGGCGCCTTCGCCAAACGCACCCAAAGCCGGCACCACATTGATGGTGCGCGCTGACACTTCTGCTTTCACAACAGAGGTGGTGGCAGCGGCCGCCGTTTTGGCGGTGTAGCTAAAGCTCAGTTTGGCATCGGCCGTTAAAAAGGATGAGCTGCCTGTTGCCAACGCCGCTTGCGCTTGCGTCAATGGCGTGAGCACGGTGTCTAAATCTGTCAAACCACTGGCAAAGTTGCTCTGTTTGACCTTGATGGCACGGCTGTAAATAAGCTTTGCTTGCGTCAATGGCGTGCTGCCAGCCGCTGCTTTGTTGGCCATTTCTGCCAACAGCAAGCCGTACAAACCGGAGGCGCTGCTGGAAGAAACTTTCAAACGATCAGCACGAACCGGTGTGGGCGCAGCCAACACATCCAAAGTATTTGAATCAACACCCAAAATGTCTTGTGTGAATTTGACGGCCTGATTGATGTTCGCAAGCACATCCGCCGTGGCAGCACCGGCCACGGTAGGCGCCAAGCCATCGACGCCCGCCAAGGCAGCCACCATGTTGGTCAACGGTGTGACGCCATATGCCGCGCCGCTGGTGATGGTGGTGGTAGGCACCACTGACAACAGGTAATCGGTTGCGTTTGCAAAGTCTTTGGCTGTACCTGCCTTTTCATCGTAGTAGGTAACACCCGCTGCGCCGGACACCTTCAAAATGAATGGCCCTTCGTAACCAGCCATGTCAATCGATGCTTCGCCGCCAGCGGTTGTGGTGGTGGACTTGATGAGATCACCATTGGGCTTGAAAGCCTCAACCACAGCACCCGCACTGAAACCACCCAAAGCTGGAACGACGGTGATGCTTTTACCAGCAACACTCGCACCGCCACCGCCGCCGCCACCGCAAGCCACCAACAGAGCTGCAGCGGTCAGAGCTGCAGCCGTTTTCAACCAACGCATTGTTTTGTTATTGTTCAACATGTAAAAGCTTTCTGCATCAAGCAATCATCAGGCCTGATTGGTTTTGCGATTGCGTGAGCGCAGTGACACCAACCGTTCCATCAGCATTGAGGTCTTGGTTGAAGGCACGTTCAACCTCTGACACATCAGACATCACGCTGGCTTTGGTCCAATCGATGGCGCCTTGTGCGTCCAATGTGTAAATTTGCCAGCTGACCTCTTCTTCTGTGCCATGGGTGTCTGTGACCTTGACAGCGAATTGATAGGTGCTGTCGGCAGCTTGCTTCTCGATGGCAAAGGCTTCGCTGATGTGCTCGCCGTCAGGCGTGTCATATCTGAAGTTGAAGTTGGCAGCACCACCCAAGCCGTCACCGATTTGAATCGGCGATTGACCTGAGCTGTTGATGTACAAGCCACCATCAGGATCCGTGACCAATTGGTCACCCACCGTGTCTGACAAGATGGCTTTCAAGCTGGTGACCGAAACGCCCTCTTGACCATCGCCATTGAGGTCTTGTTTGAACAGACTCTCCAAGGCCGAGATGCTCTTGAAGGATGTGAAGTTGGGGTCAACCACACCTTTGTCGTTGAGGGTGTAGACCTTCCACTCGATAGTGTCTGTAGTGCCAAGCGTCAAGATCTCTTTCACTGCAATGCGATAGGTCGTGACATTGTTTGCGACCACACTTTCTACGGCAACGGCGGTTGATTTCAGAGCACCGCCCGTCCATGTCTGATTGTCTTCTAAGGTGGCAGGGTTGCCTTGGTCGTTTTGCACCATCAAAGTGGTATCAGCCTTGATGTAAAGCGCGCCATCAGAACCTTTGGCCAACTTGATACCAGCCGTGTCGGTTTTGAGAGGCTCAGCAGTTGTGGCGCCAGATGTGATGGAGCCATCAGCGTTCATATCCTCTTGAATGACAACTTCTGCTGCTGCAATGTTTTTGACGTAGGAGGTTTTACCCCAGTCGAGCACCGAGGTGTCAGCCGTTGTCTTAACGCCCAGCGTGAAGATTTCCCATGAAACATCGGTCTTGTTGTTGACTGTATCTGTGGATGTGCTCTTCACAGCCAGGCGGTAAGTGCCGTCTGATTGTTTTTCAACAGCAAAGGCCACGCGCGAAGAGCTGCCTCCCGTCCAAGTGTTGCTGTACTCCAGAACAGGCGCACCGCCGTTTTTATCGACAACCGCAACATAGGTTTGACCGTCTTTGATGTAGAGCGCGCCAGTAGTGTCTTTGTAGAGTGAGCCGCCGTTGCCTGACTTGTCTGTTGCGACAGCGCTGAGCGAGCTCGCAGAGACGCCTTTGTTGCCGTCACCATCCAAATCTTGGTTGAACAGTTTCTCCACACTGGTGACAGAACGTGTCCATGAGGACTTGCTCCAGTCGAGCACGCCATCTGCGCTCAACGAGTGAATTTGCCAACTTGTTTCGGTGGTGCCGTTGTAGACATTGGTGTTTTTGATGGCCAACTTGTAGCTGCCATCGGTTTGCTTTTCAACAGCATAAGCTTCGCTCTTGGAAGAGCCACCACTCCATGTGCTGCTGAATTCAAGACTTGGCGTTGAGCCGTAGGCGTCAGTGATGGACTTGAAAGTGTTGGCGTCGATTTTGATGTAAAGCGCACCATCTGCATCTTTGGCCAAACCATGGCCTGTGGTGTCGGTGGCAATCGTGACGAGCTTGGATTTGTCCATGCCAATCGTTTTGTCGCCGTTGAGGTCTTCGTTGACCTGGGCCTCGATGCCCGTGACACTCTTGGTCCAAGAGGACTTGGTCCAATCCAGCACACCCTTGTCGCTCAGCGTGTGCAATTGCCAAGAGACGTCCGATTTACCGTCGTACTCGTTGGTGTTTTTAATCAGCAACTTGATCTTCCCATCGCTTTGCGCATGCGCCGCAATGGCCTCACTCTTGAATGAACCGGTGCTCCATGTGTTGCTGTTTTCCAGCGTTGGCGTGCCACCATAGGTGTCTGTGATGGCATACCAAGCGGTACCCACTTGGACATACAGTGCGCGCTCGGTGTCGCGCGCAATGCGAACGCCGTTGGTGTCGGAGTCAATCAACTGCAGCTTTGATTGGTCAATGCCGATTTGGCCGTCACCATTCAAGTCTTGTTCAAATGCGCCCTCGAAGCTGGCAACAGCTTTTGACCAGCTTGACTTGCTCCAATCCAACACACCTTTATCACTCAGTGTTTGAATTTGCCAGTTGACATCGGTTTTGTCGTTGTAAACGTTGGTTGTCTTGATGGCCAACTTGTAAGTACCGTCCGACTGCTTTTGCACAGCAACAGCTTCAGACTTGTTGGAGCCACCAGTCCACTCGTTTTTGTATTCAAAATTGGGCGCGCCACCGTACGAATCGGTGATGGCCGTGAAGACATCGCCGTCACGGATGTAGACCGCACCGTCGGAGTCTTTGGCCAAGGTGGCGCCCGTGGTGTCCTTGCCCACAACCAACATGCTGGCGGGGTCAACGCCCACAAAGCCGTCCAAGTTGAGGTCTTGCTTGAATTGTGTCTCGACGTTTGAAACGCTTTTGGTCCAAGAGGATTTGCCCCAATCCAAAGCGCCCTGGGCATTCAAGGTGAATACCTGCCAATTCACATTGGTCACGCCGCTGTAGACGTTGGTGTTTTTCACGGCCAACTTGAACGTGCCATCCGATTGCTTTTCAACCGCAAAGGCTTGGCTTTCGTTTGAACCATCCGACCAAGAACTGGCGTACTCCAAATTAGGTACGCCACCATAAGAGTCGGTCAATGCGATGTAGTCCTGACCGTCTTTGATGTACAAGTTTTTGTCGCCATCTCTCGCCAACTGTGTGCCGATGATGTCTGTTTTGATCGCCGTCAAATTGGTTGGCAACAGACCAATCGTGCCATCGCCGTTGATGTCTTGATTGAACAAGCGCTCAGAGTTGGTGATGGAGCGAGACCAAGTAGATTTACCCCAATCGAGTGCACCTGTTGCGCTGAGGGTGTGAACTTGCCAGTTGACATCGGTGGTGTCACCGTATTGGTTGGTGTATTTGACTGCCAACTTGAAGGTGCCGTCACTTTGCTTTTCAGCAGCAAAAACCTCTGATTTATTGCTGTTGGTTTTGCCGTCATAGGTCCAACTGTTGCTGTGCTCCAAACTAGGCGCACCGCCGTACGTGTCAGAAACTGTAATCGCATTGCTACCGTCTTTGATGTAGAGATCGGAACCTGTGCCCCGAGCAACCGTGGCTCCCGTGGTGTCTGTTTTCACATTCACAAGGGTTGAGGGGTCGACACCGATGGCACCGTCACCATTCAAGTCTTGTTTGAAATCGGTTTCGAATTTGGTGATGCTTTTTGACCAAGAAGATGCGCCTGGCTTGGACCAATCGAGAACACCTTTGTTTGTCAAAGTGTAGACCTGCCAATTCACATCGGTCTTACCGTCGTACACGTTGGTGTTTTTCAACGCCAGCTTGTAGCCACCGTCCGTTGTTTTTTCAACGGCAATAGCTTCAGCCTTGTACGAACCATTGCTCCACGAACTGGCGTTTTCTAAGTTAGGTGTGCTGCCATTGGCGTCTGTGACGGACAAGGTGCTGGTGCCATCTTTGATGTACAAAGCACCTTCTGAGTCTTTGACCAAGGTGGCGCCCACAGTGTCAGAGGCAACGGCTTTGAGCGATGAGGGATCAATGCCCACATAGCCGTCTTTGTTCAAGTCTTGGTTGAATGTTTTTTCGTAGGAAGTGATGCTCTTGGTCCACACCGATGAGTTTGGCTTTGACCAATCGATGGCCGCTTTGTCATTGAGCGTGTAGATTTGCCAATTGACATCCGTCTTACCGTTGTAGGTATTGCTCATCTTGATGGCCAACTTGTACGTTGTCACCCCATCAACCACCACTTTTTCAGCAGCAATGGCTTTTGATTCGTTGCTGCTCGTCATACCGCTGTAAGAGTATGAGTTGGAGTACTCCAGGTTTGGCGCACCGCCATTGCCATCCTTCACTGTGAGGGGCGTGCCTCCTGAAATGATGTAGAGCGCGCCATCGCTGTCTTTCTTGAGCTCAACATTGGTCTCTGGTGATTTGCTGATGGCAATTAATTTTGAGGCATCAAAACCGATAGAACCGTCGCCGTTCAAATCTTGCTTGAACTCTTCCTCGACGGATGTGACGCTCTTCGACCAGCTGGAGCGACCCCAGTCCAGTCGACCTGTGGCGTCGAGTGTGTGAATTTGCCAAGACACCTCTGTTTTGCCGGCATTCACGCTGGTGTTTTTGATTGCCAGCTTGTAACCCGTGGAGGTGGTTGTGGTTTGGGTTTGACTTCCAGAAGATGACGAGCTTGGGTAACCTGGCACATAGGCTGAGCCAGAGCCTGAACCAGAGCCAGTTGTACCGCCATAGCTGACCGTGGTGATGCTGACACGCTCCGCAGCAATGGCTTCTGATTTGTACGAGCTGCCACCGGTGCCACCATAACCTGAGGGCATTGTGCTGGACGACTCCAAGCTTGGCGCACCGCCATTCATGTCGGTGATGGTCAGAGTCTTGCTTTCATCTTTGATGTACAGAGCACCGTCGGTGTCCTTCGCCAGATAAGCAGGACCAATTTTGTCGGTCGAGACTTCTACGATGCTGCTGGCATTGAAGCCAATGCCATCTTTGCCGTTTAAATCTTGTTGGAATTTTTCTTCGTAGCTGGCAATGTTTTTAACGTTGTAAACCGACTTAGACCAGTCAGTGGTAAATGTGTTGTCGCTGTTTTTGGTAATGCTTTTGATGTTCCAAGTGATGGTTTTTACACTGTCAGCACCAATTTGCGTGTTTCGCTCAGCCACCAAGTAAGTGTCATCGATTTGTTTTTGAATACCCATGACTTTGGTTTCATAGGTACTTGACTGGTTTTCATAGAACAAGGTGTTGCCGCCACTGTCTTTGAGCTCGTACACAGACGTTGGGTTTGCCTTGACCAAATTGGTGCTGGTGTCCACATCGTTGGCACTTTCCACCAAGAACAGGGTGCCGTCTGTGTCGCGTGCCAAGCGCACGCCTGCAGCGTCAGAGGTTTCCAACTTCTTTGGTCCTGGGCCAATGACGTTGTCTCCGTTGAGGTCTTGCTGGAATCGCTCTTCGTAACCACCAATGGATTTGGTCCAGCGGTTGTCAACTATGGTGCCGGACTCGTCTAATTTGTAGACGCTCCAGTTGACATTGCTTTCCACATTTGAATTGGCTGCTTTTGAATAGCTTTTAACGGCAACAGCATAGGCTTTTTGATTGTTGTTATCTGTAAATGACTCTGCAGCAACCGCCTTGTTTTCGTAGGTGCTTCCGTCGTAAGAATTTTTGGATGTGTTTTCAATGCTGGCTGGCATGCCACCGTTTTGATTCCACTTGACCAAAATGTCTTGGCCGTTGTCACGAATGTAGAGCGACTTGTCGGTGTCTTTGACCAGTTTCAAGCCTGGCTCGTCGGCGTTGTAAACAGACTTCACCGGCACCAGCAATCCGTCGCCATTCAAATCGACACCTAGAGCTTTCTCATAGGTTGTGATGGCGCGTGTACCCCAAACTGTTTTGCTGGTATCGATCGATCCCAACTTGTCAATCGTGTAAATGTTCCAACTGACATCTGTCGTTTCGTGGGGTTTACCGATACCGTACTGATTGGTCGTTTTAACTGCTACGGTGTAATAGGCATCTCCGGTGTCAGGCACCGACTTTGCACCCGCAACGATCTTCACCTCATACTTGCTTTCGGTGTAGACGTCATTTCTTTCCGGATTCCAACCATTGCCCCACTCTTTGACTGTTAACGCCTCAGACAAAGATGCGTCTTCGATCGCAAATTGCCCGTTTGTGTTTTTAGTGAGTTTGATAGCTGTAACGGTAGTAGGCATGTTGTTGTCCTAGAAAAAAGGGGGCGTTTTGGGCTTGACCCCAAAATGTTCTAGACAACTTTACCTTACTTATCGTTTTTGTCAATATTATGTTTGAGCCTATATTTCTACTGATTCCTACCACCCTGCGGTTTTGCGTCAGGCATCACATAAATAGTTTATTTTTCTACGATAAAGTTCAAATTGAATTCAATTCGCCTCTTTTTTAGCCACTTTAAGACCTTTTCCCCAAATTGCAGCTTCGCTTAAGTAGCTGCTATTGTTAGCTCAACTTAATTGGGGTCAGACCCCAATTAAGCGCCCCCCCATCAAACCAACGCCGCCTCAACCAGTTTCACCCAATAAGTGCCGCCCAAGGGAATGAGCTCGTCGTTGAAGTCGTAGTTGGGGTTGTGCAAGGTGCAGGGGCCTTCGCCGTGACCGATTTCGCGGTGCACGCCGTCGCCGTTGCCGATGAAGCAGTACACGCCGGGTTTGGCTTGCAACATATACGAAAAGTCTTCGGCGCCCATGGTGGGCTCTTGCACCACCACATTGTTTTCGCCCACGATGCTGTGCATCACCTCTTTGGCAAACTGCGTTTCAGCCGCATGGTTGATGGTGGGTGGGTAATTGCGCTCAAACTCGAAAGTGCAAGTGGCCCCAAAAGCCGCGCAGGTGTGGTTGGCGACTTCGCGCATGCGTTGCTCGATCATGTCGAGCACTTCGGTGGTGAAGGTGCGCACGGTGCCTTGCATTTCGCAGTGGTCGGGCACGACATTGGTGGCTTCGCCGGTGTGAATCATGGTGACCGAGATGACGCCTGCATCAACCGGTTTTTTGTTGCGGCTGATGATGGTTTGAAAGGCTTGCACCATTTGGCAGGCCACGGGCACGGGGTCGATGCCGTTGTGGGGCAAGGCCGCGTGGCAGCCTTTGCCGTGGATGGTGATTTTGAATTCGTTGCTCGACGCCATGACAGGGCCCGCGCTGAGAGCGAACTTACCCACTTCAAGGCCGGGCCAGTTGTGCATTCCGTAGACGGCTTGCATGGGGAACTTCTCGAACAAACCGTCTTGAATCATTTCACGCGCACCGCCACCGCCCTCTTCTGCAGGCTGGAAAATGAAATACACGGTGCCGTTGAAGTTTTTATTTTTTGACAGATGCTGTGCGGCTGCAAGCAACATGGCCACATGGCCGTCATGGCCGCATGCATGCATCTTGCCGGCATGCTTGCTGGCGTGTTCGAACTGGTTGAACTCTTGCATCGGCAAGGCGTCCATGTCAGCACGCAGACCAATGGCTTTGTTGCTGGTGCCGTTTTTCAAAATGCCC
>JACCDZ010362779.1_pt1 | contig 13872 bp, 18 predicted proteins | sample 7449551 | NCBI WGS metagenome assembly JACCDZ01 (sample SAMN15323452, study PRJNA562643) | freshwater metagenome | isolation source: river surface water | place: USA:Blue River Watershed | collected 2017-08-18
GAGGCTCGTCATTGCGCCCGTAGTGCCAACCGCTGCCGTTGCCGTGAAACTTATTGTGGCAAACGATGAAACCCCGATCGCCGCATCGGAAAACCGGACACGGAAATCGTATGTGGCACCAGAAGTCAGGCTGTTTAGTGTTGTTTCATTGTCTGAACCGCTCGGCAAAGAAATTGCCGTGTAATCTGGGTCAGTTGAAAGTTTATAGAAGGCTTCACTCACCTTGCCGGTGATTGGGGCGGACCAAGACACAAGGGCCCGGATTGAACCACCGTTGTTCCCCACTAGCACCGCAAGCCCGGTGGGCGTTGCCGGGGCGCCATCCTCTGATGTTGAGGGCGCAATGGTTGGGGCAGTGCCTTCCTCTACCGTTGCATTCCATTCCAGCGCCACCGGAGAAATCGAACGGGCCTTGATCGTGAAGGCTTGCAACCCCCCCTCATCTGCCATGCTTTCAAGGCGGAAAGTCTGATCAATGCCGAGAAGCGGATAGACAAGGCGGAACACCCGTTCGCCGAACAATTCCAGCCCGTGAAAATCGCACTTGAAGGTAACAGACCATTCAGGCGAAAGGTTGTGAAATTGCTTTTTCATCAAGCGGCGGGCCTGATCGTGCCGGAAAACATAAGGCAACGGGAACTCAAACGGGATTTCGCGCCCGATGCGATCTAGTGCACCCTCATCAATCCAAGGATCTGCCTCCTCAATATTTTCCGAATAGCCATGATCCTCAGATGAAAACTTGGCCTTGATGGTGGTGTATTCATAGAGCGCCCCGGTGAACCGTTGAGCATCCATCTCCAAAATCATATCTTCCGTGATGATGATTTCTGGAACGTCCAATTCTTCACATGAGAGGCCAAAAAGCCCGGTTTTGGTGATGAAAATATCACCCGCAAATGTGTTAAGAATGTTTTCAATCACATCGGCTGGATCTTCATCATATCCAATGATGCCACCAATCTCATAACGTTTCCGGTCGCCTTTCGTCTTGGTGGTGATGATTTCATCACAAAAATCAGCAACAGCCGAGAAACTGTCACCATCAAACACCGATCGCGAAAGGCCCATGCCGTTTTTTGCAGTCATGTAGTGCAAAAGGATCAGCGCCGGATTGGTGGTGTAGGCCCATGTTGAAGTATCTGCCGGGTCTTGATCCCCATCGCGCAAATCCCAAACCATAATACCGCGAACAAGAGCCGCGATCTCAGGGACCGTTCCGCCGAACACTTTTTGAAAATCAGCGGATGATGGCTGAGTTAGTTCCGTCACCAGATATGAAACGCCAGCCGCCCGGTGATCGGCAGTAACGATCGAAGGGAATGATGCAAGCAATAACTCAGATGCCGTTTGATCTACCTGGCCGAACTTCACCTCGAAGCGCACATAAAATGCTTTCGTGGTTTGGAAAGGCGGTGTTGTGACGGTGTAAATATTGCCAGATTTTGTGGCGAGAACCTCTTGCCCCCGAACATAGAAAGTGGAAATCTGATCAATAAGATCATCACTCAGAATGGTGGCAACGAATAATTTTTTGTCCTTGGCTTCATAAAACCAGATCACACCACCAACACGGGCAAGCCCCACAACGAAATAGCGCGGATATGTGCTCTGCCTGATGTTCTGTTGAATCTCTTGGCCCTTGGAGGCTTTCTTTGTCGCCGCCGACGCCTTCTTTTTTTGATAGTAGGACAGGCCAAAATTCAAAGCAGCCGCCGCGGCGGTTGTAAGCAAACTTGCCAACAGTGACCCGCCCGCGAGAAATCCTAAGACTGGCGGCAAGGGAAACCCCATTCAGTAATCGGCTTGGCGCGACTAGTGACGTGAACGCCATTCGAGCGCAAAGCTATCAGCTTTTCAGAAACTCGAATTGCCATTGTTTTCATTCCGCCAAAATTGGCTAGCACAATGTTTCCCGGCGCCCGCATCATTGTTGGCGCCAGGCCATATGTTTCAAAAAGAAAGCGGAGCGCCCAACTTTGCATTCCGCCAAAAAGTTCAATTGCAAGGTTGCACTCGGATTCTGTTCGGTATTGCCCGCGCCACCGGCTCAATCCATCAATGCCGGTGACACAATCAGCCCACCCAAAAGCAAAAGCCCCACAATCTGCGCCGTCATATGAAAAAGGTGTTTTCGATACTTGGGCTAGATAGGCCGTCAGTATTTCGGCCATGAAACGGTCTTGTCGCGAAGGGCGGAAATGAACTCAAACGCCCTGTCATCTGCATCACGCTTGCGCTGATCAACATCACTGAAATACTGCACCCGTGCTGTGCGCCGCCGCACTAGCGGGCTTTCCACGTTCAATGTGATCTGCCTTATGTCTGCTGATTGCTTGAAAGTCATGCGATCCATGACCCCAACAAACAACGCGATAAACTGGCCGATGATGTTTAGATCATCGTCAAAATACTGAACCGCCTGAAAATAACGGCGGCCATAAACCTGACTTTCGGAATTGAGGGCGGCTTGTACTATCTCATCGGGAAGGCCATCAACACTGGTTGCAATGTTCACTTGCAAGTTGGCCGCAACGATTCCCGCCTGATACCCCCCGCCCTCGGTTGAAACAACATCACCAATGCCTTGCCACAACTGATTGTCATAAGTGCGGAGAGGGCCGAAGCCCTCCCACGCCCAAACCGGAGCGTCCTTGAAATCAAAATAATGCAGCTTTGCCGCGGTGATCCTGCCACCCTCTGCCATAGCCTGAACAAGATCCGGGAACCTCAAAGCAGAGCCTCAACAAAATCTAATTCAACAACGCCATAGCGCATAACCTGTTTTTCAACGTCCATCATATCCTCTGAGGCAAGACGCATAAGGCAGGAAATGCGGTCAAAATTGATGATATAACCAACAGGAATGCGGGAGCGAAGCCGCGGGCCAAAAGTCAGAGCATAGGTTGAACCCGAAACAAGCGCCGCACTCTTGATCACATAGGCCCGGTTCCCGTCAGAAAAATATTGACCCGGCTGCGGGGCAACCGCAACAGAAAGCGCAACAGTCAATGATGTTGACCCAATTGCACCCTCTGAAATCATGACACCATCAATGCCCCCTTGGGCATACGGGGTTAAATCGTCATGCGGTGAATCATCACTATGCGGCGCAGACCCCGTGATGAAAGATGAAGATGGTCCGCCAGTGCTGCTATATAACGAAAAATGGCAATCAGAGAACGGCACCCGCACCAAGCCAACCGGGCCATCACATATCGCTGAAATCGCCCGCCAAGTTAGATGTTCATTGCGTGACCACAATTTAGCGCGGAAGCGATAGCGCCACCGCTCCGCCGGGCTTTTGATGTAACGGGTTTGCCCGGTGATAGAAGTTCCGCCGGTCGTGCCGAGCATTTCAAGGCGCGGGATTGAACCGCTCAAAGGCTTGAGAAGTTCCGGCCAGTCAACAATTGCCATTGTCTATCGCTGCCTCAATGACCGTTCCACGGAAATTGTCTGTTCTTGCTGCGCATAGTTCTTGACGCCACGGGCCGTGGCTTCCTCAGCAATCCGGCGGATCGTGTTATCGCCGGCAACTCCATGGAAGTGATTGACCACCGTTACGCCACGCGAATTTCCATTCGCGGCGCTCAAGAGTTTTGGAATGGGCGTCACCTGGGCCGGGCCTGAAACCACCTCGGCACCCGCTTCACCAACAATCCCCCACTTCCCACCGGGAATGGTGCCGCCGTTGGCATAGAGGCCAGAGAAGCCACCGCCGCCCGTCAACCCCTTGAACAGGGAGCCGAGAAGCCCACCGCCGCCGCTTGTGCCGAATAGACCGGCAAGCGGCCCCTGCCCCAAGAGTGAGGCTTGGAGCGCAGCCGATGCCAGTTGCTTGACCAACCCTATCAAAACGTCAGATGCCTTGTCGCCCTGAATAATGATCGCATCCAGCGCATCCACGCCGATTGCCGCAACGCTCATCCAGCTATCGCGCAAATCCTGTTGCTGCTCCAAAAACTTGTCGTTTGCAGCACTGACGCGGGCATAGGCATCTTCATAGTTTGCCGCCCATGAGAAAGCCTTATCTTCCGCCTGTTTCTTTTCCGCCTCGGCCAACGTGTTTTCAATATCTCGAATGAGACTGAGCCGCTTTCGCAGAACATCATTGGTTGAACGGATGGAACTCCGCGCCTTTTCTTCCTCTTGCGGGATGACGGTCTGCCCGGCGGGGTTGCCAAGTGAAACCTTGGGTGTGAACGAGAAACCCACACTGCCCGCTCCCTTCACCGGTGGCGGGGCAACAATCCCCTTCAACATTGAGTTTGGAACGGCAAAGCGGCCCACCATGCGCCCGGTGGGTGATGTTACACCCAAGGAAGCAAAGGCCTCGCCTAGCTTTTCCATTTCCATCAGGCTTGTGAGCGTGAAGTCTTGAAGTGACGCCTTCATGGAGCGCATGAGCGCGGCCCAAGTGTCATCCCACCCCTGCGCCTTGCGGAAAAGCGATTCCTCAATCACCGCGCCGGCGGTCTGCGCCTCGTTTCCGAACTGCCGCAAGCCTTCCGAGCCGTTCCGCAAAAACTCGATCATATCCCCGCCGGCCTTGCCAAAGGCCGTTGTGGCGATAACCATTTGATCTTGTTCATTGCGGGCGTTCTGAGTCAGATCGGCCACAACACGGAGCGCATCAGAAAGGGAAAGAGCCTGAACCGCCGCTTGGCTGAACCCGTTGGCCTGAAACAGCTTGAGCAATTCGCCCTGGCCGTTCTGTGCCTCACCCAACGTCTTTGAAAACTTAGAGAGAGAGCCGGAAAGATCCTCAAATGTTAGATTTGCCTGAACGGCACCATAGGTGAGTTTCTGAATTTCATCGGTGGAAATGCCCACCTTATCGGCCAGGTCAGCCATTCCAGCGGCTTCCGAAACAATGGAACCGATGGCGCGGCCGAGTTGTTCAATGCCGAGGCCACCGATGGCACCCACGGCAAAGGATTTGGCCAGGTTGCCAAGGTCAAAGAACCCGGCAACATTCTTGTTCATTGACTTGAAACGCTGCTCGATGCGGCCGGCTGATTTGTTGGCAACACCCTGCGCCTTGTTCAACTGCTTTTCGAAGCGGCTGAAATTGGCGTTTAGCTGCAAAACTAGTTGCTCTAGGTCGGTTGATGCCATTGCATTTCAGTTCCTAGAGTTTCTTCTAGTTCCGGCGTCATTTCCGGGGCCGGGGCCTTGCTCGGTGAATTGGCCTTATTCCACCCGCGCACGGCGCAAAGGTAGTGCCAGAGGCTCATTTTCCCGACTTCAAGGGGATTGATCCCCATCACCATTCCCGACTCATAGATGGCGGCGAAATCTATTTTCCCTCTTGGGAGACTTCCGCCGCTTCCGCGTTTGGGTCATCACCACTCGGCTCATCTTCCGCAACATCATCAGCCGGGGCGACAATGAATGAGGTGATGATAGCCTGTGCTGCCATGACGTGTTGAGCCATGGGCGGGATCAAGTATTGCTTTACCAGCTTTTGCGCCTCGGCCGCCGGAAGGCCGCCGCCAATCAAGCCCCAAAGGATCGGGGCGCGAATGTCTTGCACCCGCCAGATTGAACGGGCCAGGCGGGCAGCGATAACCGGGGGGCCGGCATCGCATTCGTCTTGCACCTTTTCGGCCTCGGCAATACCAAGACGGAAAATGTGTTCACCACCCGCCCACGCAATCTCAATCGAACCGTCACGCATCAGGGAACAAGCGTGGTGGTCGTTGCACCGTTGAACGAGATTTCGATTTCAGCCGAAACCTTTTCACCCTTGGCGGCGCTGTTGTTATAGGTGGTGAGATAGCCAGAGCCGTTTTCATAACGGATTTCACCGGTAACAGCCCCCACCCGCTCAATGCGCAGATTTTTCAGAGTGCCGGCGCTCCACCAATCCCACATCGTCTTGTGAGACTGTTGCGACATGACGCCGGATCCGGAAATCGAAACCTTTTTCGACTGCGGGGCCACTTCAACAGAGGCGGGCAAATCTTCCTCGCCCACGCCGCAATAAGGGACTTCGGTTTCCTGAACCGCGGTTGTGCGGTTGATGCCGCGGCTTGTGAGGCCGCACACGGCGGCATAAGTGCCGGGCGTGTCGGTTTCCACCCACAGGACGAAATTGCCAAAGGTGGTTGTTTGTGCAAGTGCCATCGCTGATCACTCCTAAGATGACGTTGGTTTGGTAGCGGCAACGGCGGCGTTTTCGGCCTTCGCCGCATTTGCGCATGCCGTGGTGACAAGGACGGGCTTCCCCGTGACCTCATAGACTTGAAGAACCGAGCGCACGGGATAGAAACAAAACTCCCGAGTGAACCGAACCCAAGGCATTAGATTTGCTCAATCTCGAAAACCACTGACAAGATGCCGTGCCATGTGCGGCCATCGGAATCGCGCATAATCCGTTGCCGCTCGATTTGGGCCTCGCCCACAACGGCGTTTGAACTGACACTATATTGATTGGCCTCAATCCGGCGCTTCAAAGCGTCGAGAATGTTCCGGCATTCCGCGCTAGACGGCTCCCGGCTCCAAACGTCCAACTGAATGAAAAGCGATTGCGCCCGGATGCACTCGGCATCCTGATTGGTGTGATCTTCCGGCCCGAACGAAACATAGGGGAAGGTGGGGCGTTCTGGAACATTATCATAAACCCGCCCCCCTACAAGGGCCGATATAGAACTTTGCGCCTTCAAATCCGCAACCAGCGCCCTTTGCAATTCGAGTGAGGGACTCATAGCGCCGCAATCCTCTTGGCTTCACTATTCAGCGCACGGGAAACCCGGCCTTTGATTTTTTTCTGGTGGAACCTATAGGCGGGATAGAAGAAAGGATGCGCAGCGGTGCCAGGGTGTTCCGTTCCCTTGAACTGGCCGCCCTGAATGTGGGCCTGTGTCCCGAACTCAATCCACCGGGCATAGAATGCCTTATCGTTCCCGGCGTAGATGGTTAGTCGCATGTTGAGGCCGCGCACCGGGCGGGATTTGAACACAGCAATCGAACCTTGTGGCGGCTCACCGAACGTCCAGCCGATAGAGTCGCGCAAGTCACCCTGATCAACCGGAACAAGGCGTTTCATCATCGCCACAACGTCACTTGCGGCCCCGCCCATTTCCTTTTCGACAATGGCCCGGAAAGCATCGGGCAACATCTCCATTTTCTTATTCAGTTTGTCCTTGCCGGTGAAAACAGCGCCGTCAGCCATTCGCCACGCCAGAGGTGCAAGTGAAAATCAAATATGCCCGATCCTCGCCGGGATCGACCGAGGGGCCGACATTGAAACTTTCCCCGGTGCGCTCATCAACCGCCCGCCACCCGGCGGTGATTTGACGGGTGCCGGGATCGTTCCTAACCGTAACCTCATAGGGCACAACTCCCGAAAGCCGGGCGGCAATGACGGTTTCGCCCCAATTCATAGGGCGCAGCCGGGCCGAGCGGGAGAACTCAGGAACCCACCCGCCCTCTTGGTTGCCTTGGGATTCGTCAACCACCGTGCGTTTTTCAAAGCGCAAACGGCGATTGAGCATCCCAGATCCGCGCTTCATTATGCAGAACGGCCAAGGATAACAATGTCATAGGCTGCGGTTGCACCGGCAGAGTTGACAATCTTGAGAATGTCAGCGGTTGCCGCCGTGACCGGCCAGCCCGTCTTGGGATTGACCATCAGGAACACGCCGCCGGGGGCGATAGCAACGGTATGTGCCGCGGCACCGAACGGGCCGAGAAATGGATTGGTGCCATTACCCACCGTCAAAGTGGTGGTGTTGGCCGAGGCGGCGCGGATCAAGATTGCAACAATCTCAACCGCTGCAATCACGTTGCCGAGCGGATCCGTGAGAACGCCGGAAAGGTCGAGGTTATCCGTGGCCGCCGTGGCAAGGGAACGTGTCTGAGCGTAGAGCAAATCCGCCTGATAGTCACCGGTGCCGGAAAGAATGCCAATGTCAGCAGCTGCGGCAAGCGATGCCGAGGCCCGGGCGAGGCCAGATCCGGCATAAGCGGCACTGATTGCGGCCTTAATATTTGCGGTGAGTGTTGCCATTGGAAAAATCCCTTTTGATTAAACGGTGACTTTGCGGCCCGCCGTGATCAGCGCATCAAATGCCATCGGCACATTCTGCAAAGCCTCGGCGGAAACGGTTTCGCGGTTTTCGTACCAATGCCCCACAAGCAACAGGATTGCCGCCCGGATGGCTTTGAAGCGCGGATCAGTGTCGGCATGGCCCGCCGTGAAGGTGATCCGCACGGCGTTGATGGTGGATTTTGGTGTCGGCCAGCTATCTACGGGGGAAATCCACCCCTGATAGGAGGCAGTGTCAGCCACATAGTTTGCGGGCAAAAACTCAACGTAGGCCCCGGAAACGGGGTCAATGTATTCCACCTTGTCACAACTGATCAGCGGGCCGAGCGGAATTTCAATCGGGCCACTCGGAAACTCATCATAATACAATTCCCAAACCTGTGATTTGATGGCCCGGCCCAAGACGCCGGAGTTGCCGTCAACGTGTCCCACCGCGGCGTCAAGATAGACGCCCAAAATGTCATCGTCGGAATCGTGATCAACCCGGCAATGCTTTTTCACCTCGGCCAGCGTCACCGGCGGCGATGAGGCGGGAGTTTTGAGTTTGAGGGCCATCGTTTACCTTCTCACGCCCGCCGCCTGGCGGTTGTTCCTTGTGGGCGAGGCGGTGAGGCCCCGCGATGTTTCGGGCGTTCCGGGCCGGGCACCCGTAGGCGTGGCCTGGCGTTCTTGTTCCGGGCCCGCCATGCCGGGGCGGGTTTGTGACGCCGCTTGCCGATATGAGCCAAATACCTGTGTGGCGTCCGTCGCATCGTTAGCGTTTGCCGCCTCTGTGATCAGACCGGCAAGAGCATGGGCCGAGGCCGTGCTGTCGATTGCAACAATGGCCTCGGACACGGCAGCGGAGACAATCCGCAAACCGTTGGCACTATCCGCCACCGCGGCACTTTCAGCCACCGCCGCGGTGCTGGATAGCGTGGCCGCCTGTGTGTGGCTTGCAGCGGCAGTCTCGGCCACCGCAACCGCTTGGGAGCCCGTGGCGGCAACCGTTTCGGCCGCCGTTCCGGTTTCGGCAACCGCCGAGGCGAACACTGCCGCGGCAGATTGGGTTTCCGCCGCCGATCCCGTTTCAACACGGGCCGCCGCCGCCACCAACACCCCGGATTGGCTATCCGTGGCCGTGGCCGCTTCCGAAACCGCCGAACCAAACACCGCAAGGGCGTTTGAAGTGTCGGCAGCGGTGCCGGTTTCCGAAACACTTTCTCCGGCCCCTACCGTGGTGCCGTTTGTGGTGTCGGTAGCAGCGCCGCTTTCGGCAACCGCCGAGTTGGCGTTAAGCGTTGCGGAAACTGTGTCGGCAGCAGATCCAGCCTCGGCCACAGCCGAATTGCCGGTTTGTGTCGCCGCCTGGGTATGTGAAGCCGTGGCAGTTTCAGCAACCGCAGAGGCAAAAACGGCAAGGCTTGAGGCTGTTTCAGCGGCAGTCCCGGTTTCAGCAGCAGCACCCGCCGCCACAAAAACAGAACGTTGCGAATGTGAGGCAGCAGCTGTTTCGGCCACCGCCACATTAAAGGCGGGTGCCGCATTTGACGAGTCTGCCGCGGTTCCCGTTTCAGCGATTGCCGAACCCGCAACCAGAACCGCCGAACACGTCTCCGCAGCCGAAACACTCTCGGCCACCGCTTTTGCGAATACGGCGGTCGATGAAACTACGTCAGCAGAAGAACCCGCTTCCGCAACATCGCCAGAATATGAACCGGGGCCGGAAATGGCAGGAACATCAGCAACGGGGCCGCCCGCAACCGGCAAGAATGCGAGCATTTCTCAGATCCCCATAAATCTGATCGGATCAGTTGTCGGTTTCGATATAGACCGAAACCACATCAATGCCCACGGCAAGAGCGGTTGCATTATTCGTGCGCCACGCTGCATGGCCGAGGAATGTTGTTGAAGCAGGAACCGCCGTGCCAGCCGTGCCGGTAAGTTTACCGGTTGCCACGTCGCCGGTATTGAGCCGCGTCACCTGATAATAAACAGTATTATTTGACCCCGGCGGGGCAAAGAACGAAACCTCGTAAAGATCGGCCGAAAGGCCGTTGGCCGGAAAACTTGACCCAAGGTCAATGGCGGTTTGTGCCGCGCTCCCACCGTACACAATTTGAAGATTGTTTGAGCCTGAAAGCTGCGCAACACCAATTGCGTTAGCGAGCGTTGACGGCTCAACATTTGTTGGCGCGGCGGTTGCGTTGCGAAGCCCGACAAACATTCGAGCACCGGAAACCGCAGCGGCGTCAGAAGGGACAAAGCGGGCAACATAATGAAACCCACCAAGCCCCGAACCGTTTCCAATCAAATACTGAGTGCCCGATGCCACATTGTAGTGGCCGGACAAAGAACCCGCCGTTGCGGCAGAGACATACCCCAAGCGCCGGGCCCGCGTAGCCATTCTAGTTGTGGCAACATTTCGGGCGGTGGCGGTGCCAAGCGCGGTGGGGGCGTTAAAAGCATCAACAGATGGAACGGTTGTAGCATTACCGCCCGGCGACCATGTGCCAACTTTATTGGATCCCTGAAACGGCTGTATTCTAACTTTAAGCCCGGTTTCACCCACGAATGCTGGCATTTGCCGATTTGCCAACGCACTCTTGAACAAAGTGACGCTGCCCTGTTCGGGAATCGTTGGCGATTCATCCGAAAGGGTCAACTCGCTAAAATTTCCAACAACATCACCAGGAATAGATGAGAACGCGCCGCCATATGTTTCAAGAACGGCGTTTCCGGTGATGTTGTATCGCTTCCCGGTGGCCGATCCAGAATAGGTAACGCTAAACGCTGAAATCAAACCCCCGGTCTGTAGGTTGTAATAGCAGTTGCTAAATGCGGGTGTGCCGGAAAGTGTTACCGTCACCGTCACCAGTTCAATTGTTCCGCCCACATCAGCAAGCGCATGAACCGCCGCGCCCGCTGAAATCGTATAGGTGGCACTGGTTGCGCCGATGTAGCCACCCACCGCCCGCATTTGCTGATTGGCGCAGACGCCAAAATCAATCTTGTCAAACGTGACCTTGGCCCCAGGAACTGCATAGATGCCCGCGCCAGAGGTTGTCGTTGAAAGTTTGAACCCTTCAATATGGATTGGTGCCGATGCCGTAAGGCAGTTATTTGAGGTAACGCTGATAACGGCGTTTGCTGGCGTTGTCGTGTTGCCCCGCAAAACCGGGCGAATAGAACCAAGCCCGCCGTTCCACGTCATCGCTGCCGTGTATGTTCCATCGGCAACCTGAATAGTGACATTGAAAGTTGATCTGTCAAGTCCACCAACAACGTCGAGCGCCTTCTGGATTGTCAGAAATGCGCCAGCCGATGTGTTGGCAAGGCCCGGATTAGAGTCGTTGCCATCCGTTCTAACGTAGTAAGTGCGATCAGCCGTCAGGGCTTCGCGCACCTTTTCAGCCCGAATGGTGATGAAGATGGAGGCCGTTCCACTAAGGCTGATTTTGCTTGTCCCGGCAGTTCCGCCAATGCGGGAAGCGGAAACAGTGTCACGGCTAAATGTCGTGCCGGATGAAGTGTAGGTGCCTTCACCTATTTCAACATTGGTGCCATCTATGATGACATAATCATAAACACCGCCATTCTTGGCCCCGGCCTCGGCCATCGTGAAATAGTCGGCAGATTTCACAGAGCCAAGCGTGATTGTGCCCGTGCCCGATGTCGAGGTATTCAACCAGACACGATTGAGGGCACTATCAGTCATGTTTTAGGCCCTTAGACGCTGGCCGAATAGGTCACGTTGAGAACGTCGCTGCTTGCAACCGTGCGGTTGCCGCCCGTGAAATCACCGGCGCTAAACAGCGTGCCCGTTGTGTTGTCCTTGGTGGCGGAGCCGGAGAGGACAATGAAACAGCCCGCAACCGTGCCGCCCGATGAGAACGTGAACGAAACCGCCGCCGAAGTGGCCTTGGAACCGGCAGAAGCTGCCGAGAACGTGGGCACCGGGCGGTTGCCCGTATAGGCCGGGGCGTTTGTGCCGCCGACCTCGGTCCAAGAACCATGGGAGGCCATGGTGTCGCCAGCCACCGCCGCGCCCGTACTCTTGAGGCCCATAACCACGGATGCGGTATAAGCCGAGCCCGCCAGTATCGTGTCGAGCATCAGGTTTTTGCCAACGGTGGTGACAAGGTTTTCGATCTCGTCACGCCATTTCAGGTTGCCGTCAGCATCGAAGCATTCCACGACATACTTGCCGTGAATCTCGGCCTTTTCCATGAGCGCATTGCCCATGACCATTGAAGCGCCGGAAACTGCGGCAGCGGCAAGAATGTCTTTCATGTGGGGAAATCCTTACTTGCCCTTGCCGCTCTTGGCGGGGGCTTGATTTTCGGCGGCAGCCTTTGCGGCAGCTTCATCGGCGGCAGCCTTTGCGGCAGCTTCATCCTCCGAAACAGCAACTGCGCCGTTTGCGACTTCGATAAGGCGAATGCCTTCCTCATCATCAACATCAATCACGTCACCGGGATTGTGTTCGCCATAGTAACAAGACAACTTGACTTTCATGGAATGTCCCTTTCAATAAAAAAGGCCCCACTGAGGGGCCTTGGTGAAAAAACTGATTTTGAATTTATCCCAAAACTTGCCGGGCAAATTCTTTAACTGTGTCGTCCGAATATTCGGACTTAACCAAGTTGTAGATATAGACCACGAGGCGGACGTTACGTTTGATGTACCCTAGTTTCGGGTCAATTCTGTCAATTGACGGCGCATAGTGATGGACTTTCTTTTTGCCCATTTCGCCATCAGAAAAAACAAACTCTATTCCGGTCGCCTCGCATTTACCCGCCCTTAGCCTCTCGGCAAGAAAATCGGCGGTAAGGTCAAATTCTAAGTGCATCCGGCGCGCGCGTATTCGCGTCCACGTACACATGGCCTTTGCCCTGCGATCAGGGTCTAGCCTTCTAACCGCCCGCCACGCACGGTGATATTCGGTCCATTTCTCTTTGTTGCGACTGTAGTATTCAGCGCGATACTTTTTCAGCGATTCCGGATCGGCTTTTGCGCGGGCTTTGGCCAATTCACGCGCACGGTCACGATTTTCGATTGACCACTTTTTCCCAACGTCACTCAGGCACTTTCTGCACCGATATGAGCGGGCCTTTTTCTGTCCTTCGGTGAAATTATCACCAAGTATCAATTCTACTCCACAAACTTTGCATGATCTGTGCGCCATCGCTGCCCTCATATCTGAGGGCAACGATAGCATGTGCGGTTAAGTTGTTAAGCCGTTATGAAGCAGCATTAACAAACAATTTAACGGCACCAACGTCAACGAGATTGCCGCCGGAACGCAGCCACGCAAGGAAGCCAACCTGGCCCAACTTGGCATAAGCCGAATCCGTGAAGCGGAACAGCGTCACCGCCATCACATCGCGGATATAGTAGGAGGCCAGATCACCAAAGGCGATCGACTTGGCCGATGCCGCCATAACCGCAACGTCTTGGTTGATGATGATCGGATAGCCGCAAAGCATGTCCGGGGCCGAATACGGGGCACCAGGCACCGTGGATTCGTAGCCGGGAACAAAGATCGGGCGAGACTGGCCGTCCTTGATCTTGCGGATGACCTTCACCGAGGCATCGTTCATCATGAACTGACACGGGCGGGCCCGGTAAGCCGGGTCAACCGAGTGGATCAGGTCAATGATGGAGTCATAGACAATCGCCGTCACCTGGGAAGTGGCGTTCGCAGCGGTCACGCCCGTGCCGGCAGCGGTGATCACGCCGTTTGGCTGGCCGGTGCCGGTGCCCACCGTGTAACCAGTGTTGGTGATGCGACCGAGGCGAGTTGCAAGACGGTTTGCAACGAATGCCTCAATATC
>JACCDZ012057657.1_pt1 | contig 13870 bp, 9 predicted proteins | sample 7449551 | NCBI WGS metagenome assembly JACCDZ01 (sample SAMN15323452, study PRJNA562643) | freshwater metagenome | isolation source: river surface water | place: USA:Blue River Watershed | collected 2017-08-18
ACGGCGGGACGCACGGTGACAAAGCCACCGGCGGAGCCGGGGATCGCACCTTTGATGAGCAGCAACTGGCGTGCTTCATCAATGCGGATGACGTCGAGGTTTTGGGTGGTCACGGTGACATCGCCGATGTGGCCCGACATGCGCTTGCCGGGGAACACGCGACCCTGATCCTGGGCCATGGAGATGGAGCCGGGCACATTGTGCGAACGGCTGTTACCGTGGGAGGCGCGCTGCGAACTGAAGTTGTGGCGCTTGATCGTACCGGTGAAGCCTTTACCGATGGAAGTGCCTTGCACATCGACCTTTTGGCCCACGGCAAAGACTTCGGTCACGGGCAACTTGGCACCGGCTGCATACTTGGCAGCGGTGTCGGCTTCGACACGGAATTCTTGGGTGATTTCGCCGGCTTCGACGCCAGCTTTGGCCAAATGGCCGGCCTGGGGCTTGGTCACGCGGGAAGCACGGCGCGAACCATAGGTCACCTGGAGGGCGACATAGCCATCGTTGTCTTGGGTCTTGACTTGCGAGACGCGGTTGTCAGACACATCGACCACCGTGACGGGCACTGCATCGCCGTCATCGGTGAACAGACGCATCATGCCCACCTTGCGCCCCAGCAAACCCAAACGGGTGCTTTGAGACATTGTTTTGACTCCTGTACTTCCGCCACGGCGACTTCAATTGGCCACCGTGTTTGGTCTGCGAAAGAGGGTTGATAAAACTCACCTTTTGACAGGTGAGCCCACGAGTGTAGCAGGATTCGCTGTTGCCCGCAAACAGATGCCCCGCCTTAAAGCCCACTTCGGCAGTCAACTTTGCCAACGCCAGTGACTTGACGCCTGGAAATTGGGGTCTGACCCCAATTAATGGTTGTTTTTTGGCGACAGTGCAGAAATTGGGGTCTGACCCCAATTAATGGTTGGTTTTTTGCAACAGGTGGTCGATGAGGTGGAGGCCGAAGGGGGCGGCGAGGTCGTTGACGAGACGCAGGAAGTCGGGATGGGCGGTGTCGTCGGCGCGGTCGGAGATCAGGCGCACAGCGCCAAAGGGCACGCCATGGTCGCGGCAGACCTGGGCGACGGCGGCCCCTTCCATTTCGACGGCCAGGACGTCAGGGATTTCGGCCCGCAGGGCGGCGCTTTCCGTGCTGGTGCTGACAAAGCGGTCGCCGCTGATGATCAGGCCATGGTGAACCCGGCCCTGGCTGAGGTCGATGTCGTGCCAGCCCTGCGGCCAGTCGGCTTGCATGCCGGACAGGGCATGGCACGCGGCCTGAAAGAGGCGCTGGCTCCAGTCGGGGTCGGCTGGAAAGCGGCTGATGCCGTCCAGCGGGATGACATGGCGAGCAAACAGGGGCGATGCGTCCATGTCGTGCTGCAAAAACTCGGCGCCGATGACGACGTCGCCGACCCGAATGTGCTCACCCAAGCCGCCGGCGACGCCGGTGAAGACGATGGCGTCCACCTGGTGGCGCTGGATGAGGAGGGAGGCCGTGCTGGCGGCGGCAACTTTGCCGATGCGCGAGAGGACGGCGACAAAGTCGTGCCCATGCCAAAGCCCGGACCAAAACTCGCGCCCGCCGCAGCGGTCAGGTTGACCGCTGGCCTGCGCCAGAATCAGGTGAAGCTCTTGGGGCAGCGCCCCCATCAGGCCGATTTTCACGCCGGTTGGCGCAGTTCGCGGCGCAGGATTTTGCCAACCGGGGTTTTGGGGAGTTCGGTGCGAAATTCGATGACGCGCGGCTGTTTGTAGCCGGTCAGGTTGGCGCGGCAGTGGGTGCGGATCTGGTCTTCGGTGAGGGCCGGGTCTTTTTTGACGACAACCAGTTTGACGGCTTCACCGGACTCGGCATCGGGGATGCCGATGGCGGCACATTCGAGGACGCCGGGGCAAGAAGCGACGACTTCTTCGACTTCGTTGGGGTAGACGTTGAAGCCGCTGACCAGGATCATGTCTTTCTTGCGGTCGACGATTTTGAAGTAGCCGCGCTCGTCCATGACGCCGACATCACCGGTGCGGAACCAGCCGCCGGGCAACATGACTTTGGCGGTTTCATCGGGACGCTGCCAATAACCGGCCATGACTTGGGGGCCCTGGATGGCGATTTCGCCCGGCTGACCCATGGGAACTGGCTGCCCCTCGTCGTCGACGATCATCATGCGGGTGCCAGGGATGGGCACGCCGATGGTGCCACTGAACTCGCGTGCGGTGGTGGGGTTGCAGCTGGCCGAGGGGCTGGTTTCGGACAGGCCGTAGCCCTCACAGATGGGGCAACCGGTTTTTTCCAGCCAAAGTTTGGCCACGGCCGCTTGGACCGCCATGCCACCGCCCAGGGAAACCTTGAGGTTGGACCAGTTGACGGTGTTGAAGTCGGGGTGATTGGCCAGGGCGTTGAAGAGGGTGTTGACGGCCGGAAAGTTGTGAAAAACGTGTTTGGAGAGTTCTTTGAGGACGGCCGGGATGTCGCGCGGGTTGGGGATCAGGATGCTCTTGCCACCGACGCGCATGGACAGCATCATGTTCACGGTGAAAGCGAAGATGTGATAGAGCGGCAGGGCGCAAACGTTGGTCTGCTGCTGGTCGGGCGGCAGCTGCTTCATGGCCGGTTCGTTCCAGGCCTCGGACTGGATGACGTTGGCGATGACGTTGCGATGCAACAGCACCGCCCCTTTGGAGACGCCGGTGGTGCCGCCGGTGTATTGGAGCACGGCAAGGTCGTCAGGTCCCAGTTTGACGGGTTTCAGGGTTTGCGATTCACCCTGCGCCAGCGCCTGGTTGAAGCGAACCGGGGCGGGCAGCTGGAACGCTGGCACCAGTTTTTTGACTTTGCGCACCACGTGGTTGACGATGGCACCCTTGAGCAGGCCCAGCCGATCGCCCATGGCGCACAAAACGATGTGTTTGACGGGCGTCTGCGCCAGGCACTGCTGCAAAGTGGCGGCAAAGTTCTCGATGATGATGATGGCCTTGGCCCCCGAGTCGGTGAGTTGGTGCTGCAACTCGCGCGCGGTGTACAAGGGGTTGACGTTGACGACAACGAAGCCGGCTCGCAAGACGGCCGCCACCGAAATGGGGTATTGCAGGACGTTGGGCATCATGAGGGCGACGCGGTCACCCTGCTGCAAGCCCAAAGACTGAAGGTAGGCCGCCATGGCCCGGCTTTGCGCGTCAAGCTCGGCATAGGTGAGTGTTTTGCCCATCGAGCTGAAAGCCACGCGCGGGCCGTATTGCCGGAAGGCCTCTTCGAGCAAGCCCACCAGCGAGCTGTAGGCCTGAACATCGACATCGGCAGGGACCCCGGGGGGGTAAGCGGACAACCACGGGCGATCAGTCATGATTCCTCCTGTTGCAGCGACACCGAAACGTCTGGCCGGGCCGTCCCGGTCACTCGACGGCTTTGACCATGTCCTCGACGACTTTCTTGGCATCGCCAAAGACCATCATGGTTTTGTCCATGTAGAACAGCTCGTTGTCCAGCCCGGCATAGCCGGCGGCCATGGAGCGCTTGTTGACGATGATGGTTTTGGCTTTGTAGGCTTCCAGAATGGGCATGCCGTAAATCGGGCTGCCTTTGACATGAGCCGCCGGGTTGACGACGTCGTTGGCGCCCAAAATGATGGCCACGTCGGCTTGTCCGAATTCGCTGTTGATGTCTTCCATTTCGAAGACCTGGTCATAGGGCACTTCAGCTTCGGCGAGCAAAACGTTCATGTGTCCGGGCATGCGACCGGCCACCGGGTGGATGGCGTATTTGACGTTGACGCCTTTTTCGGTCAGCTTGGCAGCCAGTTCCTTGACGGCGTGCTGGGCGCGAGCCACCGCCAGTCCGTAGCCGGGCACGATGATGACGGTCTCGGCATTGCCCATGATGAAGGCAGCATCGTCGGCGCTGCCGCTTTTGACGTTGCGCTGCTGTTGGGCCCCGCCGGCAGCGGCGGTGGCGTCTCCGCCAAAGCCACCCAGAATGACGTTGAAGAACGAGCGGTTCATGGCCTTGCACATGATGTAGCTCAGGATCGCGCCCGAGCTGCCCACCAGCGAGCCGGCGATGATCAGCATGCTGTTGTTGAGCGAGAAGCCGATGCCCGCTGCCGCCCAGCCGGAGTAGCTGTTGAGCATGGAGACGACCACCGGCATGTCGGCGCCGCCAATCGGGATGATGATCAGCACGCCCATGACGAAGGACAAGGCCAGCATGGCATAAAACGCCATCGGGTCCTGGGTGAAGGTGTAGACCAGGCCCAGGCCAACGGTGGCCAGACCGAGCACCAGATTGAGCTTGTGTTGTCCGGCGAAAACGACGGGTGCCCCCTGAAACAGGCGGAATTTGTATTTACCCGAGAGTTTGCCGAAAGCGATGACGGAGCCGCTGAAGGTGATGGCACCGATGCCGGCACCCAGGAACAGCTCGAGGCGGTTGCCGGTGGGGATGGGCGGGATGGTGCCGTCGGCGGCTTTGGCCACGATCTGGAAGGCCTGGGGTTCGACAGCGGCCGCAATGGCGATGAAGACCGCAGCCAAGCCGATCATGCTGTGCATGAAAGCGACCAACTCGGGCATTTTGGTCATTTCGACGCGCTGGGCCATGATGGCACCCGCAGTGCCCCCAACCAGCAAGCCGATGAGGACATAGACCATGCCAACGCCGCCATCGGAGGCCAACTGGACGATGAGCGCAGCGGTAGTGAGCACGGCAATCGCCATGCCGGTCATGCCGAAGATGTTGCCCCGGATGGAGGTGGTGGGGTGAGACAGGCCTTTGAGGGCCTGAATAAAGCAAACGCTGGCGACCAGATAGAGCAGCGTGACCAGATTCATGCTCATGCTTTGTCTCCTGATGCCGGTTTTTTGTCTTTCTTCTTGAACATCTCGAGCATGCGACGGGTGACGAGGAAGCCGCCGAAGACGTTGACGGCAGCCAGCGCAACGGCCAACACGCCCATGGTTTTGCCCAAGCCGGTTTCAGTCAGGGCCGCGGCGAGCATGGCGCCGACGATGACGATGGCCGAGACGGCGTTGGTCACTGCCATGAGGGGGGTGTGCAAGGCGGGGGTGACGGTCCAGACGACGTGGTAACCCACGTAGATGGCGAGCACGAAAATGACTAGGTTGGTGATGGTGGGAGATACCAGTTCCATGATTATTTCCTTTTGACCTCGCCGCCCTGGGTCATGAGGCAGGCGGCGACGATGTCGTCTTCCATGTCGACTTTGATGCCGCCTTCTTTGGGCAGGATCAGTTTGAGGAAGTCGAGCACGTTGCGGGCATAAAGCGAGCTGGCGTCAGCGGCCACCAATGCAGGCAGGTTGGTTTCGCCGACGATGACCACACCATGCTTGGTGACGGTCTGGCCGGGTTCGGTCAGCGGGCAGTTGCCGCCTTGGGGCGCGGCCAAGTCGACGATGACCGAGCCGGCTTTCATGCTTTTGACCATCTCTTCGGTGACCAGCACGGGGGCGGCACGGCCGGGGATCAGGGCGGTGGTGATGACGACATCGGCCTGGGCAACGCGTTTGGCGACTTCGGCTTTTTGGCGGTCGAGCCAGCTTTGGGGCATGGGTCGCGCATAGCCGCCGACGCCTTCGGCGGCTTCTTTTTCTTCGGCGGTTTCGTATGGAACGTCGATGAATTTGGCACCCAACGATTCCACCTGTTCTTTGACGCTGGGGCGGACATCGGAAGCTTCGATGACGGCACCCAAACGCTTGGCGGTGGCGATGGCTTGCAAGCCGGCCACGCCCACACCGAGGATGACGACGCGGGCGGCCTTGACGGTGCCGGCGGCGGTCATGAGCATGGGGAAGAAGCGCTGGTAGCGGTCGGCGGCGATCATGACGGCCTTGTAGCCGGCGATGTTGGCCTGGCTGGAGAGCACGTCCATGCTCTGCGCACGGGTGGTGCGCGGCGCGGCCTCGAGGGCGAAGCTGGTCAGCCCGGCGGCGGCGAGGCTTTGCAGGCCCTCGGCGTCAAAGGGGTTGAGCATGCCCACCAGGGTGGTGCCGGGTTTGACATGCCCCAGTTCGGGGGCTTGGGGGGCGCGGACTTTGAGCACGAGCTCGGCGCCATAGGCCCCGGCCAGATCGGTGATTTGAGCACCGGCGGCGACATAGGCCTCGTCGGTGACGCTGGCTGCGACGCCGGCACCGGACTGAACGCGAACCTCGTGGCCCTGAGCCACGAGCTTTTTTACCGTCTCGGGGGTGACGGCAACACGCGCTTCTCCGGCCATGGTTTCGGCTGGGACGCCTATCTGCATGAAACGACTCCTCTGAGCGCAAGGGGTGAAACTCGCGCCGGTTGATGTAATTTGCTGACCGATAGCTTACATGAGAAACGCCCAAGCCCTCGCCGGCCCGGTTCAAACCCCATGCGTTTAGTCTGACTCGCAGCCATCGAATCCATCTTCAGTGCCGGACGACGGGACGGCTTTGTTGCAGAAATTGTAGCAACTGGCGATCGAAGTCGTCGGGGGCTTCAAGGTTCATGAGGTGGCCGATGCCGGGCATGACGATCAAGCGACTGCCCATGATGCGATCGGCCATTTTGCGCATGGCTTCGGGTGAGGCGTTGGGGTCGTGCTCGCCGGCAATCAGGAGCGTGGGGACGGAGATTTGGCTCAATTCGGCACGCCGGTCGAAGGTGACCAGCGCCTCCAGGGCGCGCCGATACGTGCCGGGGCTGACACCGGCCATGCAGTGTTCGGCCAGTCGCAGACCTTCAGGCAAGGCATGCGGGCCGGCCATGGCGGGGACCAACTGGCGCGCCAAATCCGCCATGCTTTGGCCAGCCAGGAGCGGGGCCATGCGCTGATCGATGAATTGCTGTTGCCAAGCCCCATCCGCTCGCCCAAAGGCGGCGGTGGTGCCACACAGGACGAGGTTCTGGATCAGTTCGGGTCGCCGGGCCAGCACTTCCTGGGCCACCATGCCGCCCATGCTGTGACCGACCAAAGTGACTTGCTGGCCCAACCGGGTGGCCAGGGCCTCGATGAGGGCGATGCAGCGTTCGGCCAGGCCCTTGAAGGTGTAAGGTTCGATGGGATCGCTGTGGCCGTAGCCGGGCATGTCCCAGGCCACGGCCCGGTAACCGGCTTCGGCAAAGGTTTCGAGTTGTGGTGCAAAGGCCAGGTGGCCGCCGCCGATGCCGTGCAAAAAGAGCACCAAGGGTCCCGAGCCGAGCATGGAGTGGGTGGGCAGTCGGCTCATGTCAGTTGCCCATCGCGCACGACCACGGCGCCATCGAGGGAGATGGTGCACTGGCGCATGGGCAAGTCGAAGTGGCCCAAGGTGTGCCGACCGGCGACCTCGTTGGCCCCGGTGCTGTAGAGGAAGTTGCCGGCAAAGGCGCGCAGCTCGGTGCCGTTGAAGTCGCGTTTGTCGAGCAAAGCCATGCTGTCCCAGCGGGCGGCCGGATTCAGGCCATAGCCGACGTGGCTGACGGCGTAGGCTGAACGGTCGCCCCAGGCGGCGATGTAGCTGCGCATGAGGTCGGCGTCGAGCCCCTGCCCAGCGATGGCCTCAATGTGGTCATTGGCGATGCGCAAGGTGACGGGTTTTTCGAGGTAGCGTTTGAAGGTGAGGTTGACGTCGCCCTCGGCCAGCACCAGGGTGCCCTGCACGCTGCCGGCGCGAGGAAAGGCCAACACCAGGCCGCCGGGCCAATGGGTCAGGGTGCCAGGTCGCGCGGTGGTGCCCCAGTTGCCGCCAACCACAGCCCCCTGGAGCTCGATGCTGAGGTCGGTGCCGGCGGCTGAGGTGACTTGCATGCGGCGGCTGGCGCGCATGCGCTTGATGTGCTCTTTGACGTTGGCTTCGAGCCCTGCATCGGGCACCAGGCGGCACAGGGTTTCGGGGTGCTCGTTGCTGATGTAAATGATGCGGGCGCCACCGGCCAGGATGGCGGGCAATTCAGGCGCGTGCATGAGGCCTTCGACAGTGCAATCGACCACGACGGTGGATGCGGCCAGGGCCTGAACGACCGGCCCCAGGCCCTGCAAGGCGGCGCTGGCCCCGGTGGAGCGAATGACGGGCAAGCCGGGGGCTGCAGCCGGGGTGGTGAGTTGAACCAGGTAGGCCTGCGCCCCCAGGCGGGCGGCGGCCAAACGGGCCAGCTCGACCAGGATGGGGCGGCTTTGGGTTTCGCACAGCACGGCCACCGGGGTGCCCGAAGCCACGCCACAGCGGCCCAGCACGGTTTCGAAGGCGTCGAGCCAGGCGGGTTCGATTCGTTCTTGGAGCATGGAGCGGTTATCCTAGAGTGCAACCATTATGACAAGAGTGCCCCAACATGGATCAGCGTAAAACCCAACTGGATGCCCTGGCCGGCACGGTTTTGTTGGCCTGCTGCGTGTTTTGGGGCTTTCAGCAGGTTCTGGTGAAGGCCACGCTGGCCGAGGTCAGTCCGGTCTGGCAGGCGGCTTTGCGTTTCATTTTGGCAACGGTCTTGCTCTTGATCTGGATGCGCTGGCGGGGCGTGGCCTTGCGCGACAGTCAGGGCAGTGGCCGTGCGGGGGTTTGGATCGGCTTGCTGTTTTCAGCCGAGTTCGTCTGCATTTATCTGGGGCTGCAACATTCCACGGCATCGCGGTTGACGATTTTTCTTTATACAGCCCCGTTTTGGGTGGCCCTGCTGCTGCCCTTTTGGGTCAAAAGCGAACGCATGGGCAAAATGCAGTGGGCGGGTTTGCTGCTGGCGTTTTCGGCGGTGGCCTATGCCCTTCGAGACGGCTTGCAGGCGAATGGCCCGCACCATTGGCTGGGCGACTTGTTGGCCTTGGGCGCAGGTGCGTTTTGGGGGCTGACGACGGTGGCCATTCGCAGCACGGCGGCCGGGCGGATCAGCCCGGAAAAGTTGTTGTTGTATCAAATTGCGAATTGCGCGCTGGTTTTGCCCGTGGTGGCCTGGGCTCTGGGTGAAGAGTTGCGGCTGGATTTCAGCGCCTGGGCCTGGTGCTCGATCGCGATCCAGGCGGCGGTGGGGGCCTTTGCCAGCTATTTGATCTGGATGTGGATGCTGAGTCGCTACCCGGCGACCCGGTTGAGCACATTTGCTTTTTTGACGCCTGTGTTTGCCCTGATGTTCGGTACGCTTTGGCTGGGCGAGTCCTTGTCGCCGGGGCTGGTGGTGGCCCTGGCGGGCGTGGCGGCAGGGATCGTGCTGGTGAACCGCAAGCCCTCAGCCTGAAGTGACGGCCGGATGGGTGTAGAGGACGGACAAAGGAAAGCGCTGTCCCCTGGCATGGTCTTCGATGCACTGCAAGACCAGGGGGCTGCGGTGGCGGTCTGCGGACGCACGGACTTCGTCCGGCGTCATCCACAAGGTTCGAACGATGCCCTGGTCCAATGAGCGATGGGGTTCAGGCGCGGCGACCCTGCCGCCAAATGCAAAGCGCAAATAGGTGATGTCTTCGGCCTCGTGACCGGGACGGGACGGGCGCTGAAAGCGCGAGAGGTATACCCCGACCAGATGGTCGGGCTCAAAGGGGTGGGCGGTTTCCTCGATGGCCTCGCGGGCGCAGGCCGAGATGGGGTCTTCGCCCGGCTCGAGGTGACCGGCGGGGTTGTTCAGGCGCAAACCTTCGGGGGTGTGCTCTTCGATCAGCAGGTATCGACCATCTTGTTCAATGATCGCCGCCACGGTGACACTGGGCTTCCAACGGGTATTCATGGGCCTTATCATAGAACGCATGAACACCTTACAAACCCGATTTGGCAGCGGACACGAAGTCCAGCGCCTGGAAGACGATGCCTTGCTGGCCGGCCGTGGCCAGTTCACAGACGATGTGCGCAATGATGGCCAAACCCGCTTGTGTTTTGTGCGCTCACCGCACCCGCATGCCCGGATCGTGTCGATCGACACCCGGCAGGCCATGGCGATGCCCGGCGTGCGTCTGGTGCTGACCGGGGCTGAGCTCCACCAGGCGGGCGTGAAAGTGATGGCCAAGCCGATCATGCACAAGCGCGCCGACGGCGGCCGTCCGGCTTCGCCGGACCGCCACATTTTGGCCGTGGATCGGGTGCGGTTTGTCGGCGAATGTGTGGTGGCCGTGGTGGCCGACACCGAACAACAGGCGCGCGACGCTGCCGAAGCGGTGCAGGTGGACTATGAACCGCTGCCGCATGCGGTGACGCTGTCCGATGCGCTGGCCCCGGATGCGCCGCTGATCTGCGACGCACCCGACAACATCGTGGCCGAATCGCGCCATGGCGACGCCGCCAAGGCGCAAGAAGCTTTTGCCCGGGCACGCCATGTGGTGAAACTGGACATCACAAACCAGCGGGTAGCGGCATTGTCGATCGAGCCGCGCAGCGTGCAAGCTCATGTTGAAGGCGGGCGACTGGTGATCCGCATGAGCTCGCAGATGCCAACCGGCATTCGAACCCAAGTGTGCGATTTGCTGGGCCTCAAAGACGACCAGGTGCGGGTGCTGGTGGGCGATGTGGGCGGTGGCTTTGGCATGAAGACCGGCGCCTATCCCGAAGACATCGTGGTGGCCTGCTGCGCCCACCGATTGCAAATGCCGGTGAAGTGGATCGCGGATCGCTCGGAGGAGTTTTTGTCGAGTTGCCACGGACGCGACATCGAGTGCCACGGCGAACTGGCGCTGGACGAGCAAGGCAAGATCCTGGCGTTGCGCATCAAGACCCGGGCCAACACGGGCGCTTATCCCAGCATGACCGGCGTCAGCATCCAGATCATGATCGGTCCTTGGGTGCAGACCAGCGTCTACGACATGGGATGCATCGATTTTCATTACACGGCGGTGATGACCAACACCGCGCCCACCGGGGCCTACCGGGGTGCCGGGCGTCCCGAGGCCATTTTCAACATCGAACGGCTGATCGATGAGGCCGCGCGGGTCAGCGGCATCGACCGACTGGAGATTCGCCGGCGCAATTTCATTCGGCCCGAGCAAATGCCCTACACCAACCCGATGGGCCAGACCTACGACACCGGGGCCTTTGGCCAAATGATGGAGCAGGGTCTGAAGCTGGCCGATTGGGACGGCTTTGCCGCGCGTGCGGCGGCATCGAAGCAACGCGGGCTTTGGCGTGGCCTGGGCATCGCCACCTTTTTGGAGTGGACCGGCGGTAATGCGCTGGAAGAAAACGTCAATGTGCGGATCATGGCCGATGGCGTGATCGAGGTGTTCAGCGCGGTCAACCAAATGGGCCAAGGCATCGCCACCTCGTTGGCGCAATTGGTGGTCGATGTGTTCGATGTGCCTTTGTCGCAAGTGCGGGTGGTGCTGGGCGACACCGACCGGGGCAACGGGTTTGGCAGCGCGGGTTCGCGCTCGCTGTTCACCGGTGGGTCGGCCATCAGCGTGGGCTCCGCACAGGCGCTGGACAAAGCCCGGGGACTGGCGGCCGAAGCCCTCGAAGCCGCACCCGCTGACCTGGTTTATGCCCAGGGCCAGTTTGGGGTCACCGGCACCGACCTGAAAATCAGCCTGGGTCAGCTGGCGCAGCGCCAGGCTCAGGGTCGGATCGAACTCGACAGCAAGACGGCCGCCAGTGGACCCAGCTGGCCCAACGGCTGCCACATTTGCGAGGTCGAACTGGATCCGCAAACCGGTGAGGTGGCGGTGGTGCGCTACAGCTCCATGAATGACGTGGGTCGGGTGGTGAACCCGATGATCGTGCGCGGTCAGCTCGATGGCGGCGCGGTGCAAGGCATTGGCCAGGCGCTGATGGAACACATGGTCTACGACGCCGGCTCGGGTCAACCGGTGACGGGCTCGCTGATGGACTATGCGGCCCCGCGCGCCGACGTCATGCCCGACTGGTTCAACACCCACATGGACCAGAGCGTGCCCAGCAAAAACAACGTGCTGGGTGTCAAGGGCGTGGGCGAACTCGGCACCATCGGGGCCACCCCGGCGGTGGTGAACGCCGTGGCCGATGCGCTGGCGCGCAACGGTCGCGCCGATCTGTCGCCGCAGTTGCAGATGCCACTCACCCCGGCTCGGGTGTGGGCGCTGCTGCAGCACACACGCTGAAATCCGGGCCGCATTCGGCCCGGGCTCAACTGAGGTGAGGGCCGATGACCTTGGCGATTTCGAACATGGTCACCGAGTCCTTGCCAAACACGGCGCGCAGCTTGTCATCTGCGCGGATGGTGCGCTTGTCTTTGGGATCTTGCAGACCCTGGGCCTTGATGTAATCCCACAGCTTTTTGGTCACTTCAGGTCGTGACACCAAACCCTCTCCGATGACGGCTTGCAACGCCGCGCTGGGTGTGAGGTTGCCGGCGCGCGGGGCCTTGTCTTTCTTGGCGGCGGTCTTTTTGGCCGCAGCCTTTTTGGCCGCAGCTGGGGCGGCCGTTTTGCCGGCTGCTTTTTTCCCTGCGGCGGCAGGAGCCGTTCGCGACGCGCCAGCCGCCGTTTTGCGGGGCGGGAATTTGCTGGTTCGGGGCTCGAATTCGAAAATCACTTTGCCCTGCTCGGCATCGTAGGCCAGGAAAGCTTTGAAGGCTCGCCGGGTGCGCATGCTGACGAATTTGTCCAGCAAGTCGGTCTTGCCGGTTTCCAGCAGCTTGATGATTTGCTCAGGCGCAACAGGTTGCTGAAGGATGATCTTGCCGGTTTTGAAGTCACAGCTTGGGGTGGGCTGGGCATCGGTGGGCACCGACTTTTCGCACACATAGCTGCTGCCGTGCTCGCGCACCGATGCGCCGCATTTGGGACAAGCGCCCAGCACAGCCTGGCTGCTGAGGTCGACGATTTCACCGCTGTCGGCGTTTTTGTCGTCGCCAAAGTCGAATTCGAGTTTCCAGTTCTGCTCTTCTTCGTTGTAAACCAAAGCCATTTCGGCGGTGAAGGGCCAGCCGGCCTTGGAGCGGAAGCCCTCCAGAGGTCCGATGCGCTTGTCGCGCAGGAATTGCTCGACTTCGGCCAATTCAAAGGTGCGGCCACCGGGTGTCTTGCCGAAAGAGAATCCGCAACCCTCGGCGTCGCCATGGGCGCCGGTGCAAGCGTAACGGCGGTAGTTTTCCTTCACCACGCCGCCGCATTTGGGACAGGGTGTGGTCAGGGTGGCGTAGTCGCCGGGGACGTTGTCGCGGTCGTATTCTTTGGCTTTGCGCACCATGCGCTCGGTCATGGCGGCGATGTCTTGCATGAAGGCCTCGCGCGAGAGCTTGCCCTGCTCCATCTGCGCCAGCTTGTATTCCCATTCGCCGGTCAACTCGGGGCGCGAGAGTTCTTCAACCTGCAAGCCGCGCAACAGGGTCATGAGCTGGAAGGCTTTGGCGGTCGGGATGAGTTCGCGGCCGTCGCGAATCATGTATTTTTCGTTCAGCAGTCCCTCGATGATGGCCGCGCGAGTGGCCGGAGTGCCCAAGCCCTTTTCCTGCATGGCCTCACGCAATTCGTCGTCATCGACCAGCTTGCCCGCACCTTCCATGGCGCCCAGCAAAGTGGCTTCGCTGTAGCGCGCCGGCGGCCGGGTCTTGAGCCCTTTGGGCTCGACCGTGTCGTTGCGCACGGTCTCGTTGGGCTCAACGGCGATCAGGGTCTTGCCGTCGGCATCGTCTTCGTCGATTTCCTTGCCGTAGATGGCCAGCCAGCCCGGTTTGACCAGCACCTTGCCCTCGGATTTGAAGTGGTGGGTCTTGCCGGCGTGCGCAACCTGGGTGATGCGGGTGGTGACCAGGTACTCGGCGCTGGGAAAAAACACCGCCATGAAGCGACGTGCCACCAGGTCGTAAATCTTTTGCTCGGCCTCGGACAGGCCGCTGGGGGCCTGCAAGGTGGGAATGATGGCAAAGTGGTCCGACACCTTGCTGTTGTCAAAGACGCGCGGGATCTTGCGCACATAAGACTGGTTGAGGGCCACCAGGGCGTGCGGGGCCAGGTGCTTGAGTCCGC
>JACCDZ011081042.1_pt1 | contig 13869 bp, 14 predicted proteins | sample 7449551 | NCBI WGS metagenome assembly JACCDZ01 (sample SAMN15323452, study PRJNA562643) | freshwater metagenome | isolation source: river surface water | place: USA:Blue River Watershed | collected 2017-08-18
CGTCACGCAAAGCCAGAGGCAGCAGCAGAGCCTCTAGCCGAGTGGGAGCGAGAGCTTCTAGAGCAGGGCACCGCAGCAACCGAGACCGTTGAAGCACCAGCTGAGGCTGTTGCAGTAGAGGAAGCAAAGTAAAGATGGCTAACTACACCGCCGCAGATGTAAAGGCGCTTCGCGAGAAGTCAGGCGCCGGCATGATGGACTGCAAGGGCGCCCTTGACGAAGCCGATGGCAACATCGATAAGGCAATGGAAGTCCTACGTCTAAAAGGCCTAAAGGGCGTTACCAAGCGCGAAGGTCGCACCACCAGCAACGGCTTGATCGTTGCTCGTGTTGAGGGTGGCACCGGCTACCTAATCGAGCTTGCTTGCGAGACTGACTTTGTTGCTAAGGCTCCAAAGTTCGTTGAGCTTGCAGACCGCGTTGCAGACGCTGTTGTTGCCGCTGGCGCCGAGACCCTTGAGGCTGCACTTGCTGCAGACCTAAACGGTCAGTCAGTTCTAGACGCAATCAACGACGAAGCCGCGATCATGGGCGAGAAGGTTGAGCTTCGCAAGGTAGTTTCAATCAAGGATGCTGCTGTTGACGCTTACCTACACCGCACCAGCAAGGACCTACCTCCACAGGTTGGCGTGCTTGTTGCCTACAGCGGTTCAGACGCAACCACCGCACACGACGTTGCAGTGCACATCGCAGCATTCTCACCAAGCGTGCTAACCCGCGATGATGTTGACGCTGAAGTTGTTGCAACCGAGCGCCGCATTGCTGAAGAGACCGCACGCAACGAAGGCAAGCCTGAGGCTGCGCTTTCAAAGATCGTTGAAGGCCGTGTAACCGGCTTCTTCAAGGAGAACGTGCTTCTTGAGCAGGACTTCGCAAAGGACACCAAGCAGACCGTTGCTAAGGTTCTTGAGAACGCCGGCGTAACCGTTTCTGCATTCGTTCGCCTACGCGTCGGTGCATAACAAAAAGCCTTAAAAACAAGGAAGGCTCGGTCATTTCGACCGGGCCTTTTTTGTTGCTCGGTTTAGGATAGACAGAGACAAAAGCAACAATCCAGGAGGGTTTCGTGCCAAACAAAAAACGCCGTGTACTGCTAAAGCTTTCGGGTGAGGCGTTCGGTGGCGGCACCCTTGGTGTGAACCCTGACATTGTGGCCGAGATGGCCCGTGAAATCGCAGAGGGCGCCAAGCACGCTGAAATTGCAATCGTGGTTGGTGGCGGCAATTTCTTCCGCGGAGCCGAACTCTCACAGCGAGGCATGGAGCGATCACGCGCTGACTACATGGGCATGCTTGGAACTGTTATGAACGCCCTGGCTCTTCAGGACTTCTTGGAGCAGGCCGGCGTCAGCACCCGCGTACAGTCTGCAATCAACATGGCACAGGTAACTGAGGCCTACATCCCGCTTCGTGCAATTCGTCACCTCGAAAAAGGCCGAGTTGTAATCTTTGGCGCAGGCGCAGGGTTGCCATACTTCTCGACCGACACAGTGGCCGCGCAGCGTGCCCTAGAAATCAAGGCCGATGAGGTGTTGGTTGCTAAGAACGGCGTGGACGGCGTTTATTCGGCGGATCCAAAGAAAGACCCAACCGCGGTGCGCCTCGATGAGATTACCTACCAGGATGCCTTGGTTAAGGGCCTAAAGGTGGTCGACGCGACTGCGTTCAGCCTATGCATGGACAACAAGATGCCGATGCGCGTATTTGGAATGCAGCCGGCCGGCAACGTAACCGATGCAATTCTCGGCAAGAAAATTGGAACTTTCGTAACCGCCTAATCGCGGTAAAGAATTAATCAAAACAGGAGAAAAAGTGATTTCAGAGATTCTGGCAGCCGCCACCGAAAAGATGGCCAAGGCCGTTGACGCAACCCGCGAAGACTTTGCAAACGTCCGCACCGGTCGCGCAAACCCTCAGCTGTTCCAGAAGGTAATGGTTGACTACTACGGCACCCCAACCCCTCTTGGTCAGCTCGGTCAGTTGGCCAACCCAGAAGCTCGCACCATCGTTATCACCCCTTATGACAAGGGCGCGCTGAAGGCTATTGAGACCGCTCTGCGCGAGATGCCAAACCTTGACGCAAACCCACAGAATGACGGAAACCTAATCCGTGTGACTTTGCCAGACCTTACCGAAGAGCGTCGCCGCGACTACGTCAAGCTTGTGAAGGCCAAGGCTGAAGACCACCGAGTGGCAGTTCGCAACATTCGCCGCAAGGGCAACGATGATTTGGCAGCGCTGAAGAAGGATGGCCTTGCTGGCGATGATGAAATCGCCCGTGGCGAAAAAGAGCTTGATGCAATCACTAAGACGCACGTGGATGCCATCGACGACGCTCTAAAGCGCAAAGAAGCCGAACTTCTAGAGGTCTAATTTGACTACTCAGCAGCCAACTTCAGGTGGGCGCAGCCTATCTAAGTCGGTTGCGGTCGGATTAGTGCTGGGCGCTGCATTTTTGCTCTCGGTACTGATCTACAAAGAACTCTTCATGGTGTTCGCAGCTACGGCTGCCGGTTTCGGCGCCTGGGAGCTATCAACCGCTTTGAGGCTCAAGGGGTGGTACGTTCCTCGAGTTCCTTCGGTTGTCGGCTCAGTCCTAATCATGCCGGCTGCCTTCTACGGGGGAGCCCAACTGCAGTGGCTCGTGGCCTTGGCCATCGTTGCTGCTTTGATTGTGTGGCGAACAGTGCACTTGCTTTGGGAACGGCGTGAAAAACCGATCCAAGCCATCCAGCACACCCTTCGCGATTACGCAGCTGCGGCATTTGTGGTCATTTACCTGCCGCTAATGACCAGTTTCACAATGCTTCTGCTGCGCCGCCCAGATGGTGCCAGCTGGGTCATTGCTTTTGTGGTCACGGTTGCGCTGATTGATACCGCCGGATATCTGGTTGGTCGCAAATTTGGCAAACACAAACTTGCCCCAGGGGTAAGCCCAAAGAAAACTTGGGAAGGCCTGCTCGCTTCAATCACAGCCGGTTCGGTATCAGCAGTCCTGTTCAGCATTTTTACACTCGGCCTACCGTGGTGGCTTGGTGTCGTATTTGCTGCTGCCTTGCTGCTCGCGGCAGTCTTCGGTGACCTAGCCGAGTCGCTCATCAAACGTGACCTTGGTGTCAAAGACATGTCGTCGATTCTCCCGGGGCATGGCGGCGTCATGGACCGTTTGGATTCAATCCTGCCTTCTGCCCTAATTACCTACCTCTTCATGCAGCTGGTAACTGCCCTCTAGTTTGGAAGCAAAATGAGTTTTTCTTTTCCAGTTGCTGGGCCAAAGGAACTTGGCTACGTGCCCGAGCAGGTAAACGCTTTTATCGACCAAGCTCGCGAGCAATTCAATAGCCCGGATGCCGATCAAGTGACATCTGATCTAATTCGCAATACTCACTTCGATTTGATTCGTGGTGGCTACCTCATCGGTCCAGTTGATTCGGCGTTAGATCGACTAGAAGACACTTTTGCCTCGAGAGAAATTAAGCGCCAGATTGCAAAGTCTGGTGACTATGCCGTTGCCGACCGCTTGGCCCGAATCCAAGAAATTCTTCGCGGCCGGGTTGAACGACCAAAGAATCAAAAATTTTCCAACTTTTCTTTTTTGCTTCGCGGATACAACCGCAAGCAAGTTGATGCACTTTGCGATTCAGTTGCCCGCCACCTAGATTCAGAGACACCACTCGACCTAACCGCTGTTCGACGAACTATTTTCAAAGCGTCCCGCGCCGGTTATGTCGAAAGTCAGGTTGATGCCTTCATCGATCGAGTGGTCGAGGTGCTGCAGATTGAAAAGAACCGCTAGAGCCCTACTTGCCGGTTTAGTTGGCGCCACTCTGATTGCATCGGGGTTTGTGGCGGCCGGCTCGGCAGCACCAGCGGAGGCTCTGAACCCTTTGGCTAAAACTGCCCTGCAAGAGCTTAGCGTCAAGGGGCGTGCCGCCAAGACTGGCTACGCTCGCGAGAAATTCTCAGATGGCTGGGGTGACATCGGCAGCTGCGATCTCAGAAATTACATTCTCAAGCGTGACCTAAGCAGCGAAGTTATGCGTAGAGGTTACAGCTGCATCGTCGAAACCGGCATTCTTCGTGACCCTTACACAGCCAAGACGATAAATTTTGTGCGAGGTCAATCTACCTCAATCAAAGTTCAAATCGACCACGTGGTGGCCGTCAGTGATGCCTGGCAAAAGGGCGCTCAGAAGCTTACTTACGCACGCAGGTATGCCTTTTATAACGACCCGCTAAATTTGCTGGCGGTGGATGGGCCAACCAATGGCCAGAAGGGTGATTCCGATGCCGCAAGTTGGCTGCCGCCCAATAAGAGTTATCGTTGCGCCTACGTGGCCCGGCAGATCGCGGTGAAGCGCAAATACGCACTTTGGGTAACCTCGGCTGAGAAAACAGCCATGGCATCTGTGCTGTCGAAGTGCCCAACTCAGCGTTTACCTGGTTAACAGATTCTGGTAATAAAACAGGCTCGAAGGTAGACTGAAACATTGCGAGTAACTAGCACGCGGAGGTGAACAATGGGTAGACACGAGGCCGATAGGCCAGAACTGTCGCACCGATTGGGTACCAAGATTGATAAGGCTCTAGAAAAGACCCCGTTCAAGCGCCCTAAGTTTCCGAGGCTCAAGAAGCGCGCTTTTCAGCCGCTGTGGGGGTTCCTATTCTCAGCGGGCTTCATCCTGGTAACCATCGTTGACCCGTATTCAGGCACAATGGCCAGTGCCAGCACGATTCAAATTTTTGACATCGATGAAGCTGCTCCAGAAGAGACTTACGGTTACGCAAGCACCCAAAAGATTTCTTTTGCCCGCGGTGGTTTCAACATCGTCACCGGCAGCGATGCAGCTGCGCTCTTCGTAGAAACGGCTGCGGTTCCTGACCCAGGTACGGCCAAGGCTTATGCTCTCGAGCTGTTGACATCGATGAACTTTGGCGCGGACCAGTACTCTTGCCTCGTCAAACTTTGGGAGCGCGAGTCAAACTGGCGTGTCAACGCGCTAAACAAATCTTCGGGCGCCTACGGTATTCCTCAGTCCCTACCGGGCACCAAGATGGCATCTGAGGGCCCTGACTGGAAAACCAACCACGAGACTCAAATACGCTGGGGTGTGAAGTACATCAAGGGTCGTTACGGTTCTCCGTGTGGAGCTCTGGCTCACTCCGACAAAATTGGTTGGTACTAGTGCCGCGTTCAAACCGGTCACGAAGGGCAAAGCCTGAGGTTCACGAAGAATTGGAATTCAGTGCATCGCGGTATGGCATTCGTAATGTCGAGGTAAAGCGCGGCGTGGAATACACCACTCAAACCAGCGTTGGTGCGAATGCTGATGATGGAAAGTCATGGACCTGCCCCAACTGCAATTTGCAAATCAACAAGGGCTTGAGTCACATTGTGGCTTGGGACAGCGTCAGGGGAGTAGACACCCGGAGACACTTTCACAATGCCTGCTGGAAGCAATTTCAGGGGCCGTTGCTATGAATTTTCCGATCGAGATTCGCTCTGGTGTCGAACTGCCTTCAGTACGTGAAGAAATTACCCTCCTAGCTGCAGACGGGTTGACGCTGGTCGGAGAACTGTCGCTTCCGGCTGGTCGGGCGCCAAAAGCCACCCTGGTGACTCTCCACCCGCTGCCAACCCACGGTGGCTTCATGGACAGCCACATCCTCAAGAAGGCTGCCAATCGCCTCCCAGAGTTGGCTGACATAGCTGTTTTGCGATTCAATACCCGCGGCACCTCTTCTCCTCGTGGAACCAGCGAGGGTGCGTTTGGTGAGGGCGTAACTGAGCAGCACGATGTAGCGGCAGCGGTGGCCTTTGCTAAGAAGCGCGGTTTGCCAAACATTTGGCTGGTCGGCTGGTCTTTTGGTACCGAATTAGCTTTGAAGTACGGCATCTTTCACGAAGTTGTTGGCGCCATTTTGCTTTCCCCTCCGCTGCACCGAGCCACCGATGTTGAGGTTGCACGCTGGGGCGGTAGCGAGAAACGATTGGTGATTCTGGTACCTGAGTTTGACGACTACCTGCAGCCAGCAGAGGCAGCTGAACGCTTTGCGAGCGTTGCCCACGCCGAGCTAATCGGTGTTGACGGCGCAAAGCACCTGTGGGTCGGAGAAAACGCTACCAAGCGAGTCTTAAACGAGATTGTTCGCGCAGTACAACCGGATAGTTACCCGCTGCCTGAATCCTGGCAGCCCGAGGTTCTTTAGCGCGCTTCTTGATACGGGGTGTAAACCTGGCGCAGAATCAGCATGATTGAGGCCGCCACCGGGATCGAAACCAGAGCACCAAGCACACCCATCAGTGCACCGCCGGCAAGTGCGGCAACCACAACAACAGCACCCGGTACAGAAACTGCGCGGCTCATGATTTTTGGGCTGATGATGTAGGCCTCAACCTGCATGTAGATGATGTAGTAAATACCCGAAATTAGAGCCACGGTCGGCGAGACGCTGAGTGCTACCAGCGTCACCAGAACGGCGGCGCTGATGGTTCCGACTAGCGGGACCAGACCAAGCAGGAATGCGATCATCGCAAGGACAAGTGCGAATGGAACACCGGCGATGCTCATAAAGATGAAGCTGGTCACACCGGCAATTGCTGCGATGCTGGCCTGCCCCATTACATAGCGGCCTACCGAGGTCGAGATTTGCTCTGACAAGTCAACAAAACGTTCGCGCTTGCTAGCTGCCACGAGTGAGTAAACCCAGCGCTTGAAGGTGTTCATCGATGCCATAAAGTACAGGCTCAAAATAATGATGATGATGGCCCCGAAAGCACCATTGAAAATTGAAATTCCAACCTGAACCACGCCACCGAGCATGGTCGGCCAGTTTGCTGAGTCACCCAGATAGGCTCCGGTTGAGTTTAGGGCATCGCTAATTGCCCCGCCCAGACGCTCATCAATCGCTGTGATGAAAGGCAGATCGCTGACACTGGCCAGTACTCCCGGTGCCGTCTCAATAAAATGAGCCGTCTCGGTGGCGAGCGTTGGCAAGACCAGGCTGAACAAGGCGGCTAACAGGGCAAGAATTGTGAGTGCCACGGCCAGAATTGCGTAGCGACGCTTTAGTCCCCAGCTCATCAACTTATTTACCAGTGGTTCAAAACCGAGGGCAATAAAGATCGCGGCGGCCACGTAGGCGATGATGTTGGCAATGGTGGTGATGGCTCCACCGATGATCAGGGCAGTTAGAACACCAAGGCCACCCAATAGGCCAATCTGGAAGGCATTAGAAATCTTGATGTGCTGCTGCATGCCTCTAAACCTATCGCTTAGCTAAAACTTTGTGGCGGAGGGTTTAGTAGATCTTTTCCGTTGAACAAGTTGCGAAGATTCTTGAGGTAAACCTCAACCGAATCTCGTTCAGCCTGCAATCTTTCTAGGATTACCTTCGACTGAGCAATTCGGCGGTCAATCTCTGCCTGTGCCTCGGCTACTGATTTGCGAGCCTCGGCTTCGGCCGCCGCCATGATTGCGTCTGCCTTCTTGCGAGCAGCCTCAGTGTTCTGCTGGTTGATTGAGATTGCTGCGGCTTCGAGAGTTTCTGCCTCTAGGCGGGCAGCGCTGGCTCGGGCCAGTGCCAGCGCCAATTGGGCATTCGCGTCATCCAAGTACTTTTGAGTAGTTGCCACGGCCTCTTGGTGCTTACGCAGGTACTCGGCCTCTGCCTCTGCGCGGCGGGCAGTAAGCTCCAGCTCCAGGTCGATACGGGCTTGTTCAGTTACCAAAGTCTGCGCGTAATCGAGGTCTAGATCGCGGGTATTCTCGCGGAAGGCAAGTAACTTTCGTTCAGCTAGGTCGCGTTCAACCTTTGACTTCAGCGTCTCAACCTCGCGCTTTGCCGCTGCGCGCATCTTGGCGGCCTCGGTAGCTACCGATCCGCGAGTCGCTCCGGCTTCGCGAATGGCCTCATCCATAACCCGAGCCGCATCATTCTTGGCCTGGTTGATGATTTCGTCGTAGTCAGCGCGGGCAGCGGCAGAGATGCGATCTGCGCGGCGCTGGGCCTCAGCAACCAAAGAGTCGTAGTAGCCCTTGGCTTCTCCGTGAAGAGCCGACACTTCGGCCTCTAGTTCTTTGCGCTGCTTTGAAATTACGTTGTTTGATTCGGCCAACAAGAACCGAGCCTGATCTTCGGCGGTGCTCAGAATTAGGGCAGCACGTGCTCCAACGCCGGTGTATGAAGGGTCGCCCGCTTCGGCAAGTTCCATCAGTGCCTGGTCCCGCTTGGTGGCGGCTTCTTTTAGTTCCTGGGCAAGCTGTGCATTTTGCGCTGAAAGCTGCATTAGGTCTCGGCGAAGGTCCTTTAGGGCGTCGTCAACCAACCCACGATCGTAGCCTCGAACGACTACCGGGAAACTGGTCTCTTCGCCTGACAAATGAAGGCTCCTAGGCACTTGGGTACAATAAAGGGAGGTTTTCGCCCTCCGCCAAGTTTACCTGATTGGATATCGCATGCGCTTTTTGATTGCAGCTGCGCTATTCGTCATTTCTGTTTTCATGTTGGTGTTCGGTCTGGCGCAGCGAACCATCTGGGCCCCGCCTGAGGCACACGTTGCCGAAGTGAGTATTGAAAACCCAAGTTCACTTGTGGTTGTCCCAAACTCAGTTCTGACTTCCTATCCCGGTACTCCTGTTATTGAGGCCATGGGTTCAGAAACGGTCTTTATTGCCACTGGGCGCCAAAGTGACATTGAAGCTTGGATAGGCACCGTTAGTCACAACCAGCTTGCTGTTGGCGATGCAAAGACCGGCGTGCAGGCAGAATTTGTGATGGGTTCTGAGAACGTCGGCACTCCGGTTGGCTCAGATCTTTGGCGTGATTTCACCAACAATGAAATTGATGCCAGCTTGCCGGTGCCAACCGCTGATGAGAATGCGGTGCTCCTTGCCTCTGATGGTGTCGCTCCCGCTCCGAACCGAATCCGACTAGTTTGGTCGATTGTTCCGGATTTCACCTCGTCAAACATCTTGCTAATCGGTGGTGGCGTGGTGCTTCTGGCAGCATTCATCATGAACCTGATTGCCTACCAAACCATGCGCCGCAACCGTGGGCCTCGCCGTCGAACCCCAACTCCGCCGAAGCCTCCGCGTTACCGTGCCAAAAAAACCAAGGGAAATGCGCCGGTGAAGGGTCGCCGATCGGCACGACGCAGGGCGTTTATTGCCGTTCCAGCTACGCTATCGGTGCTTTCTCTGCTGACCGGTTGCCAACTGCTGCCGGTGGCTGAACCTAGCCCGAGCCCAAGTGCATCTGCCAGCGATGCTCCGCCTGCAGTGGTCACTGAGCCTCAACTAAAGCGAATTCTTGCGGATGTTGCCGCCGTTGCGCTATCGGGTGACGATGCCAAGGATGCAAAGCTGCTCAAGTCACGAATTGTTGGCCCGGCACTTTCTATCCGAACCACCCACTACAAGCTGCAGAAGAAGTCAGACACTGTTTCTGCAATGCCAGCAATCGTTGACTCACCGCTGTCATTTAGTCTGCCGGCAGCAAGTACCGCTTGGCCGCGCGTGGTCATGGCCGTAACCGATGCTCCTGGTGACGAAGCCCTTCCGCAGATGCTGGTTTTGCAGCAAGATACTCCGCGAAGCAAGTACCGCCTCTGGTACAACATTCGCCTCATGCCGGGCGCCGAAATTCCAGGTGTTGCCGGTTCGGACATCGGTGCTATTCCGGTTGAGTCAGACAGTTTGTTCTTGAAGTTGGAACCGAAGGCACTTCCGGCTGCTTATGGCGATGCAATCAACAAGGGTCAAGCCAGCCTTAGCTTTAGCCTGTTTGATACAGCTGAGGACGAGTTCTTCATCCAGGTGTCTGCCAGCCAGAAAAAGCAGATTGAAACATTGACCGAAGCAAAAATCACATTCACGCATAAGCTCGGCAATCCAAATGTTCCCGCCCTGTCTACCAGCGATTCGGGGGCCTTGGTCGCGGTTTACATGACCGATACCTACAAGATCAAGCCAAAGTCGGCCGGATCCGCTGTTGCGGTTTCTGGGCAGGAGAAGTTGCTTTTGGGCACAGATGGTTCGACCACGGGTGTAACCAGTGTGTACGGAAACATGCTGCTGTTCTATGTGCCGGCTTTGAGTGAGGCCGACAAAAAGGCTCGTTTGCTTGGTGTGACCCAGGGACTACTCAGCGTAAAGGTGTTGTAAAAATGGCCGATTCGATGTCTAGAGCAAGTTTGGCCGGGGCCGTTGACTTGTCCAGCTTGAGAAAACCTGAGGTCAATCAGGCTACCGGCGCACAGAGCCAAACTGGTGTTCAGGAACCAATCCGTGTCCCTGACCTAGTCGCCCTCGGAAACGCCAATAACCTCAAAGGTTTCGTCACGATTTCAGCGAACGTTCCGGTTGTCATCGAATTCTTTTCCGCCGGAAACCCCCAGAGTGATGCCCTAGCGGTTTCGCTCGAAAAGGCCGTTCGCTCCCTCGGTGGCCGAACCCTTTTGGTGCGCATCGACGCCCAGGCTTCGCCAGAGGTTGTTCAGGCTTTTGCTATCCAGGCCATACCAAGCGTCGTAGCCCTGATCAAGGGTCAGCCAGTTCCGCTGTTCGAAGGTGATCAGCCGCTGGATCACGTAAACGCCTATCTGAACCGCCTCTTGCAGGTTGCGCAAGAAAACGGCGTTGCTGGGGCCTTGACCGTCTCAGATGAATTCAGCGGCCCAGTAGAGCCAACCCTGCCTCCAAAGCACCTAGAGGCCATCGAGGCAATTGAGGCTGGCAACTATCAGGGCGCCGTGGCTATTTATCAGGGAATTTTGTTGGATAGCCCAGCGGATGCACTGGCCGTAGCTGGCCTGGCCCAGGCCAAATTGCTGGAGCGGACCAGGGGAGTGGACTTTGACGCCGTTCTTGGGTCAGCGCCACAGAACCAGGCAGAGGCACTTCTAAAGGCAGATGTGCTCGTTGCCATCGGTCACGCGGGTCAGGGGTACCAAACTGTTCTCACTCGGTTCGCTGTTGCCGACAAAGATGAGCGCGAGGTTTTGAGAAAACACCTGCTCGAGCTCTTCTCGATTTCACAGCCGGATGCACCAGAACTTGCGCAAGCTCGTCGAGCCTTGGCAGCGTTGCTCTACTAAACAGCCACCGATAGCGGCTACCGTTCCAAAATTACTTGGCCGGCTTGAACCAAACGGCACCGAGCGGTGGCACCGAAATGCTAGCCGCGTGCGGTTGACCGTGGGTTCCGTCACCAGTGGCTTCAATTTGGCCAAAGTTTCCGACTCCCGAGCCACCGAACTCAGCGGCATCAGTGTTCAAAATTTCATTCCACTTGCCCGACTTTGGTAATCCGAGCTTGAAGTCATGGTGAGGGTGGCCGGCAAAGTTGATCACGACAGCTATTGGCTCGCCCTTTTCGTCATAGCGAAGGAATGAGAGCAGGTTGCCGTCTGCGTTGCCGCCGTCGATCCAAACAAAGCCCCTGTGGTCGTGGTCAAGTTGCCACATCGATGGGTTTTCTAGGTAAACGCGGTTGAGCGTTGCTACCAACTGCTGCAGACCGCGGTGAATCGGCTGGTCCAAAATCCACCACTCGAGTCCGCGCTCTTGGTTCCACTCTGACTGCTGACCAAACTCTGAACCCATGAACAACAGCTGCTTGCCAGGGTGAGCCCACATGAATGCCAGGTAGGCACGAACATTGGCCAATTGCTGCCAGCGGTCGCCCGGCATCTTTGAAAGCAGCGAGCCCTTGCCGTGTACTACCTCGTCGTGGCTAATTGGCAGGATGAACTTCTCGTCGTAGGCGTAGAGCATCGAGAAGGTCAGTTCGCCGTGGTGGTACTTGCGGTAGGCCGGGTCTTTTTCGATGTACTGGAGGGTGTCGTTCATCCAGCCCATGTTCCACTTGAATCCAAAGCCAAGTCCGCCACCGTCGGTTGGTGCGCTTACGCCACCCCAACTGGTTGATTCCTCAGCAATCATCATGATTCCAGGATTGCGGCGATACGCGGTGGCGTTTACCTCTTGCATGAACGAGATGGCATCAAGGTTTTCGCGGCCACCAAATTGGTTTGGTAGCCAGTTGTCGCTCTCGCGCGAGTAGTCAAGGTACAGCATTGAAGCAACCGCATCCACGCGGAGTCCATCGATGTGGAATTCTTCAAGCCAGTAGAGCGCGTTGGCAACCAAGAAGTTCTTTACCTCGGTGCGCCCAAAATCAAAGAAGAAGGTTCACCAGCCCGGGTGCTCGCCGCGTCGCGGATCTTCAGCCTCATAAAGCGCACGCCCATCAAAGCGGCCCAAGGCCCATTCATCCTTCGGAAAGTGAGCTGGAACCCAGTCAAGAATCACACCGATGTTTTCGGCGTGCAGACGGTCGATTAGGTACTTGAGGTCATCAGCAGAGCCAAATCTTGAGGTCGGTGCGTAGTAACCGGTTACCTGGTAACCCCAGGATGGTGCGTAAGGGTGCTCGGCAAGCGGCATGAACTCAACATGCGTAAAGCCCATCTCTTTAACGTATGGAATCAGCTCGTCGGCAAGTCCGCGGTAATCCAGGCCAAGTCTCCACGAACCGGCGTGCAGTTCGTAAATAGACATCGGTGCTTTCAGAGCATCCCGCTTGGTACGAGCGTCGATCCACTTCTTGTCTTTCCACTTATAGGTGGACTCAGACACGATTGATGCGGTTGAAGGCGGCACTTCGGTAGCCCGGGCCAGCGGGTCAATCTTGGTAATCCAGTTGCCGTCCTGGGTCAAAATTTCGTACTTGTATTTGGTGCCAGCACCGATGCCCGGAATGAACAGCTCCCAAACTCCAGAGGCGCCCATTACGCGCATTGAGTGTGCAACACCATTCCAGTGATTGAATTCGCCAACCACACGCACGGCCTGAGCGTTTGGAGCCCAGACTGCAAAACGGGTGCCGTGGCTTTCACCCAACGATCCCTTAACGCTGTGAAGGTTCGAGCCCAGTGCTCGCCAAAGCTCTTCGTGGCGGCCTTCGCGAATCAAGTGAAGGTCAAGTTCACCTAGAGTCGGCACGTGGCGGTAAGGGTCGTCGATGCGCCATTCAACCTCTGCGTCATCGCCCTCATAGGTGGCAACGATTCGGTAGTCAGGAACCTTCTTTGCGTCCACAAACCCCTGCCAGACCCCGTGTGAGAGGTGGTCAAGGGTTACTGGGTCGGCGCCGTCCAGAATCGCAGTGACAGTTTTTGCCAATGGCTTCAGGGTTCTAATCACCCATCCGGTTTCGTGCGGGTGAATACCCAGCAGCGAGTGAGGGTCGTGGTGGGCGCCATTGGCAACCCGCTCAATGAAATCGCCAGAGAGCTCAGGCAGAGTGATTTGAGTCTTTTTACGAGTAGCCATGGTTGATCTTTCTCTTAAAGCACTTTGCCGATTTTGAAAATGTGTGCAGGTTCGTGGAATGCATCGAGGCGGACGTAGTTATCGGTGGACCATTTGTAGGTCTCGCCAGTAATCAGGTCATGCACTTCGAAGGTTGCGCCCTCAGGTAGGCCAAGTTTGGCTAGATTCAAGTGCACTGTTGTTTCGCGCACAGCGTGCGGATCAACATTTGCCACCACCAAAACGGTGTCTGCTTTTCCGCTTTCGGTGTGTTCTGCCGCCAGATGCTTTGAGTAGCAGATGATTGCAGAGTCGTCTGTGTGGTGAAGCTCAAAGTTTCTAAGTTGACGCAGCGCAGGGTGGGCGGCACGAATCTGATTAAGTTTGGTGATGTATGGGGCAATGCTTCGACCGCCCTTTTCAGCAGCCTGCCAGTCACGTGGCCGGTACTCAAACTTTTCGCTGTCAATGTGTTCTTCTGCGCCTGGGCGTGCCACCGACTCGCAAAGTTCGTAGCCGGCATACATTCCCCAACTTGGTGAGGCAGTAGCTGC
>JACCDZ010426729.1_pt1 | contig 13866 bp, 20 predicted proteins | sample 7449551 | NCBI WGS metagenome assembly JACCDZ01 (sample SAMN15323452, study PRJNA562643) | freshwater metagenome | isolation source: river surface water | place: USA:Blue River Watershed | collected 2017-08-18
CATAAAAAATTTTATAAGTGGTAATTTAAAACAAAATGGAAGAAGTAACAAAACGTTCGACATTATTGAATTTATTAAATACAAATTTTTTTAACAAATCAGATGCATTCACAACAATTATTGGTATGCAATTTATGACAGCATTCGTTGTCAACATATTCGATCCATTAATGAATTGGATTTTACCTGATTATCTTCTTTCAAAATTCGACATCGTACTACCTGATTATGATCCAACAAACGACACACGTACAACAATACATGTTGCATCATTGATTCGTAAGATTATCATGTTAATCTTCGTCATTGCCGTTTTTCATTACGTTTTATAGTTGCACAACTTTTTATACTATTTTTACAGTAAGAATTATCATTGACTCAGTAACCTTGTTCTTTGGATGTTATTCACGTCAATATCACGATACGTTTGTGTCGTAGGTGTTAACTCGATTACTTCGTACATTTCCGTAATCCAACAATTGAATGCATTGAGTTCAAGATCGATAAACTCTTGATTGAGTTGCGAAACCATACGTGATCTTGTTGAACCAAGTCCTATACGTGAATTTACAGTTGTGCATGTACACAAGCGGTCACAAAAATTAATACGTACATTTCCTGGAAGACCATGAAAATCTTCAAGTAACCAATTATTGCGTTCGACAAATAATGTTAATGGTTCGCTCATTTTTATTTTTTTAATACTTTATTCGAATATCTTATGGTTCAAAAAAAATAAATAAAAAAAATTGGACAGTCATAAAATTACATTGTAATTTTTTAATTTGAAAATAAAAATTGAACAATGAATTATTTTTTTATAAAAATAAAAGTTAAAGATGTCAAATGTGTATCGTGGGATTATTGACTTTATTCAGCATCCGATCGTCAATCAATACAGAGATGTTGAATGGGAAAGATGGCTACGAACACAAAAAAATGCACCATATAACGTCCCTAGATATGAAACAAGGGAAGAAACATTTCAAGCGATTCAAACGATTCCTGTAATGACAGGAGCATCATGTGTCGAATCAAAAGATTTCATGCTAAATGTTATTATTCCATTTATAGAACAACGTCAGAGTCTTGACATACGCGGATGTTTTCCAAACGCTCCTCATAATGATCAACATAACTCTTTCGTAGCTATAAAAGATGTTTCAAGAGAATTACGTCGTACATTCGATTTCGTTTGGAATGTATTACGTAGCGGTATTGTTGTAGCAGTATACAAAAAACGTGTGATTTGTTTTTGTCCATTTTTTAATCCGAATTATGAAAATTCATGGCCTCATGGTATTTTTGGAGAAACACAAAGCGGTCTGCCAGTAAAAAAATGGTGGTGTAATGGTGGAATTATATGTAATGAGTATTATCCATGGGGAACACACTTTTGTATGCAACTTAAAGATATGATTTCAGAAGCTGCAGATCGTTTCAATATTTCCGACGCCGTATTTTTTATAAACAAACGTGATTACCCGCAGTACAAATATAATGAACCGTTAGGTCTCCTCGTCGAACCATACGGGTTTGTATACGATGCAAATGATCACGATCCACAACAAGACATTCCTTTAACTATGCATATACGTAAGCACGACGTTTTACCAATGATGTCATTTTACGGTGGTAAACGTTTTTTAGATATCCTGATACCACCAACGGAAGATTATGAAGCTGCTACAAGACGTGTGTATCTTCCAGATTATTCATGTAAACCAGGTATGACACTTGCAAATATACGTGATCTTACTACTGCTGTACCGTTAGTAATTGAACCTTTGAGTTCAAAAAAAAGTACAGCATTTTTTCGTGGATCATGTACTGGTAGTGGACGTACGATATTTACGAATCAACGTTTGCATTTATTTTCTTTTGCACATGAACATCAATCCGAATTATTGAATGTTCGTTGTACATCTCTAAATAACAAACGATTACGTAAACATTATCTTGAACCATTAGGTGAATTAAAACCGTCCGAAATTAAATTTCCAATAAGTGATACATTCTACGTTCCAATGTCAGAACAGATACGTCATAAATATTTAATATATGTCGAAGGACATTGTGCAGCATGTCGTTTAGGTATTATGCTTTCAAGTGGATGTGTAATACTGAAAGTAGAATCAAAAACGGTAGCGTCAGAATTATGGTTTACATCGAAATTAATTGAATCCGAACATTACATTTCGATTCGTGATGATCTTTCAGATTTACTTGAAAAAATAGAATTTTTAGAAAATAATCAAGACGTAGCACAAGAAATCGCAAATAATGCACGTAAATTTTGGGAATTAAATTTGTCACACGAAGCTTTGATTTCACATGTTTCAAGTTGTATGTAGGTTACAGATTTTTTAAAAAATTGTATTGAAGTTAATTAAAAATGTCAAGTGCAGATGATTTATTACGTCGTACATTAGAACGTGCGAATTATTTAAAAACAAGACAAAAGAATGCATATGAAGTATACAAACAACAAGTTGCTGAACAAATTGCATTTTTACAACAATGTGGTGTTACAAGAGTTCATATAACGATACCTGAATTTATGAATCGCGTTCCATTGTGTCGTCCAAAAGTTGTGAAAAAATTACAACGTCAATTGACAGAACTTGGTTATTCTGTTCAAAAATTTAATGATTTTGATTTAATTATTTCATGGTTCAATGTTTAAACGTTTTTTTTAAAAGACGTTTTCGTAAGAAGACGTTTGATGTTTGAATTGTTTTGTGTATATAATGTAATTAAAAAAAGAAAAATGTGGAGTAAGATTACTCAGTTTATTTTAAAAAATTGTCCGGTATTAACAAAAATTTTACAAGTATACGCAAGTCAAAATAAAGATGCAACATTTTTATCAGATGTCGCAGGAGAATCATTTACCAAAAATGAAATCGATGAAATGGAAAACGCTATTGTAAAAACTGTATATAATTGGTGTGGAGAGACGTTGGATCGTAATGATCTGGAAGTAATTGGATGTGGATCGATAGGACGTGTGTATCGTTACGATTCCGTCGTATTTAAAGTAAAAATTCCTGGTATTGTAGAAAAGATACATACGAATTACTTCTGGTTACGTCCGATTTTTCAAATTGTCGACATGCTTACGAATAGTGAATATCATTTAATAAAACGAGGAACAACGTTTATGGAAAATATATGTAAACAATATGATTTTATTTCGGAAGCAAAGAATTTAGAGAGATATCAAGAAAATCTTATGAAATACAACTTTCAATTTGAAGAGATATGTACACCGACGTTAATTACTGAACTTTGTAATGAAGATGTTATTTGTATGGAATATATTGATGGAACAGAAATGTACAAAATTAACGACCTTCCTTTAAATATTGTCGACACATTTATGAGATTTACATTTGCAAATAATTTATTATTTGAGCAAATGCATGTAGATTTACATGGTGGTAATATATTATTACGTGACAATCAACAAATCGTTGTGATTGATTTTGGTATGACACAACCACGTTTAGAAAAAAAATATGTTTTAATATTTTTGAACATCGTTGATGCAATGTTACATAAAGACGTTGAAAAGCTCGCAATAAATTTTGCACGTACATTTTTTATAGATCCTGAAAATACAAAAGATGTCTTGAATCATTCGAAAGAATATTATGATGATCTTTATTTTAATATAATTCACGCATACCATATTCATGGTAATGAATCAATGTCAGCATCTGATTTCGCACAAATGCAATACCATGCGATTGACAAATGGACATTGACGAATTATGTTTACTCAACAAATTCTTTATCTGGATTAGAAACGTCGACGATTCATATGTTGAAATTTATTGAAAAACAAACAGATGAACATAAAAAAATTCTAGAACCGAAATTCAAAAAATATGTACGCGATTGTCTTGACGTGTGTTTGTAGTTTTATTTTTTGTGTTTGTAATTTATAAAAAAAAATGATTTCAGAAGATGAATTTATTTTAGAAGACGACACATATTGGTTATACAAATTTGACGAATTTACATTACATGTTCCAAAATGTTATGAAAAAATTAAAGGTTTTGATCGTGAATACATTTTTCAAAAAACAGAATTAAATACTGAACAACAACGTCTTCCAATATTCGATTCCAAAGAATACTCAGCGAACAAATGGAGTTGGATAAATGATCATTGTGTTGTACGTGGACATGATCTTTACTACACACCTAAAAAATTAGAAATCGAATCAACAACAGAATCTGCAGAACCACCAATGTCGTCATTCGATTGTTGTTGTATTTTTTTACGTTATTCTTCTTCATCTTCATCTTCATCAACTGTTAAAAAGAATTAATGTACTCATTCCAATTTACTTTTGTTTTTGTACCACCGTCGTATGGAACAGCATAATGCTTTTGTAGTAGATGCTCTGCAAGATTTGTTTCATGAAAGTACACGTCACTTAATAAACGTCCGTATTTATCTTTTTGAATATTTTTAACAAACACTTGTTTACGTAATATCATTGATGCTACGTACTCTTTTACTTGTAATGCAATTCGTTTTTCATCTGGATCTTTTGATTTTATTTCAGGACAATCAATACAATTAACACGTACTTGGAATTTGTACCATACGTTTCCCATTTTTTTTGCGATAGTAAATGTATCACCATCGTAAACTTTCACGACCCATACAGGATCTTCAAATTTGAAATTAAATTCTGTACATTCATCAAGATCCGGACATGTTTCGACTTGGATTTGTTCGACACTTAATGAATGTTCTTTGTTTTGTTGTTGAACACAAAAAAAGTTTCCCATTTTTTATTTTATTTTATAATTACAAAAACGTTAAAACACAATTAATTCACACAAATGAATTCACACAAGTGAATTCAAAGAAGAACCAAACAAAATACATTCTTGTACAACATTCAATGTTTCAAGTACACCAGCAGCAACTGCATCTTGTTGTTCAACAGTACAAATTTTATGAATCTTTTGTAGTAATGTGATTAATGACGTTTCCCAGATACATTGATTCTCGATTTCTTGTTCATCAAGGGTGTCGCGTAAATTATCAGGATCATATGTAAATGGAAGATGTCCTAGTGCAAAAAACAAATGCTTTTGTTCAAGTGAATGGCAACAATCTTCAAACTGTGACCAAACTTCAGAATCACGTGTTTGTTCTGAAATACTGCCAGCTAATATTTCACGACACACATGAAATAAATCGTTATCAAATTCAATAAATATAACAGCATCGTCATCATTATCAATACCAAAACGATTAATATGCTCTTCTAATGAATTCAACTCTTGTTGAATGAGTTCGTCATCGAGATCAGATTCATTTGTGATTGGTACCGATTGTTCATTAATAAATTCAAACTCTTCATCGGAATCATACATGTCGACTTCATTATTATTACTCATTCTTTCTATTTATTATCAATGAAAAATAATTCTTTTGCCGAAATCGAAAATTACATTGTAATTTCGGGACTGTCTGACGATAATTCTTTTTTAATATTATTAAAAAACAAAAATGTCAAAATTAGAATTAAGTTGTCGTGAATTATTACGTGAATGTTTACGTATGGATCAAATGAAACGTGAAATATATTTACGTCATGAAATTTTACTTCAAGAATTTTTTAAAAGTTCTTCACCAACTTCAGTAGAAATAGAATATGTGATATATACAATTGAAGACGTCCTAATAAATGCAACAACGTGTTTTCGTGAAGTGATGAAGTCATTAATGAAACACATGACACCAGAATTTTTAGATTTGTGTAAAAAGCATGATTTATTAACGCTTCTTAGACAAAGATTGAGACGTGTATTAACACATTGGTTCCGTAACAATAAATCACAATTATTTACACGTACGAATTATAAAGATTATCTTCAGATGATGAAATTAATATTCGGATGAAGATGATGATGATATAGTCACGTCGTCGTCATCAGACGTTGTTCTACTTTCTGAAGACGAATCATTGTCGGACGAATCACGTGATCCACGCGACACATGTGATTCAATTACTACTTCAATGATTTCTGGTATTATTCTCAACAACTTCGTATTTGAAGGACGATAATTCCCAATAAAACGTGTATGTGTTAATGAATCATTTTTAATAAAACTTATGATATCCTGATGTAACGAAGATGAAGATATCATACTTTTTTTATTTTTCAATATTATGTAAAATTTTTTGATGTATTTATATTTAAGACGATCACGTAAATAATGATTTTCTATTTTTTTCATGTATTTGTTCAATTTCTTTTGTGTTGTTTGTATACAATTTTGTGAATAATAAATAGGCATTTTTGATTATTTTAATTATTTATGAAACAATAAGTTTTAACATACATCAATAACATCTTAAAAATATACTACATCTAAGCAGTAGCCTTACGTTTGATTTGACGAACCTTCTTTGCTGGTGGTTCCTCTGAAGTAGTAGTAGCATCAGAAGTATTCTCAACAGCAGGAGTAACGTCAGTGGTTGTAGTGGTAGCAGAAGAGTTATTAGCAGCAACAAGAGCACGCTTGTCAGCAATTAACTTCTCGACGTAAGATTGTGATTCCTCATCACGAGTTAATAAATGATTGAAATAACCACTCATCTTACGAGTTGGAGTTAATGAACCAAAGTTTAATGGAGCAGAGTTACCAGCCTCATCCTTGTAAAAACCTTCAGGACACATGTCAATTAATAAATTACGTAATGAAGCAATAACAGCTTTATTAGCACCTTCGTTACCGAAGTTGTAATTATTATCAATAACGATACCTGATACCTTACCAAGATTTAAAATACAACGATTAACCTCATTAAGACTCATGAAAGTACGAATGCACTTACGACAATCTTCTGGTAATTGTGACTTGTTATCATCAAGGAACTTTAATAAAGCAGGATTGATGCGCTTTGGTTGATTTACACCAACAAATGATTGAGCAGGATCAGGATTGTTACGACGTTTAGCAGCACGTGCTTGAACCTTGTCTTGATCCTTTTCTAATTTAGTGACCTTAGTTTGAAGTTCACGTAATTGAACAAGGATAGCTTTCTTGCTAGTTAATAATGAATCTTCCATACTCTTTAATGAAGCAAAGATGTTTTCATACTCCTTAGCAAATCTTGATTGGTAAGCAGGCTTCTTAGTCTTTGACTCAGCAGTAGCATCGACGACAGTGGTGTTGTTAATTTCAGTAGTTGACATTTTTGATTTTTTAAAATTATTTAATTTTATTTTTATTATTATAGGGATTGATAAATGTAACTCAATTTTGAACGCAACATATTTTTTTATAAAAATTTTGTACCAACTCCAAAAATTTTGTGTGACACTTAAAACAAAGAAAAAAAAATGTTTTTAGAATCACATGTAATTATCTCATTAATATCCATCATTATTTTGTTCCTCTCATTTATTGCAAGTTTCAAACATCAAAATGCAACAATATTTTTTGTTGGATTGATCGTATCGTTACTTATTAATAAATGCGAAACTGTTGTACCTTCTGTAAAAAAGTTCTTTGCAGTTTCAGATTCAAATACATCTACGGCAAGTACATCTACGGCAAGTACACCTACGGCAAGTACATCTACAAAAAATACAACTACGGCAAGTACATCTACGGCAAGTACAACACCAAATCTAAACACAGTGTTACCTTTAAATTCACAGCAGTTGAAAGATTTAATAAAAGAAAAAACAACTCCACCAAATCCAACAACTACACCTACACCACCAAAGACAACAACACAAACAGCAGTCAAAGCTAAACCAATGGAAGCGACAAATACGAAAAAAACAACTACAACCAAACAAGATACAAAAATGCCTGAAGGAATGACTTTTCTTAAACCAACTGTTGAACATATGAATGCAGATGCATCCAAACCAATACCAGCTGAAGTTGCACAACGTCTTGTTACAAATAGTATTAAGTACGCTGCAAATCGTAATCAACAACGTGCGGTGTATTCGTTTGGACGTCCATTGATTAATGAAGTTGCTGAAGGTAAAGCAAGTTTATTATCAGCTACACCTGATTTTCTTACATTTGGTAATGTACTTGTTGGTAACTTACGTTTACCTAATGAACCAACACCTGACAAGTACCTCAAAACGAAACCTGAACAAAATCCTGAACTTCTTAAATTAACAAAAAATCCATATTTAATACCAAGTTCAGATTACTTCCCTAATTGTAAGTCAGCTGGTTTAGGTAACAATGAAACGATTGAAGCAGATCCACGTGACAAACTACGTTGTAGAATTCCAGGAATTTACTAAATTTTTTTTGTATCGATTGTTAATAAAAGTAAATTAAAAAAAATTACAATGCCAAGTTGTTCAAACAATTCATACTTCGGAACTGAAGAAACCAAAAAAGATGAAACTAAGAAAACAAAAACTGAAATAAATAGTATAGTGTATTATGTTTTAGTTATTGTCGCAGTCGTAACTTTATTGTCATGTATAATACTCGGTGTTTTATCAATGACTGGTAATATGGGTTTAGTAAGTAAAAAATTAAGCACCAGTGACATAGAAATGGTAAAATTAGGATCAGGTGTTGGTTTCGTTGTTTCTCTTATCGTCCTTTTAGTTGTTCTTCTTAAGACACAACCTAAAAAATCTGATGACTCTTCAAAAGATGAAACAAAAACTACAACGACTGCATAATTAAAAAATGAAAAAAAAATACGAAAAAAAAATATACGTGCATAATTAAAAATAATTAATCAATTTTCATAAATAAAAAAAAATGAGTGACGAAATCAAAGTTTTGTTTGGTAATATTATGCAACCATTTAAAAGTGCATTCGGTACTGAAGAAAAGAAGAAAGATGAAAAGAAAGAGTACGGTATTGTATCATTAGTTATCATGTACATTGTTTTTATTGCATCATTTTTAATTCCATTAGTGTATCTTTTTGTATACCTTCCATATTATGCTGCTAAGAAAGTTAGTTCTACTGAAGTCATTGCAGCCATGAAGAGTATGAAAGGTGATGGTATAATTTATATTGGTTTAGTTGCTTTCGCAATCTTTTTCGGTTTAATAGGTTTAATTGTAACTGCTGCAACCACAAAAACCAAAGATGATTCAAAGGGTGATAAGGCAACTTTTACATCTGAAGGTGCATCAATGAAAGAAAAAGCAAAGAGAAAGTGGGCAGAAAGAAAAGCTAAGAAAGACGAAAAGGCCTAAATTAATTATTTCGTTTTTTAAAAGGAGGTAAATTAGATTCACCACGTATTTTTTGTTTACGTCTGTATTGAGTAGATATTTCACGTGAACTTATTTCTTGACGTGTTGTTGGCGTTTTTGACGAAACACGACGTGTCGGACGATACAATGGATAATGATGTACATTCGCGTATTTTTTCGGAGACACGTCTTTCCATTTTTCTTCGAACCAACGTTTTAAAGGGCGTTCGTCTTTTTTTGAAGCACGTTTTGTTTTAACGGGGACGTTGTGAAGAACAATATTATGATACGTGCCACCTAATTTTTTATACATCTTTACAAGAGCACCCGAACGATATGCAGAAGGTTTTTCGTATTGCTTGTATACAATATTTTTTGCACGTTGATACAACGCAGGATTTGAAGGAACTGATTTAAACATATTTTATTTATAAAAACATAAAAAAATGCAACAAATAATTTCAACTGAAAATATACGGCTTTCATTACGGTCTTTACATTTCCAACATCATCGACGTTGGGTAATGTTAAATGGCGAATTGAATCGTATGTACTTAAGACAAGATTTGGTAAATGTATTATCAACAATACCAAATTTTGATTTTGCATATTTCAATATCGATCAATTCATTCAAGAAGTATCCGACGTTGTTGTAGATTTACAAGGTATTGATTCAATGCGTCCGACACAAATGAATTCATATAACACCATATTTTTACCTGATGCATCTATTGAATTATTTTTAGATGTTCATGTAGCAACAAAACTTATGCGTTTTATTCAACATTACTTTTCAGCGTATTAATGTCTCTGTTCAGGATGTTCATCAAAAAAATGTTTTCTACATAATGCTTCATATTTATCATCAGCACCGACGTCGATGTCTGTTGAATCATTTAAACGCGATTGACGTCTTGAACTAAAAATACCAGGTGTACCATCACGACATCTTTTACATAACGCATGAAGTACAACAGTAGTATCAGCGAATGAAATTAAAGAACTAACATCTCCCATCGGTAAACGTTCTGCACTACCATTTAATCCAGATGCAATAACAGTGAAATCATCTGTCTCTACGAGATGTGTAATTACATCGAAAGCGTCTTTAAAAAATTGTAATTCTTCGATGAGAATAACGTCGAAATTTTGAATATTTGGATAAGAATAAATGTCATGTAAACATTCTGTTGTAATAACGTGATCATGTTCGATACATGATTCATCATGTGTAGTAACGGAAGATGAATTATATCGTTGGTTCCACGAGTGATTTACAACTAATATATTACGTCCCATAAATTTATGCAAATTGAATTGTCGTATGAGTTCAGTGGATTTACCAGCAAACATTGGACCTAGTATTAAATGTAAACTCATATTGTTTGTTTATTATTGCTTTGTTTAATTGCAACATAAAATTAATTTTGTAGTTCAGTTTTGTTTTCGTCTTCTTTTTGTTCTTGTGTCTCCTCAGTCTTATTACTTCTTCCTTTCAAAATTGAAAGTATACATGCTACTAAAATAAGAAAAACACCTATTTTTACTTGGTTATTTGGAATTTTCTTTTCAAAAACGTAAGAAAAAGTATATCCAAAAAGTATACCGGCCATACTAATCGAACTAAATAGTGGTGCTGATAATTTTAATGCACCGAATGCACGCATTTGATGCATCGTGTAACCTACAAATAAATTGAACCCAACAATTAATAATATATTACGTGAATTCACATTTTTAAAAAACTCTTGTGTCTTATCATGTTTTAATGACATGATGTAACGTACCAAAACTAAACCTGAAATGAATGGTACACTACCACCATATAATTGAAAAATACGTTGTGATACCGAAGTTTTTGGTCCGGGATCATGATAAGTAATATACATAATAGATTCTGTAACTGCAGCTAATAAAGCCGCTATAATACCACTTATACCTCCAACATTGTTTAAATTTGGTTGAGCGATTAGTACTCCACCGATGACACCAACAATAACATATAAAATTTCTTGTATATTCATTTTTTCTTTAAGAAGTATATGTGAAAATAAGAGATTCCATAATGGATACGTATAAAATAAAGCTAAAGCATCACCAGTATTAATAGTTTTAAAAGCATAATAACTTGACAGAATGTGTAATGTATTTACTACACCTTGGTAGTAATTCGGTCTAACACCTTCATCCTTTTTCATAAAAACGTAAGCACATGAAGCAATTAAAATAACACGTATGAATGTTTGAATTTCAACTGAAATATTTGCCATCCTTATAACTTGAGGATACAAACTCAGTAAAGCTTCCGAACCTATAACATCGAAAGATGCTTCAAGTCTGCTCATCAACATAACATCATCCATTTTATTTTTTATATTAATACGTCTATTTTTTTTTGCGTTTTGTCTATTCATGTTCTATAAAAAAAGAAAACTTATTGATGTTGTCAAATTACAAAAACAAAGAATTTTTGGTAACATACGATGAACAAAAAAATACAAATTGGATAGAATACGCTTGTAAATACACGTTGTTCGTTATTGCAACTGTGGTGATCACATGTATCGTAAATACTACATACGGACACTTTTGTAGTTTCAATGTACATAACATATTTTATTCATTAGCAATGTCTGGAAGTCCGATATGTAAAACATTATCAAAGACATCATATTTTCTAAATGGTTTTGTAGATACGTTATTTTTAGGAATGTTGTGATTTGTAATCCTTTAAAATTTTCTTTTTTTCACATTGAGTGTTAATTGTTTACTCTGTATTACTTTAGAATCATATATAAATGTTTTTGCAACCGTAATGTTTATATTCGATAAAACTTCCAATGATACACGTCGTTTTGAATTATGAAATGAACTTCGATAATCTTCTATCGTTAATGAACCTCCAAACATTTTTGTACATAAAGGTGATGGTGCAGGTTTTACAAGATCACCTGATTCTTTTGGAAATAGACGTGAATAAAATGTATTAAATAGTGTTAATGTCTTGTGATTTTTTAAACAATACGCTTTGTTACAATTCCATGAACAACAATTACCAATTACTTTTATACTGTTACCTTGTATTTCTATTGGTATTGGTTTTGGATAATCATCAAATGTATGACAAGACCACCAACATGCAAATGGTGACCTTGATGGCCATGATATATCGTCGTCAATTTTATAATTTTCAACCGATTTGTATTCTTGTTCATCATAAAAATTTACACGTAGTGGATGGTATAATTCTGGTTCACTTTTTTTTGGAGTTGTAGGTGTAGGAGTAGATGATGTTTGAATTTGAATTTGAGTTGTTTCAGATCGTCCAATAAATTTCTCGATGTCAATGATTCGTAAATGTTCCGGAATCAATCCTATATCAACTACAGATGCATTCGTTGTTCCATTTTGTTGTTGAGGACGATAAATATCATTAATGTCTTGAATATTCATATGTAACGTACGATTTTGTGATGTGTTTATTTTGTATATTTTTTCGTAATCAATTGTTTCGTCATTCGGAAATAAATCAAGATTATCGAGTTCTTCATCGTCAACAATTATACTCGTTTGATTATGAATTTGTTTCGTATTATTCGTATTATTATTCGTATTATTATTCGTACTGCTATTATTCGTATTGCTATTATTATTACTGATTTGCCATGGGAGGTCATCTGGAAAGAGTTTGAAATTCGTACCAGATACGTTCGAGTTGTTTTGTAAATTCATTTCTGGTTGTTGTGATTTTATAATATCTTGTAAATTATTAAAACCACCACGAGGTTTACGTCCTCTTTTTGTTTGTGCTTTTTGTTGTTGCTCCATTTAAAAAAATAAAGAACTTGTAAAAATTGTGATTGGAAACTTTTTTATTTACATTATTCAAACAATGACATAACATGAATTCTCTAAAAAATTAACACGAATTCTCTAAAAATCATAATCATCATTTGTTGTTGATGAATAAGGTGGAGATTCAGGAGAAACGTCATTTATGAAGAAATCATCTATCGTTTCAAATGCATTCTCTTCTATTCCTGATGGAATAGCATTTACAACACCAATGTTTCTTTGTTTTTCTAAAACAATTACTTGATACATATTCAAAATTGACGCGTCACTTACCGAAATATTGAGTCCTGCGACATTCATACTTTCTACAAGAGAATGATTCTTGTTCTTCTTCAAAAATTCTGTGAACGATTCTTTATAAATAATGTCAAATGAATACTGACGACATAATTCTTCTAACAACATGTTGTTTACAAAATACTCTTCTGCTTTCACAGCAAGGACGTCAGAGGAATCGTACAATTCAAATAAATACGCATGGGGTTTCTTGTACAAATGCACGACTCTGCAAAGTAAAGCGTTATTTACTTCGGACACAACACGTAATTCAACACGTTCATTCGTTTTGTAAATACTTTTTTCAAGACGGTTTCTTAATGTTGTTTCACATGGTGTTGTTATAATCACACGTCCTTGCTCTAATAAAACTCGAGACATATTTTGAAAAAAATTATGTATCGATTCCATCGTTTCAAAAAAATAATGAAACGCAAAACCTATGTTTATTAATGTAAATTGATTATCATATTCACTTGTTGGTAATGGAAAACGTAAA
>JACCDZ010532981.1_pt1 | contig 13865 bp, 7 predicted proteins | sample 7449551 | NCBI WGS metagenome assembly JACCDZ01 (sample SAMN15323452, study PRJNA562643) | freshwater metagenome | isolation source: river surface water | place: USA:Blue River Watershed | collected 2017-08-18
GGTAATAAACTGCCCGACCCGGCCCTATTATTTGCCATGTTTATGGTTGCCGTTTGGATCATTTCTTGGGCCTTGTCTGGCGTTACCTTTGATGAAATCGACCCACGCAGCGGCAAACCAATTCAAGTCATCAACTTATTAGATGGCAGTTCGTTTACCGCCTTTATGGCAAAATTAGTGAATACCTTTGTCAGCTTCCCGCCGCTTGGTGTGGTGTTAGTGGCAATGCTCGGGTTAGGTGTTGCTGAATACACCGGCTTCATCAATGCAGGCCTGCGTTCGATTTTGGCGGTAACCCCAAAAATGCTATTAACGCCAGTACTGGTGGCGGTTGGCATTCTAAGCCATGTCGCGGTTGACGCCGGTTACGTGCTGGTGATTCCGCTAGGCGCCGTCATTTTCTACGCTGCTGGTCGTCATCCATTGGCAGGTATCGCCGCGGCATTTGCTGGCGTCTCCGGTGGTTTTTCGGCGTCGTTATTTATTCCAAGTAGCTTAGATCCGCTGCTCGCTGGTTTAACCCAAGCATCAGCGCGGTTATCAGCAAACCCTGCAGCTGCAGATCTTGTGATTAACCCACTGAATAATTTCTACTTTACCTCGGCATCAGCCATTTTGATTATCCTCATTGGCTGGTTCCTCACCGATAAAGTGATCGAACCGCGCCTAAAAAATACCGCTGTCGATGGTGACCCTGCAAGCTTGCCAACTATGGACCCACTGCAAGCCAACGAACGCCGTGGCTTGCGTTTTGCAATGCTGTCGATGTTGGTGACCGCTGCTTTGTTAATTGTCAGCGCCTATCCAGAAACTTCAGCCTGGCGTGGCACTGATGGCAGCTTAACTCATGGCTCAGCCCCACTGATGCAGTCGATTGTCGGGTTGATTTTGGTGTTTTTCTTAGTGCCGGGCATCGTTTACGGCTACGCTGCCGGCAGTGTCAAAACGCATCGCGACATTATTCAAGGCATGAGCAAAGCGATGAGCGGTATGGGTTATTACATCGTCATGGCATTTTTCTGCGCGCAGTTTATTTATGCCTTTGGCCAATCCAATTTGGGCGCGCTGATTGCGATAAAAGGCGCTGGCGCCTTAAAAGAAATGGCGTTACCGATGGGCGTAACCTTAGTGGGTATCGTGATTTTAACAGGATTTGTAAACTTGTTAGTGGGTTCAGCTTCTGCGAAATGGGCATTAATTGGCGCTGTGATGGTACCAATGTTGATGGAGCTGGGTGTATCACCAGATTTAACCCAAGCGGCTTATCGCGTTGGCGACTCATCCACCAATATCATCACCCCGTTGATGCCGTATTTCCCACTGATTGTGGTGTTCTGCCAAAAATATGTGAAAGCCACCGGCATCGGTACACTCATCGCTTTGATGTTACCGTTTTCCATTAGCCTACTGACCTTATGGACGCTGTTCTTACTTGGTTTCTGGGCGCTTGGTATTCCACTGGGAATTGGTGCTAGTTATACCTTCCCTGCTGGTATGTAATTGCTTTGCTGAACAATCAAGGCGCACTTCGCGCCTTGGTTGTCCGAACCGTGCAATCACCGCGGTTTTCTCACTCTAAAAAATTTTTATTTTGCGCGAGCTTAATCTTCAAAATCTGCAGTACTATCAAGCAGTCGTTCGTATTGCAGACATAAATAATTGATTTGAAGTACTGCTGCTTGCACAGCAATTTTACTAATTTCAAGACGACTAAATAACGACAATCCAGTCGCATTATTTGCAGCAATATGGTGAATAAGCTGCTGCAGGGATTGCTCAGTTGACTCCCCGGTGATCCCTCGTTCTGCCTGTCTGCGCAAGAAATCACGTAACGCCGTTAACGATCTTGGTAACTGGGCGGATTGCTTAGGTGGTGCAGAAATTGTTGGTTTAGCTGCAACGATTTGGCTCAATTTACTCAACCATTTTGCGGTCGAGCTTTGTACTGGGGCAGAGTCGAAATACAACGCATCTATCGGATTCTCGTCAGCTTCGTATTTGGCTTTAACCAAACTCAGCGGCTCGCCGACCACTTTGCCAGCAGCACTGCGAAGCCGAGCAACTAGCATAGTGCCAGCAACTAACTGCGCAGCTGTTAATTGTTCAATCCGATTAATGGCATGAGCAGTGTGCTCGCTATATTCCAATTCGATATCAAGCTGTTGGTTGTTGTCATCAAATAACGGCCAGCGCAATAATTGCCGAGCAGAGTCGAATTGAGCCTTGCCAAACACTGTCGGCATTAACACAGTCCAATCTTTCATCGGTTGCGGTTCGGCTAAAAGACTTCGTCTTAGAGCACTTTGTTCTTGTATTAAAAAGGACCAATTCTGGACTGGTTTAAGTTGTTGCGCAAAGTTAGAGCCCACACCTTGCACTAAAGCTGATGTGCTCTCTGCGCTAGACAAACGCCCTGTTGTGTTTAGCTGAGCACCTCGCAGTACCAGGCGTTTGCCGGTCGACTGTAAAGGTGAACTCAAGCCGGTCCAAGGCCCAGGATTTTTATAACGAGCTACCGGATTAAAGCCTTTCTGTCCCTCGGGGCGCGCATCTGTGCAAGCAACGAATGCTTGGTCTGTTGTCGACCAAAACAACATAGTCAAGCCAACATAACCGGAAGCCGAGCGCCATGTGCTGGCACCTAAACCCAGTAAATTTAACTCACCAATTGTTTCATAGCGTGAACGCGCTTGGCCAACTAGCAATTTTGGTTCAACGCCACGAATTGCGGCATCATCCAGCGCTTTAACGAGCGCAAAGGCAATGGTCATCTCATCGAATAACCGATGTTCATCTGCGCTGCCAGCTCGTTCTAATAATAAATCGACATGGTCAGCTAGTCGACGGAGTAGCATCGCCAACCGATAATATTCAGCGCCTTGCGCCCAAACGGCCAAGGTTGCATACCGCTCGTAAATACCTCGCGAGATATGCGACAACCCAAGCGCAATACATTCTTCCAATAATTGCCGAACACTTAAGCGCAGCCGCTCCCTCGAAAAATATTGGTTTGCTTGAAGCGTCTCTGGCACCGAGTGTTCCAAACCTAATTCGAGCGGTGCTTGTTTTGACTTGCTTGGCTCTGGGGCTGCGATTTCGACACCTTGAGCGCGCTGGTACGCGAGTACAGCGGCAACATGATATTTCGCCATTTGGGGAACAGCTGTATCCGCAACCAAACTCGCTAGTTCTCCGCCCATGTAACGGAAGGTCATGCGCGGATGGTTAAATCGAATTGCGACGTGTTGTTCAGCACTAATCTGAACATCTGTCTCCAGATCTAAATCAAGTACAAATTGCCACGCCCATTGATAGCCGGCTTTACCGGCATACTGCACTAACTGCTGATGACTAAAGCCGATCAATGCATCATGCAGTTTAATCACCCGATCGTCATGGGCAACAGCTGGCTGTGGCAGCGCGCTTTCTATCTTTTGTAGGCTAATAGCTGCGGCTAAAATATGCTGGCAAACTCCAGCAGCCGGACAACTGCACTTTGCCTGCGCAGGACCCGCTGCTGTCAGGCGAATTCGAAAGTCACCAAATGCCATCACCAAGGCATCTGGCAACTCTTCGATAATAGTGGCAGTTTGTTGCTCTAAATCCTTGTGCGCGCGTCGCAGCAGTCCTTTATTTGCCAGTGCAATAAAGGCGTCATCATCAAAACAGGCAAGTTGCGCCTGTAATTGCGTGCGAATGCTACTCACGAAATCACCTTGACCAGCCAATGTGCCAGCCCCTGTGGCGTCAATGCCGCGATTTCCATACCGCAAGCCGCCAATTTTTCTGCCATTTGCCGATCATAAGCCGGTTCAGCTTGCCCATCGAGCGCGGCCAGCCCTAACAATGTGACTCGCGCCTCCGCTAATTTTTTTACCGCCCGCACCAACTCAGCCGGCGCAGCCCCTTCACAGAAATCGGAGACTAACACCATTACTGTTCGATGCGGGTTTTCTACCAACTGGCTACAATATCGCACGGCTTTGCCGATGTCAGTGCCACCGCCTAGTTGCACCTGCATTAAGGTTTCGACCGGATCTGACGCGTACTCCGATAAATCCACGATACTCGTATCAAAAATGACTAACTTCACGCGAAACACCGGCAAGCCCGCCAAAATCCCCGCCATCACCGCACTATGGATCACCGAATCGGCCATACTGCCGCTTTGATCGACGCATAAGATAATGTCCCAAGGCAATCGTCTGGTATTGCGTTCAAAAAACCGTAATTGCTCAATGACTAATTTTTTCCGTTCTGCATCAAAATGCTGTAAGTTCTTGCGAATGGTACCTGCAGCATCGAAATTTTGTGCAATAGCCATTGGCGAATGCCGAAAACGGTTTAGCCGCCCGGCAAGCGCTTGCTTAACTTCAGACTCGAGTTTATGGCGAATTTCATCCACGACTTGTTTGATGATCCGGCGCGCCATGAATAACACTTCGCCTTTGAGGTGCCCACGCACGGTAAGCAAGGTTCGTAGCAGTTGCTGATTCGGTTCAAGCCGTTCTAGAGTTTGTGGATCAGTCACCAACTCAACCAATCCATAGCGTTCAAGCGCATGTTTTTCGATAACTTCGACGGTATTTTTGGGAAACAGTTCGCGCACTTCTCCCAACCATGACACCAGAGTCAATTGAGATGGATCTAGCGAACCGGACTCGGTTCGTAAGCCACGGCCTCGATACTCTCGGCCGTATAAGAACTCTAATGCCAGATCTAAGCGGCTATTCGCATCTGATAAGTTGCTCCCAGCACCACGTAGCCTTTGGTCAGCATATTTGCCCAAAACCAACCGCCAGCGATCAAGTTTATTCATGATTGCAACCATCCTTGTAAGCCATCTGCCGCTAACAACTCGGCTAATTGCTGCGATACCTTGAGATTAGCTTGAACTTCATCGGCAGATAAATCGTAGCTCACGAGACTTCCGAGATCATGCTTGCCATGCAACTGCGCAACCGCATCGGCAATTCGGTCGGTTTCTTTCGGCGTCATCTCAGCAAACGCGAGTCTAAGCTCCGGCAATAACCCAATAAAGGTAACCATATCCATTTCTTGCAACAATTTATCGAGAATATTCAGCAATTCAGATTGCTGCCATGCCGCTTCTCTCGCTGTAAACAGTAAGCCGCGCAAAAAGCTAATGGCGTCCTGAGGCAGCTGCAATCCGGATAGATGACCCTGTAGTGATATCCCTACAGCCTCTTCCGAGATTAAACCTGCGGAGTACAGCAGACCGGTCGCTCCGCCGCGCATTAACGACGATTCGTGAACTGTACTCACTTGCTGCACGGCATTCCAATAAAGTTCTGCGTCCAGTGATTGGCCGACAGCACTGACTAACAATTCTCGTAAACGCGCTAGTGCTTGCAGTAATTGGTTCGCTTGGTCAGCAGCACTTTGCACGCTGCCGATTAAGTAAATGGCCCTTTCGTAAGTGGCATGCAAAAGTGCAGGGATTTCTGTCAAATCGCCAGCTTCTAATGGCTCGCGCGATCCAAGTAAAATGCCAATAGTACTGGCTGCAGCCACAACTGAGGCAAAATCGGCATCATGATTAATTGCCTCTCGAATGTTTGTGATCACGCGTGGCAAATCTTCATGTAAACCTAAAACACAGGCTTGCATCAGCAAAGCCGCGGCAGATCGGGCCTCGCGGCGTTCGCCATTTGCTTCTAATTGTTCAAGCTGCGCCTTAAACCGATTGGCAACCGCAGTTGCCACAGTCACGCCCCACACCGATGCTTCAACAAGTCCTGCTTCTGTTGCTGCCGAGTAGGTATATTCCCAATGCTCCTGCAACCGCTCCAAGCCGAGACCATTAACAAAATCGGGGCCGGCAATTCGAACAGCCATAGGCACTGCAAGTAAGCTCAAACCATGCAACAAACGGCTAGTTTGACGGTGTTCTGGTCGACGATAAATATCTAACATCAATTTTCGCGGCTGTGAGTCGTCGATTTTTAACCGCTGCCGTCGTGCGCGATAATCAAAATCTTTGACCAAAGGCGGAGTGCCTGCGCCCGGCGGTACTTTGCCAAGCGCTTGACCGCTAAACGCCTGTCGCGCAACGGCCAGCACAAGTAAACCATCGGCGTCGGCATCGCCTTTAATGAAACAACTGGTCACAGCGTCAAGCACATCATCTCGCAACGGCGCTGGGCGACAGCGTAATGTGGCAAGTTGTAATGCATGCTCATACGCCGCAACCAAAGTTGGCATGGGTAAAGCGATGCCATGACGAGTCCTAAGTTCACTGGCGATATCAAATAGTATGGTTAAGGCCACTTCTTTGCGCGCTCGCGAACTGGTATCTACGCCGACTTTTTCATATTTAAGTGTGTATTCCCACACCCGCTGTTGCCATGCCGGCGAGGACATTCCTGCAGAATAGCCATTCAGCCTGTCTAAGCGATCGTAGCTATAGCGAATTAACGCCGAAGCCTCGTCGGAAATAGTTTTTCGAGCAATAACGGGTCGTTGTACTGGAGATGCTAACAAAGCCGGCATTGCCACCGCATGGAACCCGCCGATCACCACAAGGACAGGCCCCTCATTCGGTTTGCGCGCCAGTAATGCCTGTTGGATATGCCATGCCATCTCCGCTTCGCGTTGTATGGTCCCATCCTTGCTAAGTTCTTCAGTGGTACATTCAACGCGAGCTAAATGACAATAAGCTGCTAAATCAGTGATATGACTCTGTAGACTACGGCTTGTCGCTGACACTTCGAATAAATGTTCCCATAATTCTTCATGATCACGACAACCAAGCTGCTGGGCCAATTCACTTAAATAACGGCTACGTTGGTAATGACGCTCATCGAGCAGCGATCTCGCGTCAGTATCAACCTGCCCCTCTTCGATTAAGCATTGCGCTGAAAAATCCAAATCTATAAATTGCGTGGGGATCCCTCGTGCAGCTGCTGCGCTGAGTGCCACAAGTTCTGGTGAATGACTGCAAAATGGGTAATAGGCGGCTCTGCGCCAAGCATCTTCTTCATTTTTAGGGGTGTTGACGGCATAGGTATAAACCGCCAAGGGCATTTTCGCGTCGTTATGCACCAGTAACGGAATCATCGGAGTAAAACTACTCGGCCCCTCCACTAGCACTGCGGCCGGAGAGACCGTTTGCAACAAACGCGCTAATTGCCAAGCACAGGCTGGACTATGGTGTCTGACCGGGAACACAATCAGTTGCTCGCTAACCAGTTGCGCGCCTAGCTTTCGGATCTCATCTGTTGTTGGCAGCATCAACAAGGCGTTCCTCAACGCTCAAGTTCACGACGTGCATCAAGCACAGATTTCCATGCCGATTGCCGCTGAGCACGCTGTTTTACCACCACGTCAAAGTAATGCCGTAATTTTTTGCCATCATCAGCATTGTCTTTTAACACAGTACCAATTAACTGCCGTGCGATATGCTCGCCAGAAACAACTCCATCACCAAAATAGTGCGAGTCGAGACAAGCGGCATAGCCCACCGAGACAGCTTCAGCGGAGGACATCACCGCGGTTGGCTTTTCGATGACAATGCCTTCACTTGTGACACCTAAGCGCAAATCATTAAATGCCGTCACCAACAGCTCGACAACATCCTGCTGAAATTCAACCTCAACTTTCGCGCGATTGAGCAATGCCGAGGTCTGATCCCGTACTAATTGCATTTCTAACTTACGATCATTAATAGGCCTGACCGTTTCAAAATTAAACCGACGTTTTAACGCACTAGACATTTCGTGCACGCCGCGGTCGCGAATATTGGCCGTGCCCAGCACATTGAACCCGCGCGCTGCGAAAATGGAACCCTCGGCGCCATCGAGCTCGGAAATATGTAGTACCTTGTCTGACAATAAACTAATCAGGCAGTCCTGAATTTCTGGCTGCAATCGGGTCACCTCTTCAAAGCGGCACAAGTAACCTTGTTGCATAGCGTCATAAATTGGGCCGCGCACCAGCGCGCGTTCTGATGGCCCTTCCGCCAGCAGTAACGCATAATTCCAGGTGTATTTGATCTGGTCTTCAGTGGTACCAGCAGTTCCCTGAATTGTGCAAATTGAATTGCCAGAAATTGCAGCAGCGAGCAATTCGGAAAGCATCGATTTCGCAGTGCCTGGCTCACCGACCAGCAACAAACCTCGATCGCTCATTAAAGTCACGATACAACGATCAATCAGCGCATCATCACCATAAAACTTGCGTTTGACGCCAAGTTTGTCGTCACCAAGGATAAAACTTCGCACGGCGCGCGGCGATAGCTGCCAGCCTACCGGACGTGGCCCACTATCCTTTTCCCCAAGTCGAAGCAACTCGTCAGCATAGACAGTTTCGGCTGGCGCGCGCAGAATTGCTTGATTGTTGCTATTCATGGTTAGTACTCACTTTTCTTTTGCCACTCAGGATCAAAGCCTGAACCATCGGCCGCAATTAGTCGCAGATCGTTATAACATTCCGACAACAGCACTTTCGGAACTTTCGCCAACGACAGGTTATTATTTTGCCAAGACGATCCACTTTCAGCACTAGTGAACGCCAAATTTAGCAGCGCAACAGTGCGGTTTTCTTCAGGCAACGGATTTCCGGTGAACTCAATTACCGCCTGTAACCCTAAAGTCGGGAAGCGTTTGCTGTACACATGAAACCAACCACCGTCTTCAGCGGCGCCTCGGGTATAGCCTAATTTCAGCGCGCGTCCGCGTAAGGAGAATGCTTCAATCAGATGGCCTTCAAAATCCTTGATTTGATCTGAATTCGTTTTTTCGGTTGGTAGCTGATAGACGCCTTTCCCTAACTGTTGGAATAATGGCGTAATTTCATAGTCAGCCAGATGCTGTTGCCATTGAGCAATCAGTTCTGTCGACAGCAAGCTATCGTGGGCTATGCGGATGCGAGCATCGCTTGCAAGCTTCAGTTCATTGTCTTCGCAATCGGTCAAAGTGCCATCATCCAATGGCCGGAAAGTGCTGACAACTTTGCCATCTTGACAGTGAGACCACACCAACCTTTGTACTAAATGCCGCACGACCGGATGTTGATTAAGATAGAGTTGCCAATCTTCAAATGACCAATCACGTTCGATACACATGGACTCGTAAAGGCGCTCTGCCTGCAAAGCAACAATGCTTTTTAATTCCTTTTTGCTGGCACTAAATGCTTTTTTCGCATCTTTTACTTGTTCAGCATCATCATCAAGCCGCGCCTCAGGTAATGCAGCTATCTTTTTGCCATCAGGGTTGTAGAGTTCAACCTTAAAATCTGGCAGCAAACGTGCAGTAAAAATACGCTGGCCATAGTTGAGTTCCAGCACGCCATTTTCGTCAAAACCGGCAGAAGGCATTGTTCGGTCGGCTAATTCAGAGAGAGTCCACCCTTTACGTTCAGCCAATGCCTCAGCCTGCTTGGTGGCTTCTTCTTGGAAGCTTTTGGTTCTAAAACGATTGCCAATCGAGAGCATGAGTTGTGTTGCACTTGGATGTTCAATCCAAGCCAGCATGGCTATTAACGCCTTCCCTTGCGCAGCACGAGTGCCATACCACTGTTTCAAATAACGTGAGGTAGGGGCGACAACCCCGTCTGCAGCACATGCGGAAACTATCGCTAATAATCCTTTACTTGCATTTGCAGAACCGGCTGGCGTCTGTAAAAAGTTCGGCAAATACTTGGCGGTAAGTTCTGCCACTGACAGCCCAAAACTTGGATCATTTTGGAAATGCTGCGGATATTGCTGCATATAGTTGTACATACTCTGCGCATGTGCAGTCGCATTCTTTAATGCGTCGTCTGGAGATATTGGTCGGGTGTCTTCGCTTAACCAAGTATCCAACACCATTTGCCCAAATTGCACACGGTCTCTAGGTTCGAACATGCCACAATATTTGCGTAGTACCGCGTTCGGCTCCGCCGATTTTTGCTTCACCGCCTGCGCCATCATCCAACGCAACACATCTACCGGAACAAGTTCTTGATTATCTGCCCAACGGACTTCTGGCAAAGCAGCCCAAGGGAACCAATCCAGTTCTTTTGGTAAGCCTTTTTTCAGTAACTTAGCGGCTTCATCGGCTAAGGCGTCGCGCTTCAGGTATTTTTCAATCGGCTGCCCCATTAACTGCAGAGCATCGAGCATTGCTCCTTTGGCAAGGTCTTGTTTTTCTTTTAAAACGGCAGTTTCAAGTGCGGGGATTGCAGCGGTTTCACCTAATCGCGATAGCCATTGTGCGGCAATTGCTCGTGTTTCCGATTTGCCATCAGTCAAGGCACTAATAATCCTTGCTACTTTGTCGGGGAAGTTAAACAAGGCATCTTGGGCCGCCCGGCGATCTGACTTGCCAGAGCCTAACGCCAATTCGAACAATGAATTGCACAGCACCAACGGCGTTGATGGCAAGGAAGCAATCCCGCTAAACAATCTCGCACGACTGAAGGAGTAGCTGTTTGTTTGACTTGAAGTTAATAATTTCACCACCGACTCAAGGTGATGCGCAAAAAACGGCCACACAGCTTCATCGGCCCAATCATTGGCTAAAGTATCGCCCCAATAATAACAATAGCTGGTGAGTAACGAACGACCTGAATAACCTGAAGCATCGAGCATTTGCGATAATTCCAACAAAGTCGGAGAGCCAACTATCCGATGTAAAGTGTTGAAATAAGGACTAGCGCCGGATTCAAACAACCCATTTTCAGTAACTAAAAAATCGAAGAAATCTAATACTTTGAATAACACCATCGGCGTGCAAGCACTATCACTGACCAACTTTTTAATGCCACCCGAACAACAATAATAACTCCGGCCAGATCTATTTTTTGCTCTTACCAGTGGCGCTGATGAAGCTAAATGCGCCATCAGATTTTTTAGTTCATCAACGCTCAGCAGATCAATAGTTTGCAGCGTATGTCGATATCCCTGTGCTTTCATCCGTTTGTGATGTTCGGCGCTATTGGCGTTTTGCGAGCTGATTTCTTTATTGATTTCATTCCACATCTCCGTCACTAGTGCCGTTATTTGTGGGGTCAGCGTCACCGTCAGTGTTATCACTGGGATCTGGTAATCTAAGCTTTGCAGCTGATGTTCCGTAGCTGCAGATTGTGCGCTACCCCATTCATTGCTCAGCGCGACAACAGATGGCGCAGCGTCAGCTCGGGCTGTGTCTTGCACAAATTGCAGCAAACTGGCGTCCGCATGCTTCACTGCCAAAGCGTGAAGTATTTTCAGCGACCATACCCGCTGTTCAGATTTACCATGGCATGCAATATGTTGTAAGGGCGGCACTATGGCAGCGCCACAATCATTGATCCGTTCTTCAGCGGCTGCACGAACTTGCTTGCTACTACTCACCGCTAACTCAGCTAATTCTGGTGCGAATTTATCCAGAGTTGACGGCACTGCCTTCTCCAGCATTTTTAAAACATTCAGACGTTGTTGCACCTGTGCGGGCTGCATTAATGGCCGTAACTGTTCCGCATGCCGATCTAAGGCATCTGCATAATCATCCAACAGCGTGACCAACTGCAACTCTCGTGCAGCGCCATAACCCGCTGTTACTGATGAAGTAAATGCTGAAACCAGTAATGCATGAGCATCCAGGCCGGCCTCAACCAGTAACCGTTCAAACCATTGTATGGAGACAACAGCTCGATCCACTCGACCGGATGTCCACTGGTTCGGCCTTGTGTTTGTGCATTGCATCAACAACACCTCAGGCCATTTCACGCCGTTCGGAAACTGCAAATAGTTGTAGTGAGAACTGCTACGAATACAGGCTTCAAGCAATAACGCATAGCGCAAAGCCACAGCGGTGGGCACAGCACTAAATGCGGCATAGAATTTTATTAAAATTGGAAACCAGTCTCTGCTTGAGTAGCCAGACAAACATAGATGTTCGGCAATTTCCTTGTATTGACCAACCTCATGCAGCACAGCGAGCGAGTCGCCATTGACCACATAATTAAACATGTCGTTTGCCACTCCTGAGCGGACGTTAGGCAGCGAATCGACTGATTTGAACAGTTTTTCTAAATGCTCAGCCCACTCTTGTGGTACATCCGCTGGTAGATTGCGTCCACCAAAAATTTTACTTATCCATTTCAGCACGGGATCTCCTTATCGCAATCAGCATTTGGTTCAGCAAGTTCTGTCCGAATATTAATGGAAAGTTATTGAAAGTTCTATTTCTGCTTCCAAGTATCTCTAGGAAACTGTCGCAAAAACTGTTCCGGTAATGGGCAACGAATAGCAAGAGTTCGAGAAAAGCACGACAGCCTGCCGCAATAAGGAGCAAGCGCGTTGACAAGCTCTACTAAATTACTGAGGATAGAGATAATCGTGTCCTTACAGGTGTCGCCATGACCACTCTTAATCTGAAAAAAATCGCTATTTTCGTCCTTGCACTTTCGCTAAGCGGCCTCAGTTTATCCAGTGTTGCCGGGCAAAATTTCGGCCCGAAGTTTGACGCGAGCAACAGCGTCACTGTGCAACAAGTGCTGGCCAAACCGACCGAGTTTTTAGCGAAGCCTTTCACAGTGCAAGGCAAAATTGACGCCGTTTGTCAGAAAAAAGGCTGTTGGATGCAATTTGAAACCGCCGCCAATCAGCCGACTTTTCGGCTGAAAGTGAAAGACGGTGACATGGTGTTTCCGGTGAGCGCCAAAGGTAAAAATGCCTATGCGCATGGCTCACTGAAAGCAAAACCGATGAGCTTGGAGCAAACCAAAACTTATTTGAAGCACCGGGCGGAAGAACAAGGCGAAGCGTTTGACCCGGCAACGGTCACCACTGCAGTGACGCTTTATCAATTTGAACCGGAATCAGTGTTTATCGAGTGACTGTTCTCGAGTATCGGTGCAACAGCGTTGAGTCGCTGCTAGTTGGCGACTCAACCCTTGCAGAATCTTGTCATCAGTCCGCTGCAACTAATCGACAAACAACTCAACGACAATTACTGACTGATCACGCCTAAATCGAAGTCACCCAATCCGGCAGGAACTCAAGAGCCCAAGCTTCTAATACTCGGTCGTACCCACTTAACAGCAATAACCCAAGCACCAGTAACGTCACCCCAAGCAACTTTTTACCGAGCACGGCCGAGGTTCGCAGTGTTGCCAGCTTCACCCCCGAATGATAGCCAATCCAAACTAATGGCAATGCGGTTCCTGCGCCAAAACTGAGCATCACCAAAAACGCCATGCCCATATGTTGACCAGTAGACGCTAGCGCAATGGCAGTGCCAAGCGTTGGACCAACGCAAGGTAACCACACCAATCCCAACGACAACCCGATGACCGCTTGCGTCGCCACCGACGTCCCTTCGATTGGCGATTGGGCAAAACGACTGGTCAATCGCGATAATATCCAAGCCAGTCGATCGTTGAGTGCCGGTATCAGCAACACCGCCGCCATCAGCAACAAAATGACGATGGAAAACTGCCGCAAGATATCTGGGGACAGTCCTAAATTTAACAGCACAAAAGTGAGAACAGTTCCCGCGCTGGCAAAGGCGAACATGATCCCAAGCGTCAAAGCCCAAAGCCCTGCGCGTGAGGCTTGCATCGCCGATGCCGTAATGGCTGGCAGCATGGGCAATACACAAGGTGAAATTAAACTTAAAACACCAGCGATGAAAGCGAGCGGAATTGCTGACCATTCCATGTTATGGCGCTTCCGCTTGCGCTAACGCTGTTGTGATTTTCTCTGCGTTGGTTTCAGCAACGCTCATCCATAATTGTTGCTTGCCTTTAAACAATATCAGCGTTGATTGCCGCGGCGCTTTGAAATGAGTCACCCATTGTTTTTGCTCATCAAAATCCAGCACCAACACCTTAATTTTACTTGTTGGGTGTTGTTTAAAATAATCCGCCAATACCATGGA
>JACCDZ010012307.1_pt1 | contig 13864 bp, 10 predicted proteins | sample 7449551 | NCBI WGS metagenome assembly JACCDZ01 (sample SAMN15323452, study PRJNA562643) | freshwater metagenome | isolation source: river surface water | place: USA:Blue River Watershed | collected 2017-08-18
CATCACATCCATCATGTGTTCGGTTTGTTTTTGCAATTGTTCGGCATAGCTGCTCATCAGTGTCGGCACGATGGGCAGCTGTGGCACGTTGTCCATGAACGTTTGCACATTCTTCTCAAGGTAAGAGCCCATGAAGCCTTGCATCGAATGCCCATAAAAGCGAATGATGTTGGCCAAGACCTGTTCGGTCAGGATGGGCGAGCCTTCGGACTCGTGCTCTAAGATGATTTGCAACAAAATGCTGCGTGTCAGGTCTTCACCCGACTTGGCATCGACCACGCGAAACGGCGTGTGATGCATCACCAGTTGCTTGATATCCGACAAAGCCACATAGCTCGATGACGCCGTGTCATACAAGCGGCGATTGGGATACTTCTTGATCACGCGGTCTTGCGTGTCGTCTGAAGTGTTTGATTTTTTGCTGCTCATGAAGTCAGCTCCCGTTGAAAAAGAAAAGCCCAGTACTGTTCAAACAGTGCCGGGCTTGACGGGGAACAATATGGTAGGCGCGATTGGAATCGAACCAACGACCCCCACCATGTCAAGGTGGTGCTCTAACCAACTGAGCTACGCGCCTACATTGTTCGAAGCTAAAAGTATAGCAGACTTCAGCGGCGCTTCGCTGTTCGCACGCCGCGCACCTCTTTCACCAAACCCAGCACCTTTTGCAAACGGCGTGAATCACCCACCTCAACGGTGAAAGTCATCCAAGCCAAGTCTTTGACGGACTGAGTTTGCACGCCAATGACATTCATTTTTTCTTTGGCAAAGACTTCCGAAATGTCGCGCAACAAACCTTGACGGTCCATCGCCTCGATGTTCACATCCACGGGGTACACCAAGGCTTGCGCCGAAGCCGACTGCCCCCAATCCACATCAATCACGCGATCACCGCTGCGCAGTGCCATTTGTCGGAAGTTACCGCAATCAGCCCTGTGAATGCTCACACCTTTGCCGCGTGTCACAAAACCACGAATCTCATCAGGCGGCGCGGGCTTGCAACATTTGCTGAGCTGTGTGAGCAACGAATCAATACCCACCACCAAGACACCACTCTTAGACGACTTGTCATTTGGCTTGGCCTTTTTCAGACGCACATAGTCGTCAGCCACCAGCACGGTGGCAGGCGGATTCAAAAGTGTTTCAATGTTGCGTAGTGAAAATTCGTCTTTGCCCACGACCTCAAACAAAGCTTCGGCCGACTTGAAGCCTAGCTGCGAAGCCAAGTCTTCCAGCTTCATGGCGGTCTTACCTTCGCGTTGCAGAAGCTTCTCAACCGCCTCTCGCCCTTTGGCTGCCGTTTCTTGCATGGCTTGGGCATTGAACCATGCCCTCACCTTTGAGCGCGCACGCGAGCTAGCCAAAAAACCCAATTCAGGGTTCAACCAATCGCGCGAGGGGCCACCTTCTTTGATGGCTGTGATTTCTACAGTTTGCCCATTCTTCAGTTGCGTGTTGAGCGGCACCATCGCACCATCCACGCGCGCGCCACGGCAACGGTGGCCAAGATTGGTGTGCAAGGTGTACGCAAAGTCGATGGGGGTGCCGCCCTGAGGTAGCTCCACCACGGCCGCATCTGGTGTGAGCACATAAATGCGGTCACTCAAGGCATCGGTGGTCGCTTGGCTTTGCGCATCAGCGGACAACTCGCGCTCCCAAGCCAAGAGCTGACGCAACACAGCAATCTTGGCATCGTAGTCCCCAGACGCGCTCACGCCTGCATAGCCTTTGCTTCCTGCTTCTTTGTAAGCCCAATGCGCGGCAACGCCATGCTCGGCATGGTCGTGCATGGTTTGCGTGCGGATTTGAATTTCAATCGGTCGACCTTGCGCATCACGCACCACCGTATGCAAGGACTGATACCCATTCGATTTTGGCTTGGCAATGTAGTCATCAAATTCTGTATCGATCGGCGAAAACTGGGTGTGCACCATGCTCAACGTGGCGTAGCAGTCAGGCACTGTGGGCACCACCACACGCAAGGCACGCACATCGAACACGCGCGAGAAATCCAGCGACTTGCCACGCATTTTTTTCACGATGCTGTAGATGTGCTTAGGTCGTCCCGCAACTTGGGCCGTGATGCCTTGGGCTTTGAGGTCGGCCTCCAAACTTTCGCGCAGCTTCACCATGTAGTTTTCGCGCTCCACGCGTTTTTCATCGAGCAGCTTGGCGATTTCACGGTAGGTTTCTGGCTCTAAGAAACGAAAGGACAGATCTTCCATTTCCCATTTGATCTGCCAAATGCCTAAGCGATTAGCCAGCGGAGCAAACACATGCAACGACTCATTAGCCAAGCTGTTTGGCACAGGCTTTTTGGTAGCTGCGTAATAGCGAAGGGTTTGCAAGCGAGAGGCTAATCGCAACAACACCACGCGCAAATCGCGCGAAAACGCCAGCAACATCTTGCGCACGTTCTCGGTTTGCAGGGCGGCCATTTGCGCATCAGCCGCTGTCGCGCGCGCCATGCGTTGCACACGGATCAAACGTGAGGTTTCAATCGACAGCTCGGCATAACTTGGGCCAAAGGCCTTGGCAATCACCTCCTCAGGCTTTTGCAAATACTCAGCGGCGTAGACCAAGTAGCACGCGGCTTGCATGGCTTCGGAACCACCAATCACGCTCAAGATGTGAGCCACAGCGTCGGCATGCGTCAAGACATCTTCGCCTGTATCCAGCGTCGCGCCCATCAGCAAAGGCTGCGCGAAAGCGCGCGCACGCGTCAGCGCCTCAGGCTGATCTGGCAAATCTTGCAAAGATGCACTCAAAAGCGAGGCACGTTGCATTTCTCCGTTATGTTTCATGTAAGCCGCTAAAACGCATAATGTCTACAGGTTTCTCATCGTAATGCATGGAGTTTTCAAAAATGTCAGAACGCACACTCATCGGTAAAACAGCCCTGGTCACTGGTTCCACCAGCGGAATCGGTTTGGGTATCGCCAAAGCCTTGGCACATCAAGGCGCCAACATCATTCTCAACGGCTTTGGTGATGTCGAAGGCCCCAAGGCCGAAGTGGCAGCATTGGGCGTGAAAGTGGCTTACCACGGCGCAGACATGAGCAAAGCCGCTGACATTGAAGCCATGATGAAGTTTTCCGCTGAGGCCTTTGGTGGCGTCGACATCTTGGTCAACAACGCCGGCATCCAACACGTGGCCCCTGTAGAAGACTTTCCCGTCGAGCGTTGGGACGCCATCATTGCCATCAACCTGAGCAGCGCATTTCACACCTCTCGCTTGGCTCTGCCTTATATGCAACAGCAAAACTGGGGCCGCATCATCAACGTCGCTTCGATTCATGGCCTTGTCGCCTCAGCGCAAAAGTCAGCGTATGTCGCAGCCAAGCACGGCATTGTGGGGTTGACCAAAGTCACAGCACTTGAAAACGCCACCACTGGCGTGACCTGCAACGCCATCTGCCCTGGCTGGGTACTCACACCCTTGGTTCAAAAACAAGTCGATGCCAAGGCGGCAGCATTGAATATTTCTAACGATGAAGCCATTAAGTTGCTCTTGGGTGAGAAAGAACCTTCCATGCAGTTCACCACCCCTGAAGAGCTGGGTGAACTGGCCGTGTTCTTCTGCTCTAAAGCTGGCAACAATGTGCGTGGCGTGGCCTGGAACATGGATGGAGGTTGGACAGCCCAATAAAAACCTCTAAAGATCAAGAGATTTAGCTACATTTGTAATACCAATTAACTATATTTAAATATTTTTTTACTTATAATTACAACTATGAAGCTAAATCTCATTACCCTTTGAGGCATGACACAAATCTATCCAAAAGAAACCAGCAAATTTGCAGACCGCTTTCGCGCTGCGCTCAAAGATGCGGGTGTACGCGTTTCTGCAACTGTCGTGGCAAACGAATTTAACTTACGTTATTGGGGCGAGGGAATTTCCTCCCACGCTGCCCGCAACTGGCTGATGGGTGTGTCTATCCCTAAACAGGACAAACTCTTGGTCTTGTCAAAGTGGCTCAAAATCTCACCCGAGGGCTTGCTGTTTGGCACACCACCACCCCGACCTGCGGATGAAGCGCTGGCCGACGATCGCATCAATTTGGTTGATCAGCAATTGATTTCGCGGTATTTCGCTTTGCAACCCGAACACCGCCGTGTCGTACGCGAAGTGGTTGAAGGTTTAGGTGCCTTAGAGCCTAAACAGCCCAGCCATTAGCAAAGCAGCGCGATTGCACGAGCTTCCATACTTAGGCCCTGTCCCACAGGGCCTATTTTTTCGGCTGTCTTCGCCTTCACATTCACACGAGACACATCAATGTCCAAGGCTTGTGCAATGCGCAGACACATGGCTGGCATGTGTGCAGCCAATTTAGGGGCTTGCGCAACCACAGTGCTGTCGATGTTGCCAATTTGAAAGCCTGCGTCGCGTACCATCTGCGCCGTTTTTTGAAGCAGCACCCAGGAATCTGCGCCCTTGTAGGCGGAATCTGTGTCTGAAAAGTGTCTGCCAATGTCTCCCAGAGCCGCAGCGCCCAGCAAAGCATCGGTGATGGCATGCAGCAGCACATCCGCATCCGAATGACCTAACAAGCCATGCGTATGCTCAATGCGCACACCACCCAGCATGAGCGGGCGACCTTCTACCAAGGCATGCACATCCCAGCCTTCACCAATTCGAAATGTGGGTACGGTCATCGTGTGTTCTTTCAATCAGTCCATGCGTCAATGACGCGAATTCAAAATTGCAGCAGCCAAAGCAAAGTCTTCAGGATAAGTGACCTTGAAGTTTTGTGCATTGCCAGTAACGAGCAATGGGCTTAAGCCAATTGCCTCGATGGCACTGGCCTCGTCTGTGACTTCGGTACCGACGTGCTCCAGCGCCTGCAACAGCAAGCCCATAGGAAACATCTGCGGCGTCTGTGCCAACCATTTGTCAGAGCGGTCCACCGTTTGGGCCACACGTCCATGACGTTCGGTTTTCAAAGTGTCTGCCAGTTTATGCGCCAGCAAACCACCCACAGGGTCGCCTTCACAAGCATCCATGAGCGCGTTGATTTGCTCTGGCGTCACCAAACAACGCGCAGCGTCATGCACCAGCACCCAATCGCTGTCGTGTGCGCCTTGCTTCAACAGCGCACGCAAGCCCGCCAACACGCTCTGTGCCCGCGTGGCTCCACCGGTACGCGATGTCTCGAACAAAGGCTGCGGATACGCGGCCAACACGCCATCCATGTGCACATCATCGGGGGCTAACACCAACACACCATGGGCCATACGTTGCACACCTGCAAAAGCTTTCAGCGTGTGCACCACCATGGGTAAGCCTGCGATGTCTTGGTATTGCTTAGGCGTTGCCGTGCCCGCGCGGCTACCAAACCCCGCACAGGGAATGACCGCGAAGAAACGAATAGGGGTAGGTGTGTGTAAGGGCATTGAATAGGTTTGAGCCTCGGCAAATTGAAAGCCCAGCCCCCATTCTAGAATTACCCCAATGCACCTGCCCTCTTTGAGTCCCGGCAAACGATTTGCCATGCCACGCCCTGTCGGCTCTGCGGACGCATTGCTGCTCGCACAGCTGGGTACACGCGAAAAAACCAAACAACAACGTGTCGCCATCATCACCGCCGATGCGGTGGACGCACAGCGCCTACAAGACGAAATGGCGTTTTTCGCCCCCGACTTGCGCTGCGTGCTCTTCCCCGACTGGGAAACACTGCCCTACGACAGCTTCTCGCCCCACCAAGACCTGATCAGCGAACGCTTGGCCACGCTGTGGCGAATCTCCCAGGGCGATGCAGATGTGGTGCTGATTCCAGCCACCACCGCGCTGTACCGCTTAGCCCCACCCGCCTTCTTGGCGGGCTACACCTTCCACTTCAAAGTTAAACAGGCGCTGGACGAAGCCAAGCTGAAGTCACAGCTCACACTGGCTGGCTATACGCATGTCACGCAAGTGGTCAGCCCCGGCGAATACGCCGTACGCGGTGGCTTGATTGACCTCTTCCCCATGGGCTCACTGGTGCCCTATCGCGTCGATTTGTTTGACAATGAAATCGACTCCATCCGCACTTTCGATCCCGACAGCCAACGCAGCCTCTACCCAGTGCCCGAAGTGCGTCTGCTGCCTGGCCGTGAGTTCCCCATGGACGACGCCGCGCGCGCGCTGTTTCGCAACCGTTGGCGCGAAATGCTCGATGGCGACCCGACCAAAAGCCGTATCTACAAAGACATTGGTAACGGCGTGGCCACCGCTGGCATTGAATACTACCTACCCTTGTTCTTTGAAGAAACTGCCACGGTCTTTGACTACCTCGGCACCTCGGCCACCGTGGTGTTGCACGGCGATTTAGAGCCCGTATTCCAACGCTTTTGGCAAGACACGCAAGACCGCTATCGTTTGGTGCAAGGCGACCCAGAGCGCCCGGCCTTGCCGCCTGCCAATTTGTTTTTAAGTGCCGAGCAGTTTTACGCCTCGGCCAACAGCTACGCACAATTTGCGCTGCGCCCACACGTCACAGACGTCATCGACAACGCATTTGCCCAAACCCTGCCCGACCTCACCGTGGTACGCGGTGCGGCAGACCCGCTGCAAAAGCTGCAAGTGCACGCTAGCAAAACAGCCAACCGCTTGCTCATCTTGGCTGAGAGCGATGGCCGCCGCGAAAGCTTGCTTGACTTCTTGCGCTCGTCCAACGTCAGCCCGCCTGCGTTTGATTCGCTGGCCGAGTTCGAAGGCAGTGCCGAAAAAATCGGCATTGCCACCGCCGCATTGCAAGTTGGCTTTAGCTGGACCGAAGCTGGCCTCGACCTGATCACCGAGACAGAACTGTTTGCGGTCGGCGCCACCACACGCCGCCGAAAAAAACAAGAGCAAGTCAGCGATGTCGAAGCGCTCATCAAAGACTTGTCCGAGCTCAACTTGGGCGACCCCGTGGTGCACAACGCACACGGCATTGGGCGCTACCGTGGCCTCATCAACATGGACTTGGGCGAGAAGAACGCAGATGGGTCGCCTGCACTGCAAGAGTTCTTGCACCTCGAATACGCCGACAAAGCCGTGCTGTATGTGCCCGTGAGCCAACTGCACCTGATCGGTCGTTACACCGGCGTCAGCGCCGACGAAGCGCCACTTCACAAGCTCGGCTCTGCCCAATGGGACAAAGCCAAACGCCGCGCCGCCGAGCAAGTGCGTGATGCCGCTGCCGAGCTGCTGAATATTTACGCGCGCCGCGCTGCGCGCCAAGGCCACCCCTTCCGCTATTCGCCGCAAGACTACGAAACCTTTGCCAACGACTTTGGCTTTGAAGAAACGGCCGATCAACGCGCCGCCATCCACGCCGTCATGCAAGACATGATCAGTCCGCGCCCCATGGACCGCTTGGTATGTGGCGATGTGGGCTTTGGCAAAACCGAGGTGGCCTTGCGTGCGGCCTTTGTGGCCGTGACGGGCGGCAAACAAGTGGCCTTCTTGGCCCCCACCACTTTGTTGGCCGAGCAGCATTACCAAACCCTGGTGGACCGCTTCAGCAAATGGCCTATCAAGATTGCCGAGATGAGCCGCTTTCGCTCAGCCAAAGAAATCACCGCTGCCGCCAAAGGTTTGGCCGAGGGCCAAGTCGACATCGTGGTGGGCACGCACAAGCTGCTCAGCGAGTCGGTCAAATTCAAAGACCTGGGCCTACTCATCATCGACGAAGAACACCGCTTTGGCGTGCGCCACAAAGAAGCCATGAAAGCCATGCGCGCCGAGGTGGATGTGCTCACGCTCACCGCCACGCCAATCCCCCGCACCTTGGGCATGGCCCTGGAAGGTCTGCGTGATTTGAGAGTCATTGCCACTGCGCCACAACGCCGCTTGGCCATCAAAACCTTTGTGCGCAACGAAGGCAATGGCGTCATTCGTGAAGCTGTGCTGCGTGAACTCAAACGTGGCGGTCAGTGCTATTTCTTGCACAACGATGTGGCCACCATCGAGAACCGTCGTGCACAACTCGAAGAGTTGCTGCCCGAAGCCCGCATTGCGGTGGCCCACGGCCAAATGCCTGAGCGTGAGCTAGAGCGCGTGATGCGCGACTTCGTGGCCCAGCGCTACAACATGCTGCTGTGCTCCACCATCATCGAAACTGGCATTGACGTGCCGAGTGCCAACACCATCATCATGAGCCGCGCCGACAAGTTTGGTTTGGCCCAGCTGCACCAGCTGCGAGGACGCGTGGGCCGAAGCCACCACCAAGCCTACGCCTACCTCATGGTGCCCGACACGCAGGGCCTGACCAAGCAAGCCTCGCAACGCTTGGATGCCATTCAACAAATGGAAGAGCTTGGCTCTGGCTTTTACCTCGCCATGCACGATCTCGAAATTCGTGGCGCGGGCGAGGTACTGGGCGAAAGCCAAAGCGGCAACATGCTGGAAGTGGGCTTTCAGCTCTACAACGAAATGTTGTCTGAAGCTGTGCGTGCCTTGAAGAACGGCGAAGAACCAGACTTGCTTAGCCCCTTGAGCGCCACCACCGAGATCAACCTGCACGCCCCCGCCCTGCTGCCCGACGACTACTGTGGCGATGTGCACCTGCGTTTGTCGTTCTACAAAAAATTGGCCACCGCCAAAACGGGCGACCAAATTGATGCGTTACTCGAAGAAATCGTGGACCGTTTTGGCAAACTGCCCGCGCAAGCCCAAACCCTCATCGACGTACACCGCCTGCGCGTGCAAGCACGCAGTTATGGCGTGACCAAGGTGGATGCGGCACCTGGTGTGACCCACATCAGCTTCAAACCCAACCCACCATTTGACGCCATGCGCATCATCGAGCTGGTGCAAAAAAACAAACACATCAAACTGGCAGGCAACGACCGCTTGCGCATCGAGCGCGAACTGCCTGAGCCACAAGCCCGTGCGCAAATGGTGCGCGATGTGTTGCGCTCTCTTGGTACGCCCACAGCCCCTGTCGCCAAAGCGGCTGAGGCGCAATCGTAAACATGGACTTTGAAATCGCCGTCATCTTGGCTTTCTTGACTTCATCGCTCTGGCTCAAGCCGTGGCGCATGCTGGTGGGTACCGAGCTGCTCACGCCCCTGCTTGCAACCTTGGTGCTGCTGCCGTGGCTATGGGCTTTGCCTAGCTTGCACCACATGCCACTACAGCTGCATTGGTCAGGTGCGCCCTTGGTGACGCTCATGCTCGGGTGGCCCTTGGCCGTGCTGGCACTCATCGGCGTGGGCATCATCACCACGTTGATCTCCACCACCTCGGTCGATGCCGCTGCCGCCCTCATCGTGTGGCAAGGCTTGTTACCCGCCACCTTTGTACTGCTGCTGGGCGCGGCGTTGCGCCGCTGGGTGTCGCACCACCCGTTTGTGTATGTGCTGGGCCGAGGCTTTTTGGGCTCGGTGCTGTGCATCTTTGCGGCCAGCCTGCTGGCCCAATGGACTGGCCACGAACTGCCCAATGTAGGCAGTGGCTTGTCCGTCATCGCGTTTTGGCTCATGGCGTGGGGCGACGCCTTCGTCACCGGCATGATGTGCGCCATCTTTGTGGCGTTCAAGCCGCATTGGTTGGCTACTTGGTCTGACAATCTGTATCTCAAGTCTTAAATCGTTTTATGCAACAAGAATTCGCTCCTGGCTTAATCATCCAAGCCTTCACCGCCCCCCTGAAACTCCAAGACTTCAAACTCATCGCGTTTGACATGGACTCGACGCTCATCAACATTGAGTGCATTGACGAAATTGCCGATGCCGCAGGCCGCAAGGCCGAGGTGGCAGCCATCACCGAAGCAGCCATGCGCGGTGAGATCACTGACTTCAAAGACAGCTTACGTCGCCGCGTGGCGCTGCTCAAAGGTGTGCCCGAAGCAGCTTTGCACGAGGTGTTTGAACAACGTCTGCGTTTGAACCCAGGCGCGAAAACACTGGTGGACACCTGCAAAGCCCACGGCATGAAAGTGTTGTTGGTCAGCGGTGGCTTCACCTTTTTTGCCGACCGTGTGTGCGAGATGCTCAACATCGACTACGCCCGCAGCAACGTGCTGGCGATTGACAACGGCCACCTCACGGGCGATGTGGTCACGCAAGACTGGGGCGATATTTGCGACGGTGCAGAAAAGCGCAAGATGCTGCTGCACATCTGCACGCAAATGGGCATCCAGCCAAGCGAAGCCATTGCCATGGGCGATGGTGCGAACGATTTGTTGATGATGGGTGAAGCGGGCCTGTCGGTGGCGTACCACGCCAAGCCGAAGGTGCGCGAGCAGGCCATGGTGGCCATCAACGAGGGTGGTTTAGATCGATTGCTGGAAGTGGTGAAGCCTTAAACAGTCCTCAATGCCCCCAGCGCTGAACTACCCAAATCGAGGCGACCAACAAACTGGCAGCGGCCATGCATGTTTTGAGTTGTATGTCGTGTCGGGTTTGCCAGCCATGACGCACCAAGAGCGGCCGAAGCTGCAAAACCATGGCCAACACCAAGGCTAAGGCGATTTGTCCGAACTCAATGCCAAGGTTAAAGCCCAGTAGGCTCAACACAGGGGCACGCAAACTGCGGCCTTGGTCTCCCACCGCACTGGCAAAGCCCGCCCCATGAATGAGTCCAAAAACGCAGGTGATGGCCAAGTCCGTCATCATGGATGCGTGGTGACGCCGCAAAATCGCCATGGCACTCCAGCCAATGGTGCATGCAATCAAGGTCTCTACCCAAGCCGAGGGGGCGATCACCAGCCCCTGCATCACCGCTGCATAGGTACAGGCATGGGCCAGCGTAAAGCCACTCAGCACCACCAGCCAACGCCGCCACGACACTTTTGAAATAAGCAGCAAAAATAAAAACAACAAGTGGTCAAGCCCTTCCAAGATGTGGGTCACCCCTAGGCGAACAAAACGCCCCATCAACGCGCCCGTGCTGGGCAGCAAGTCCATGTCGGGGTTGTGTGCGTTCAGCCAATATTTTTCTCTTGGCCCTCCGTCTTGCATCACATCGATTTCAAGTTGCTGCGGCGCAGGCTTGCTCCACAGCTTGGTATGCAAATGCAGCCCTGAGGGAATATGCGTTGAAGTGGGCCATGCGAATCGTAAAAAAACCAAAATCTGATCCGTCAATGGTGCATGTGCCGCGACCGATGCCGTCATGTGAATCATTTCTGCCGAAATGGGCACACCGCGTTGCTGCGGCGTGTCATGCGTCAGCTCAAGGGCATTGCGAATTTGAGCGTCGATTTGCGCACGATAAGGCTCAAGACTCTGTGCGGCCAACATGCCCTGATCGTCTATGGGTAGCCCTTGAAAAAATTGCGTAGGTATCGACAACACCATGTAACCCGCATCTTCTCGGATATTGAATGTGGCGCGATCCGCCGACATCAAATGGGCCTGAGCTGCCCCCACCCACCACACCACAAATAGGAGGCCCAGCGTCCGAACGAGTTTCATTAACTCAGTTTGCCAAACACACAGCGTTGCACGAATGGATAGGTTTCGGTCAGGTGGTAGTGATAACTGCCATTGGGAAACTCAGGTGTCGCCCCTGTGTGCCCGTTGCATTTGTCCAGAGCCCCAGCAACGTTACCCGTGAATTCCCAGTCCTCTTCAAAGTGACCCATGGCGAAATACGTGATCGAGGGCCGTCCAGAGCTTGGACTTGTTTTGGTCGTCCATCCCGATGTAACTTTGGGCAGCGTGTTTGTGTTTGAACTCGCCGAACTGTCGCTGTATTGGTCATAAATGGGATACCCATCATTGGCCCATCCGACCAAGGTCATGGTTTTGGCTGCGCTGGTGTTGAGCTTAGTGATCAATCCAGTAGGCACACCGTGGTAGTGATAAATCCCACCTGGCTGAACGTGCGCGTTGCTGGTGTCCACACCAAAGTCGAATTGCCAAGGCGAGGTGTTACCTGCCTTGGCCACCATGTTGAAATCGCCTGATGCCTTTTGTGCGTAGTTGCAGTTGCTTGCACTGTTTGCAGTGCTTGGGCACCCCCCGTTGGTTTGGGGATCAAACTTCACGCTGTTGATGGCATAGCCAGGAGACGCCATGGTATAGGTCGTCGCAGTGGTTTGCTTGGTGGGTGAGTAAGGCGCACTGAAAGCCACACTCTGCGCACTGATTTTGGTGGCAAAGGCACCATCAGTGACCGCATGATTGGGCACCCCGTTGCCCGACAAACTCCGTGTACTCGTGGTACACGACCAGCTGTAACTGTAGGGCAAGCTCTCATTCACCGCGCTCGACGATGAGCTCGGGCTGCTTAATGTGTAAGTCAGGAGTTGCGTGCCAGACCCAGTGACCTTACAAGTGGCATCGTTTGTGATTTGAGTCTCAGAACTCCCTCCCCCACCGCCACAGCCAGCCACCACGGCGAGCCATAAAACGGCGAATGAAAATTGAAGTGCCTTCACGGGAGCACAAAGCATAGATCTCATACAAACACCTTATAAAGAGACCTTTCATAGTACTTAAAAATAGCTCAATAAACTACCTAGATATCCCTTGATTCATCTTAAAGCGTTATAAATTGTTTGCGCCAACTCTTCCGAAATACCTTCCACGGTACACAGGTCTGCCACGCTGGCATCGCCCACGCCGCGTGCGCCGCCAAAGCGCTGCAACAGCTTGGCGCGCTTTTTTGGCCCCACACCTGGGATCTCTTCGAGTTTGCTGCCACCCACGCGCACTTTGGCGCGTGCTGCACGCATGCCCGTGATGGCAAAGCGGTGGGCCTCGTCCCGAATTTGCGCCACCAGCATGAGCGCCGCCGAGTCTTTGCCGAGGTAAACCTTCTCGCGGCCATCGGCAAACACCAGCTCTTCGAGGCCCACTTTGCGGCCCTCGCCTTTTTCCACGCCCACGATGCGCGACAGGTCGAGCCCGAGCGACTCAAACACCTCACGCGCCATCGACACTTGACCTTTGCCACCGTCAATCAACACGAGGTCGGGCAGCTTGCCTTCGCCCGCCCGCACGGCCTCGGCCAGTTTGCTGTAGCGACGTACCAGCACTTGGCGCATGGCGGCGTAGTCGTCGCCGCCCGTGATGCCGTCGATGTTGTAGCGGCGATATTCGGCGCTCTGCATTTTGTGGTGATGAAACACCACGCACGACGCTTGCGTGGACTCGCCCGAGGTATGCGAAATGTCAAAGCACTCCACACGAAACTGCTCTAAATCTTCTGGCGCTAAATCCAGTGCATCCACCAACGCACGGGTGCGCGCTTGTTGCGAACCTTCTTCGGCCAACAAGCGGGCCAGTTGAATGTCCGCGTTTTGTTGCGCCATTTCTAGCCACACACGGCGTTGCTCGCGCGGGTTGTGCACGGCGGTGATCTTGACGCCCGTTTGTTCAGTCAGCGCTTGCAGTAGTTCTTTGTCCACCGCGTGGCTGGTGATGAGTGCAGGCGGTACAGGTACATCCAAATAGTGCTGGCTCAAAAACGCCTCCAGCACTTCGGCAGGCTCGGCATCGTCCACATGCACAGGAAAGTAAGGTCGATCGCCCAAGTGGCGGCCACCGCGCACCATGGCCAAGTTGACGCAGGCTTTGCCGCCTTGTACTTTGACGGCAAGGATGTCCACGTCTTGGTCACCCACGGTGTCCACAGCTTGTTGGTGCAGCACTTTGGAGAGCGCACTCATTTGGTTGCGCAGCTCGGCGGCTTGTTCAAACTCCAGCTTCTCGGCGTGCGCCATCATGCGCGCTTCGATGCTGGCCAGCACCTCTTGCGTTTCACCGCGCAGCAAGCGCATGGCACTGTCCACATCGCGCTGGTAGTCGGGCACAGAAATATGCCCCACACATGGGCCCGAGCAACGTTTGATTTGATAGAGCAAACAGGGGCGCGTGCGATTGTTAAACACAGTGTCTTCACAAGTGCGCAAACGAAACACCTTTTGCAACAGCTGAATGGCCTCAC
>JACCDZ011856910.1_pt1 | contig 13863 bp, 15 predicted proteins | sample 7449551 | NCBI WGS metagenome assembly JACCDZ01 (sample SAMN15323452, study PRJNA562643) | freshwater metagenome | isolation source: river surface water | place: USA:Blue River Watershed | collected 2017-08-18
ACGGCCAATCATGCGCGACGATAACGACCCCGGCACCCTCGACCTCATCACTGGTGGCCTTTTCCTTGGCTATGCCAGGGTCAGCACTGACGATCAGGATCTAGCTTTGCAGCGCGAGCACCTGCGGGCCGCTGGCTGTAGCAAGCTGTTTGCCGAGAAGGTTTCTGGAGCGCGCCGAGCACGCCCCGAGCTGGATAGGATGCTCGATCATCTTCGTCCTGGTGATGTGGTCACTGTCACCCGATTGGATCGCCTGGCACGCAGTACGCGCGACCTTCTGGATATAGCCGAACGAATCCGTAGCTGTGGTGCTGGCCTGCGCAGCTTGGCTGAGCCCTGGGCGGACACTACCTCGCCAGCTGGTCGCATGGTGATGACTGTATTTGCGGGGATTGCCGAGTTCGAACGGAGCTTGATCCTGGAGCGTACCCGTACAGGTCGGGAGGCTGCCAAGGCGCGTGGTGTTAAGTTCGGCCCGCGCCCTACCCTCACGCCTGCGCAGCTCGACCACGCCAGACGGCTGATCGAACAGGAAGGGTGCGCTGTCTCCGAGGTTGCGGGAATCCTTGGCGTGCATAGAGCAACGCTTTACCGTGCCCTGCAACGCCAATCCAGCTGAGTGCTCTGTCTGCTTGGCTTACGCCTCTTATATAGGCACACAAGCACGCGCGTGCTTACGCGTTCTTTGGTTGGTGCGATGTGGGCGACAGATCAATGTTGGTAAGGCGCATAAGCACGGGCGTGCCTACGTGCTTTTTCAGTGATTCCCCGTGGCAGGTATGCTGGATCGCTGCTACATTAGGCACGCAAGCACGCGTGTGCCTGCGTGCCTAAATAGGGGTGTGTCATGCTGAAAATCGCGGTTCTTAACCAGAAGGGCGGGTCGGGCAAAACAACCCTGTCCGTCAACCTTGCACGAGCGCTACAGCTCGCGGGTCATAAAGTGCAGCTGGTTGACTCTGACCCGCAGGGGTCTGCGCGTGACTGGGCGGAGGCGGGTGGTGTTGAGCTGATGGAGGTAATTGGGCTTGACCGAAAAAACCTGCTTTCCACCCTGGAACAGAAAAAAAGCGGTGACGGTTTCATTGTTATCGATGGTTGCCCGCAGGCATCCGAAATGGCCGTAGCCGCAATCCGTGCTGCAGACCTGGTACTAATTCCAGTCCAACCGAGCCCATACGATATCTGGGCTGCTGCTGAGTTGGTCGACCTGGTGAAAACACGGCAAGAGGTCACAGACGGTCGCCCAGCTGCTGCGTTTGTAGTGTCGCGCGCCATTAAATCAACGAAGCTTGCAGGTGAGGTTGCCGAGGCTTTGCATGAGTATGGGCTGCCAACTTTGACGGCTGGCACCACTCAGCGAGTGGTGTATGCCAGTACTGCCGGGGAGGGGAAAACCGTGTTTGAGGAACCTCATTCAAGTGCTGCACAGGCTGAAATTCGCGCTATATCAGCGGAAGCGATGGCTCTACTGGAGGGCATGTAATGGCCCTGCGCGCGCGTCCAGCGCGTACCGCAGCGCGTAGCCGCACCGCTGTGACCGGCGACACTGAACGACTCAACCTGGTGCTGAGCGCTCGTGACTATCGCCGGCTTAAGCGCTTGGCATTCAATCGAGGCACTACGATGAAGGCGCTGGCATCTGAGGCTCTAGCTGCGTATCTAGATAAGCAGCCTGCCAAGCTGACGGAGGAACCTGCAGATGCTGCAGAGTAGGGTAAGCAGCTAGGCCTGATTGACTGGCTAATATAGGTGCTCTATTCTATGCCATAACGCATATGGCTAGCCATGTGCCTACCTTCCGAGGCCCGCTCGCGAGAAATCGCTGCGGGCTTTCGTGTTTCTGGAATAGGGAAATCACTCGGTATGCATTACGTCGCGTATCTCGACGAATTCGGGCACGTAGGCCAGTACGTTTCTCGGGATCATCCAAGATACAAAACGAGCCCTGTATTTGGGCTCGGCGGAATGATTCTCCCCGCCCATGAGGTTCGCGAGTTCGCGATCTACTTCTATAAAATGAAGTGCCAGTTGTTGGCGTATGACCTGGAGCATGACAACCCGGCCGGGCTCCCTGCATACCAGTGGGAGAAAAAGGGTTCGCAGCTGTACACGCCTCGCAACGTAGAGCAGTACCAAGTACTCCGACGCTCTACGTTTAGGCTGTTGAATCACATCAAGCGCATCGGTGGCCACCTGTTCTATACGGGTGAGCACAAGGTCACCGACCCTGTCCTGCATGACTCCACGGAAACCTTTAAGCGTCAGCTGCTGCAGTCTGTTCGTAAATTGGACCGATTCTGCGCTCAAGAGGGCAGCTCGTTTATCTTGGTGCTCGATGAGCAGAAGGCGGGTAATGAGTGGCGTGAGCGTAATGTCGAGGCGTGCACACTGGCAATGTTTGAGGATGCCAGCGAAAAGTGCCGCACGATGATCGAGCCGCCTCTGCAGGGCGAGAGCTATTTGTTTCAGACGCTGCAGTGCGCGGACTGGATCTGCGGGCTCATTGGCAGGCTGACTGCGCTTTCCGTTGCGCCGAATGAGTTCCAGGACTGGCAGCTATTCGACACCTATTTTTCTGCCCGTATAGCTGATGTTGCCCTGCCGTGCAGCGGCCTTGAGCATCAAAAGGCTTGCGACGTTCCGGCCGAACTTGCTGGCGAGATAATGCCGGATGCACCTGGCGAGCTGGTGGGCGAAGGCGAATAGATAAATAAGACACAAAAGCACGCGTGTGCCTGCGTGCTTTTTTATAGAAGGAAATGCCCGCAATTCAGGCGTGGCGCGGCTTTCGTCGATCCAGCTTGTTGCAATTCCTGTGCGCACAGTGCTAGCCTCTGTGCACTTACAACTGATGCAGTACAAACCATCCACGTCGCCCGTGGTGGTACACCAATTAAAGGCCCTCGCGGAGCCAGGTTGGGCGAACCTGGTGCCCCGCGTCGCCAACCTGTGCGGCTTTTGGCACAGGTAAAACGAAGAAGCCCCCGCGTTTGCGGAGGCTTCTACGGGCAGGAGGCTGTTAGAAGCAGCGCCTGCCTGAGGTCTCGGGAGATTCTGTCTTGGCGGGCGGAATGCGAGACCTGGATGTTCTATTGTAGTTGCGGAACAACGCAGCGTCCATAGCTCACCAGGCCGCCCCGAGTTTTTGGAACTTGGGGTAGGCATATGCACGCGTTTTTATCCGCTCGCCGCCGTTATTGCGGTGAGCAACCTTGGTAGCCAGGGCGTACGTTCACCGGGTTAACAGCGGCGGTAACTTCTGTGGTCACCAGCCAGACGCTCCGCGCCTGGAACTGGTGAAGCCCACCACGAACAAGAATCGCCCAAAGATACTGACCGAGCTGCAAAGTCGTGTTCGTCAGTATTACCGCTCACCTCGCTACATCCCGTCACTGAATGCTGCCAACGGATCGCGGCGGCAGCAGCGTAGTGAGCGCCGCGAGGCCTGCCTGCTGCTGTTGAATGCTATCCTGGAGTTCACTGACCTCTCGTCGCTGCGCTGCGGCGTACCCACTTCTGCCGGCTTCATTTCGCTGACGCTCGACTATCTGGTGCAGTACACCGGCATGAATATGCGCCGAGCAGAGCGCGCCATGGCCGACCTCAAGCGCGCCAACCTGCTGACCGTATCGCAGCCTCGACAGCTCCAGGAAGATGGCTCATGGCGCGGCCTGGCAGCGGTGAAGGCGGTGAATGCACTGCTGTTCACCGCGTTCGGCCTCCATGAGCGGCTGCGGCATGAGCGTGACAGGGCAGCTAAGAGGCTCGCGAAGAAGGCGGTCAAGGCTGGAGGCAGCCTCACTGGATGGTCGCGTAACCGGCTAGTGCTCGGCAAACCGTCAACCGCCGGGCGTGGGAGTGTCGAGCCAGGTTTACCGCGAGGCGTGGACAGAGAGACCTATGCGCGGGCCAGGGCAGAGCTGCTGATCGCACTCAAACAGACATACCCCGATATGCCACCGGATGAGCGAAACGCCGAGGCTGAGCGAATCATCCGCAGCAAACTCAGAGCCTGACCCGCTCGGCCTCGCTGCGCCCGCTTCATTGGCCGAGAGCCATTTCTGGCATCTGGCGATGCCTTACCCCCCTCCTACCGACCTCCATCCCCCCTTGTAACAGCTCAAACCGCCTGCCGGCGCTTACGGCACCCGCGTGCGTGTGGATAAGAAAAATTAAGTGTCGGAGACAGTTCAGATAGGTGTCGCTCATTAACCAGTTGGTTTAAAAGATTCAGAAGAGGGTGCCTTCGGCACCAAATGACGCCAGCGCTGATTCGCGCCTACGGCGCTGCGCTGACAACATCGCGGGCTCTGCCCACACCCGGCAGGGGCCAGTGGCCCCTGCACCCCCAAACGCGCCTGAAACACCGTGCAGGGGTACATGGGTAATTAGGGCGCGAGGTGCCGCCGTGCTAGCCGGGAGTCCGTGTCACGCGAATGAGGGATGCGGTGCTGATCAGCTCGCTGGGTTCTGATTTGACTCTAGCTAAGGCCGCTGCGCGGGTATCGCCGCACAACCCACAGTGCTATCACCTAAGGCCGTGCAAGCGGCTAACATGCCCTGCGGGCATAGGTGGCCGCCGTTTCCTCTATCGTCCCCTGTGAGGAGGCGAGATAGATCAGGTTACTGCGTTGGTGCTGAGGGGATTGCAGTCAGCGAAAGAACCCTTCGCTTGAAATCGTCGTACTCATCACCCGCCCTCAGGGCAAGTGCGGTCAACGAGTAAAAACGGTTTGTTGTCGGTGATTCGCTTCGTGCTTTGACCATGTCCAACCGAGACACATTAACCACCGTCCAGCACTCAGTAAAACCACTCTGCCGAGCCTTCTGATGACTCTTCTCGGCCTCGCCGATGCGGTTGTGGATGTTGGATACATCCGTCCCGCTCTTGACCTCGATTGCAACCACGTTGCGGTAATGCTGGGGCTCCATCTCTTCACGGATGATGATGTCCGGATCAGCAGCGAACTCGATCAGGACGGAACGCCCTGTGGCGCTGTTTACTTCGATAGCGCTGTCACGCACCTCAGCAGTGGCATGCGCAACGATCTCCTGGATGATCTCAAACACCAAAACGATACCGGCAGTACCCCGCTGGTTGTTCGCCCCACCACGCAGCTGTGGGCCAACAGTCAGCAGAGTCAAATCGTCTAGCAGTTCGCGGCTGACACGCAACGGGCCGACGCCCTCCAGTAGAGCTGATGCGCTTTCACAAAAGGCAGCGCACAGGGATGGCAGGTCTGCCAAAGCCCTCGCGCTTGCCCTGCCCTTATCTTCCATCAATTTGAAGTAGCCGACACCAAACCCCTTGTCGCGTCCGTAAAACTCTTTCTGGCTGTACCCCATAAGAAGCCGGTAATAGCCCAGCAGGTAAGGGTTCGCTTCAAGCAACGCAGGCACAGGAAACAGCAGTTCGGCGCGCAGGCCATACTTAGCAAGGGTTGCCAAATCGTGCGCGGGGACAAACTCAGCAAGCTGCTTGTCGAGCTCAGCGATGTTCAGGTCACGCACCGTCTCCAGCAGGGCACTTTGCAGGTACACCGCACGGAACCGTTTCAGTGCAAACGCGAAGTCAATTTGCAGATTTGGAGCTGGAAATTTAATCGTATTAGTCATGCAGCGGCGATCCTTACCACATTGCTATTGCTGTCCTGGTCTTTGAGGCGATCAGCCGCCAGGGCTACATATTCTGGATTGAGCTCGATGCCTAGGTACTGCCGATTTTCTTCCTGGCACACCAGACCAACAGTTCCCGATCCAAAGAACGGATCCAAGACGTAGTCGCCTGGCTCGGTCGATGCTTGGATGCAGGGCCTGATCAAATCAGGTGGGAAGGTAGCGAAGTGAGCCCCGGCAAAGGGCTTCGTGTTCACATGCCAGACAGTGCGGCGGTTACGAAGCCCGCCACCGTCCGCCTTCTCACGTACTGCTTGCCAGTCGTAGTAGTAGCGCTCTGACTTCGTGAGCATGAATAGAAACTCATGCGAGCGCGCAGGGCGATCCTTGACGCTCTCCGGCATGGCGTTGGGCTTGTGCCAGACGATATCGCTACGCAAATACCAGCCGTCGTCTTGCAAGGCAAAGGCGAGACGCCAGGGGATGCCTATCAAATCTTTTGGTTTCAACCCATCGGGGGTAACCGGACGAACACCCATAGCCCGTGCCGGGTTCTTCTTGTCTGGCGCTCGATAACCCCGGTTGCCGCTTGTGTAGTTGTCACCGATGTTGACCCAAAGGGTGCCGTCATCGGTCAACACGCGCTTGACCTCGGCGAAGATAGCCACCAGCCGATGCAGGAACTGCGACATCGAGCTCTCAAGGCCGATTTGCTCCTCGATACCGTAATCACGCAACCCCCAGTAAGGAGGAGAGGTGACCACACAACGCACGGACGCTGAAGGCAAACGGCGCAGAACGGTAAGCGCATCCCCTTCGAAAAGGGTAGAGCCATGAAGCGTCAGAGGCTCCTGGCGTGCGACGCGCTCGACGCCTGGCAGAAGTGGGACACTTTTTTCGTTTTCCATCGATACAAAACACCTTTCATTCAGGCTGCGCAGGCAGCCAAAGCACAAGCTGCATGGTACAGGCCATCGCACCACGCGTCCCTGTTACTCAGGAAAGTCCCTGTAGTAGGGGCGGCCGCAGAATTCGGGAAAAAGCGTACGCCAAACCTAATGGGTTGGCTTTGATTGAGTTGCATATGCTGTATGCTGGAACCGTTCGCCGCCGTGTAGGCGGCTTGCAGTGGGATCGACAGGTTGAACTGAGCCCCGGCCAAGTTCGCCGCCGTGTAGGCGGCTTGTTGTAGGGCAAGGTGGGCAGTTATACATGCCCGCCATGCTTCAACTCTTCCTGGTGTCCTTACCTGAACGTAGGGACTGAATCTGCGCCTGCGCGGCTTGCTCGCGACCGGCGGCCTCGGCTGCACTTTTCTCCGCTGCTCGCGTTTCTGCGCGTGCCTGCTGCAGATCCTGCTGCACCTGGTTGAGCTGTGCCGTGCAGACCTCTGCGTGCGCCTCTGATTTTGCGAGCGCGTCACCTGTGGTACGCAGCTCGATGCGCAGCCGCTCGATTACCTCGGCGTCCTCCAGGTGGCGTTTTTCCGCTGCAGCCAGCGCGCCGGCTGCCTGAGCCTCACGCTCGCGTGCGGCCTGCTCGGCGCGGCGAGTTTCCTCCAGCTGCGACTGCAGATCCGCCTCACGCTGGGCGGCCTGATCGGAGGCCTGCTTTGCAGACTGCTCGACGGCAGCAAGCCGCTCGCGCACCTGAGCCAGCTCGACGGCCTGTGCCTGTGCCGATGCCTGTGCGGCGGCTAGGCGCTGCTCCAGTTGCGCAATCCGCTCGTTGCCCTGGTCGAGCTGCAGCTCAAGGTCATCGACGGTCTGGCTCGCGTCGGCCAGTTCACGTTCAGCCTGCTCGCGCTGCTCACCTGCCGCGCGTACTACCTCGGCAACGCGCCGCTCACTGGCCTTAACAGCTTTGTCGTTGAGGTCTACGGCAAGGGCGGCGAGGCGTTCAGTCAGAGCTGCTGTGACGACCTGCAGCTGCTCTGCAACCTCAACAGGCAGCTCGGCGACCGGCTCAGTCGTGACAACAGACTGGCTCGCCTGATGCTCGTCCCATACCTGTTTTAGCCGATTTGGGTTGCCGCCGCCGACACGCTGACGCAGTGCAAAACCGGTGACGTTGCGGCCTGCGGCGATCAGCGCCTGGCCGGCCTCGATGATTTGATCTTGCGTGAACTCTGCAGGTCGCATGACGGCTCTCCGTTGTTGGTAGGATGATTATAACAACAAATAAACAAACTAACAAATAAACAAACTAACAAATAAATGCCGTTCGTCGGATTTTGCGCACGCGAATTCCGCGCTAAGGCGTTGCGCCATGCGTGGAATGGGCGACGGAGGGCTGGCTGGATGTGCGCGGCGAGACTGTAGGCGACTGAGTTTCACCGCCTAACTTCGGGCGTGAAAACCGCCCCGAACACCTCTCAGGGCAGCTGTTGATCTAACGTCAGAGTGGCTCAGTGGGGTGGGGGATCAGGCTCTGAACGGCCGATTCAAGTTTTTTTACATGCTCACGCGTACGAGCCAGCTCATCTAGTAGATACGCGAGCGTCGGGTCGCACGCTAGCTCAGGGTGGCCGGGGACTTCCCATTCGTCGACCCTCCGCAGCGTGATTGAGGTTGCGCTGCGATGCTCGACCAGGTGCAGTTGGCGAATCTTTTCCCACTGCCCATCTGGCTGCTGAATTTCGGCACCGAAACCAAGGCAGACGCCCGCTGGAACGCGCGAAACGTCGAGCCGTGCTCCATCGTCTCGCAGCAGAAACGCATCGCGAACAGGCTGCACGTTGTCTCCGCGACGGCACATGTAAGCCCCCCATTTTTTGCGATATTTCTGGTCAGGCTGCAGCGCGGGGTTTTTGATCGTGCCGTGCGAATCAATTGTGAGATGTAGCAGCGTGTCCATTTCCATCCTCGCTAGTTTGATTGGTGAGTGCGTGCAGCAGTTGTTCATCGTGTAGCGACAGTGCCGCTGTCATCTCTGCTCGCAGTCTGTCGATCTCGGCGTGCAGGTTGTCCTCCTTGTGTCGGCGAGCAATAAGCGATTGCCGCCGCTGATTCTCTGACGCTGTAAGGGCATGCTCAGCGCGGTGCAGTGCCGCCTGGCTGAGCAGGAGGCCGGCTAGTAAACCGAGCCCTCCGATGATCGAGGCAGCAGCGAGCTGGGGCAGTGTGCTGATGTGCAGGCTTTGCCCCGTTTCGATCAGATAGCCGCTGCCTACCGCAACGCAGATCAGGCCGATCAGAGCCGGGGTGTTGTTCATGCTCAACGCAGATAGACCTCTGTGATTTCGTGACGAAAATGGCCGAGCTCTTGACTCACTACGCGCAGTGCGCGCTCTGGGTCGCCGAGGAGCAACTGGGCTTCGTAGTGGCGCTGCTGGGCGTATGAGTGGCGAACGCCGTGGAGCCCGTTCGAGAAGCCGATGGCGGATTTGCTTGCTGTGCTAAAAGCCTGGCTGAGCGCCTGTCCGCCGCCGATGGCGTAGCGCTGCTGGTAGAGAATGCCTCGGTCACGGACGTTTCGAGGCTGATCGAGGCGAAGGGCTTCAAGCCGGGTGGCGAGGTCATTTGGTATCGAGACCTCGCGGGCCAGGCCGCCCTTCCCGACGACGATGTAGGTCGCGTGATTGTCGCGGCCGGCGAATTTCTCAGGGTCGGCCGGCCTCGGGTCGGGGCTAGACTCATCGCGTCGGGCGAGGGTGAGCAGCTCATGCGCGCGTAGACCGGCTGCGTGTGCAATCTCAAACGCGAGCGCGTTATGCGGCGCCATCCTTTCGCGTATAGCGCGAACCTGCTCGGTGCTGTACGCGCGTGGCTTTAGCTGCTGCTGACGCACAGCTTGAATGACGGGCAGGCGTTGTTCAGCGGTGAGCCTCCCCGTTTGCTGCAGTAGCGCTTGTAGGGCCTGTCTGTCGCGGTCGAGGGTTGACTGTCCGACCTGCTGAGCCCGTTCGGACAGGTACTGCCGCGCGCGTTTTAGCGACAGCTCTTGCAGTGATCCACCTCCATTGTTACGCATCCAGTCGTGCACATTTTTGAGGCCTTCGGCGTACGTGCGCGCTGTACCAAGGCCGGCAATCTGGCCGTTTTTGTGCATCTCTCGGGTTGCTCGCTGAGCTTGGGTGCGGGCCTTGGCGAACGTCCGCCCGGGCTTAGTTTTCGCCATTTTTCAGCTCTCGACGGATTGAGCGGATCGAGGTGCTGACGCCGCGCGATCTTAGGTCGGCCAGGATCTCGCCGAGGCTGTGGCCCTGCCTGCGTAGGTGCTCGATGTGGCCCCTCCACCTGCTCAGTGCTCGTCGATACCGGCGCTGTGGCAGGCCGAGTTTCGCTTGCTCCTGGTAGTCCAGGAACGCGTCGTCGGGGAGGCGATCGACTGTTGCCTGGCGAGTGGAGAGCCAACGCGAGAGTGTCGGCTGGGAGATCCGGACTTGCTTCTCGTGCTGCAGGTAGAGCAGCAGCATGCGTTGCGTATAGCCCTGGCGAGCTCGCAGTAGCAGATCCTTGGTGTATGGATCGAGGGCGGATTTCAACATGGAGAGGGTCTGTAAGATTTGCTCGATGTAATCGGGCCTCATCCGGTAGCGAGCTGCAAGCCAAAAGGGGCGCTCGAACCACGGGGACCTGTTTACATCTGCCGGGCACCTGAAAAGGTGTCCTCGCCCATTGCGTGAATCTCTCAATTCACCAGCTGGACTGCCTACCCAAAAACCTGGGCAGGGGCGCGTAGCGCCTCCACTGTTTTGCTCTGATTGCGCTCGTTTTGAGGTGTCAGTAATCCGTGAGGATTACAGCATCAGCTAGCTGATGGACGCCTCGTATGAGTGCGTTGGTGTTGCCTCGCTGTCTCGCTGAGCGAGCGATACAGCGGCTGGGAATTTAACGACAGCCAGCGACGTCGAGCCGTTATTGCTAGCGAACAGGATGGCTAGTGCCTATTCGTTTTTTGCCAATTTCAGCACCGAATATCGGGGCTGAAATCGGCGTGAGGTGCGTGCGCGAGATCGCGTGTTGCACCTCACCCGCCGCCGCCTGTTCGCGAGTTCGCGAGCGGGCGGCGCTCGGTGGGATGTGTTCATCCTACCTCGCCGGGATGCCTCGTCAACGTGGCGCATGAAATATACGCGGGAGGCTGGGGAGGCACGCTATGTCTGGGTTAGCGCGTAGCGCGTGACCCTGACATAGCGTGCCTGCGGCACGAGCGGCGCGTAGAGCGCCGCCCGCCGAGCTGCGCTCGCGGAGAGGCTTTCCGGGGAGGTGAAAAACGGGTTTCGCGAGGCCAACTTGGCGTGCGTGAGGCGATGCGGCGGGGTATCTGTACGTCCGTTACGTCCGTTCCTCAGCTGGAGACGTGTATGACTAGCCTCGCCACAACGCAGAAAAAAATCGGATGGATCGCGCTGATCCTCATGACTCTAACCCTCGCCTCGATGCCTGCTGCACATGATCTGTGGTGGTTCGCCGGGCAGGCCGCCCCGCTTCTTGCCTGGACGGTTTTCGCGTGGATCTCGCTGCTCATGCTGGCCTGCTGGGCGGTGTGTTATGTGTGTCGCGGTGCCCTGCAGCTGCTCGCGCTGATCCGCTCGGGGGGTGTGTAGTGAACGCTGATTTCTCAAAATTCAGCTGGCTGTATGACGTCTGGAGCGATGCTCTGTTGTCGATGATCGTCGCCACCGAGCCCCTGTTTCAGTCGATGACTGCAGCAGCTGGCGCGCTCGTGCCCGCTGCTGCTTTCGCCTGGCTATCGCTACTGCTGATTCGCCTCGCCGATGTTGGCCTGGTTCGCTCTCTCGCGGGCGGTGCGCTGATTTTTGCTGTCGTGGTGGTCGGTACTCGACCGGCGACCTTCGACAGTGCCGGCCGCGCCTCGGTCCAGATGAATCAGCTGCAGAGCTTGGGTTTGCACTTGGTGTTGAACGTGCAAGGCGTGTTCAACAGCTCGCTGTCAAAAGTGGTCACGGCCAATTCAATCGCAGGCACGATACTGCCCGCCGAGGCCGCAACGCGTGATGCTGTTGAGCGTAGCGCTGCCGCGTTTTCGGGATCTGATCTAGCCAGGCTGATCCGCGACTACAACGCCCAATGCGCCCCCGATCCCGCCGCACTGGCGAGCCCCGAGCATGCCGCACGGCGCGATGCGTACTACGCAGTCGGCCTGCTTGGTGGCGGCGGCCTGGGTATCCCTGAGGACCGGATCAGCCTGCTGTCGCAGATCCGCGACACCGCCGCCGCCGGTTTTTGGGCGATGAGTGGCCCGGTGTGGTCCATGCTCGGTTTGAGCCACATGAGCAGCGCGCAAGATAGCTCAGCTATCGCCGCGCGGCGGGCCGAAGGTATTGCCGCCCTGCAGTCGGCAAACCGGGGGTTTCATGCGCCAGGTGGCGGCTATGCCCTGCCTACCCAAGAACAATGGGTCGGCACTTACGCCGGGAAAGGAGAGGCAAAGTCCGAATTTTTGAGCGCAGGTGATGCACCTGGTGATCTGTCGCAGCAGCTGCAGCAGAACGCAGAAGCCTGGCGAGAGAGTGAAGGTAAAGGCGAGGTGATCGGCCTCGTGCCAAGTGACTGCGTGCAGGCGTACCAGCTCGCGCAGTGGGGCGCGGAGCAAGCCTATCTCGCGCTTGAGCAGACCGGGACAGAGCCTACCAGTGGTCAGCGCAGTTCCTCTGATGGCGGCACCGTCGGCGCCGCGCTGGCGTGGCAGCGTACGCTGCAGCGCACCTTCAATGGTGGAGAGGTCGATGGGGACGCTGCGACCGATTTTGCTGCGGGTACGCTTGCCGGCCTGCAGATGCTGAAAAACGTCTGGGCCTGGCTCGACCTCAATATCCTCCTGCCCGCCTATGTAGGTGGCATGGCGGTGCTGACCTGGCTAGTGCTGCTTGCCGCCCCGATAGCGATTCTGCTGAGTGTGATACGGGGGTTCCAGGTACTGCTGTCCTGGTGCTCGTTGCTCCTGTTTCCCGTGTGCTGTGTCGTGATCGCGCAGCTGCTGAGTGTCGGTATCGGTTTTGCCACTGCTGCAATTGCCAGCCAGCAAGCGGCGGTTGCCTCCGGGTGGCTTGGCGGTGGTGCCGATCTCGATGTACTGCGTGGGCTGCTCGGAATGGCGGCCGCTGTGTTCCTTGCCGCGACAACGTGGCTTTCCGGGCAGTGGACTGGCGTAAGCCTCGGCGGGTTGGCCGGTAGCGCCGGTGGGGCCGTCGCAACTGTTACAACCGCTGGCAATGTTGCGGTCGGTGCCGTCCGCTGGGCCATGGCCGCTAACAAGCTGTTCGGTCAGGCCAAGCCGGCGCGCCCCGGCAGGCCGGGTGGCCCGTCCCCGTCAGGGGCTGGTGGGGCTGGGCCATCTGGTTCCTCGCCTGGCCGTGGGCCATCGGGTGGTGATGTTCAGCGAACCATCCGCGAACTCCACCAATCGACGATACAAGGCATGCGTCGATCCTCCACCTCCTCCGAGCGAACGAGCGAGCGTACGAGAAACTACATGGGCATGCAGCGGCGCAAGGCTGAAGCGGCGGCTGCTAGTCCTGATTTAAACCCCAAAGCTAGGGAGTGAAATATGGTCGCCAATTTTGTGATTGGGCATGAGTACGCCGTGCGTGCTGCAGCGCTGGCAACAGAGGATCAGGTCGCGCGCAGTGTGCTCCTTGGCCTGATCGAGGAGACTGAGGAGGAGGCGCTGTCTGCTCTGCAGCGCAGCTGCTGGGCTGAGGATCTGCACGCTGATCCTCAGCTGCAAAGGCAGGCCCTGCGGGCGTCGTTGTCGCGTATTTACGATGCATCTGGTGGCACGGTCGAGAGTGAATGAGGCTGCGAGCCTCATTCACCTGGAGGCCTACCGATGCTGCTGCCCCTTGTTACCCCGAATGTTTCGCCGCACCTCATTGCTGACCTCGATGCTCAGCTCATAGCGCTCGGCTTGTCTGTCGTTCATGTGTCGCCTGGGCCAGTGCTGCAGGCTATCGGCTGGGATTCACCTGAGCCTGTGCCGCTCGATCATCCGCAGCTCGACTCATACCTAGAGGCTGAAATGATTGCGCTGCGGCTAAATCGTATCACCGGAAACAGCGACAGCGAGCGTACGCGTATTCTCGCGAGGTGCGGGGCATGAGGTCAGCGCTACTACATGCCGCTGCGCAGCGCTTAAACGCAGCCAAGGCAGACCTGCATCGTGTGCCTGGTCTTGAGCCTATGCACGATGCGTTGCGGGTTCAGTTAGTTGAGCTGGGGCCGATTGCTCCGATGCTCCTGGTCTTTCGTTTGTGGTGGTGCGCGTTCTGCATCGAGC
>JACCDZ010160970.1_pt1 | contig 13862 bp, 10 predicted proteins | sample 7449551 | NCBI WGS metagenome assembly JACCDZ01 (sample SAMN15323452, study PRJNA562643) | freshwater metagenome | isolation source: river surface water | place: USA:Blue River Watershed | collected 2017-08-18
GCAAAATTAAACTAGGTGGAAACCAGCCAATTCGTTTACAATCGATGACGACGACCGATACGATGGATACTGACAAATCCGTTGAACAATCGATCCGTATGATCGACGCTGGCTGTGAATTGGTGCGATTGACGGCTCCGAGCAAGAAAGAAGCAGAAAATTTAGGTGTGATCAGCAACGAACTTAAAAATAGGGGATACGATGCACCGTTAGTTGCCGACATCCATTTCACTCCAAACGCAGCGGAAATTGCTGCGAAACTCATTGAAAAAGTTCGAGTAAATCCAGGCAAATATGCCGACAAAAAGAAATTCGAAGAAATTGATTTTACCGACGAATCGTATCAAGCAGAGTTGAAACGAATCGAGCAAAAGTTTATTCCGCTTGTAGAAATTTGCAAACAACACGGAACGGCAATGCGCATCGGTACCAACCACGGATCGTTGTCGGATCGGATCCTAAGTAGATTTGGCGACACACCCGAAGGAATGGTAGAATCCGCAATGGAATTTTTACGTATTTGTAAAAAATTGGACTTCCACCAACTCGTCATTTCCATGAAAGCAAGTAACACGCTCGTCATGGTGCAAGCATATCGCTTACTCGTGGCAACGATGCACCAAGAAGATATGCGTTATCCGCTGCACTTGGGAGTAACCGAAGCTGGAGACGGGGAGGATGGAAGGATTAAATCCGCAGTTGGAATTGGCGCATTGTTAGAAGACGGGATTGGCGATACCATCCGTGTTTCACTGACCGAAGATCCAGAATTTGAAATTCCAGTTGCTCGAAAACTGGCCGAAAAATTCGACAAGAAACAAAATAATTTTGTAGTTGAAACGAATTTATCAGTACAATACAACCCCTACCAATACAGCAGAAGAATATCAAATTCTCTGAACAATGTTGGCGGAAAAAATGTTCCTGTAGTATTTGCCGATTTATCAGAAAAAACAGCGATAAAACCAACTAACTTTTTCGGTTTTGGATACAATTATTCCGTTTCACTCGACAAATGGAACTTGCAGGATCTAGCAGCGGATTATGTTTATCTGGGAGAAAATCAACTCGATTTCGAAATACCGGGAACGCTGGGTGCTGTATTTGCATACAACAATTGGAAAGAAAACTACAAAGACCAAAAACATTGTTTTCCGCTTATACGGAGCAACGAAACAATTGAGACTACGTTGGCAGCACTACCAATCTATTTCTTGGAAATAGAAGCAGAAAAAATGAACGTCGAACTATGCAAAGCACACCCCAATGCCGTTTTTGTAATAACAACCAACTACGACAACAAAACACAATTGTTTCGCTTCGTACGCACCGTATTTGATGCAAACGCTATTCATAATCCAGTTGTGTTGAAAATCGAAGAAACTGCGTCTGACCTAGAAGAATTTCAATTATACACTGCGAGCGACTCGGGAAATCAATTTATCGATGGATTTGGCGACGGTATTTGGATCAAAGGCCCACATCCTACAACAACCATCAACAGTCTATCATTTGGTATCCTACAAGCCACGAGAACGCGAATCTCGAAAACGGAGTATATCTCCTGTCCATCTTGTGGAAGAACCCTCTTCGATTTGCAGGAAACGACCGCAAAGATCCGAAACCGCACTTCGCACCTCAAAGGAATTAAAATCGGGATCATGGGCTGTATTGTCAACGGACCAGGAGAAATGGCTGACGCAGATTATGGTTACGTAGGCACCGGACCAGGAAAAATTCACTTGTATAAAGAAAAAGAAATTGTTCGCAAAAATGTACCAGAGCAAGACGCAGTCGACGCGTTGATTGAACTGATCAAAGAAAACGGAGACTGGGTAGAACCAATTGCCTAGAATTACATAAATAGTTAAACTAATAAGTTCGTTTATTTATTATACTTCTAATTTTTCTTTCTATCACCGGTTTGAATAGGAAAATAAAACTGTTAAATATTCTCCGTTTTTTTGAAATTCTCAATATCAATCTGCTATACTTCAGTAATTTACCAAATTCACTCTCTAGTGCGCATTCGTATTGACTAAAAAAATCATCCGAAAAATCATCATTTTCTAACGCTTTTACAATTAGATCTGCAGCGATTAATCCCGACTTCATTCCTGTTCCAACGCCTTCTTTGTAAAAAGCATTCGCCAATCCGGCAGCATCACCCACCAAGAGAAAGCGATTTCCAGAAACCTTCAAATGCCCGAAATTACATGGAATATTTCCGCCGCGCCAGTTTCCAATTTGTTGTGCATCTTCGAATCTATAGTTCACAAAACCCCCTTTTTCAATCAGGGAAGCTACCTCTTTTTTCAAATCAATCCTGTGTTTTTGAATTTCTGAAGTCAATCCACCCAAACTCACATTGGCTTGACCGTTTGGTAAGGGAAAAATGTAAAAAAACAAAGGCATATCTTTGTAAATCATCCTGATTTCAGCTTCATGATGTCGACTAGCTGGTTTTACATCCTTGAAATAAGCGCTGACAAACGTTGAACTTCTTGAAAAATCAATCGGATTCCCCGCAATCTTTCGCGACACAAACGAATGAAAACCGTCCGCACCAACAACGCATTTTGCAGATACATCGATACCGTTGCTCAGTTTCAAACGAATTGTATCTTCACATTCTTCAAAATCTACAACGGTCGCTCCGAACATTTGATGCGCGTAAGGCGAAACACAATTTTCAACCAAAAACGCGTCAAAATCAATTCTCTTTCCGTAAAAAACGGGATCAAACGGTTTATCGTATTCAAAAGATACATCAATGTATTGTTTGCGACCTGTATAAAACTTCGCGTAAGCCGTACTAATAAACTTTGGGTGTGACAAAAACGATTCGAGTAATTTCGGATTGACCGATTGAAGTGCATCGAATGTGTGCAAAATTAAACCGTCGCCACACGTTTTATCGCGAGGAAACTCACTTTTATCAATAACAACATGATGGATTTTATGCTTGGACAGCATCAAGGAAACCGCTGCGCCAGAAGGACCAGAACCTACAATACAAACATCTGTCTTCACCATTCTTCTATGTATTACGAAAAAGCAAAATTGCTAAAAAACGGGTTGATTTGTTAAAAATTTCACTTCACGTAATCAACGATCTCGTGAATAGCAATATAATCCTGTCAAAAAACCTACAAAACAGCGTTAAAACCGCTTAAAATGCATTTTTGAATCTAAAAACATAAATCTGTGAACTATAACCACCCTTTTTTGCATTCAAATTTGAAATGAAACCTCTAAAAAATGCTTTCATTAAATTTCCTCCTTTGTATTTCTCAGAAAGCATACTCACATAATATGAATCAAATTTCATCGGCAACACCTCCGTCAATTCCATACCGTATCGTTCCATCAACAAAGAAATAGTTGACTTCTGAAAATGATACAAGTGACGAGGCACATCCAAAGCTGCCCAAAAAGGACCATAATGTTTGGCGTCGTGCGAATCGATGTTTGGAACCGCGACAATAAACACACCATCTCTCTTCAATTTTCGAGTGATCACTTCCAAGTCTCGTTGCAAATGATACACATGCTCTAAAACATGCCACATGGTAATTACATCAAAAGAAGCATCATCAAAAGAAGGCAAGGTTGCGAGTGGCTTTAAATCAATTTGAAAATACTGTTTGGCAAACGAAACGGCATCCGAATCCGGTTCTAAGCCTTCCACCTGAAAACCATGCAGCTTTGCTTGATTTAAAAAATGTGCAGTTCCAGCACCAATATCCAATAGAGAACTTCCCTTTGCTCGTTTTTGAATAAGGGTCACCTTTTGCTTCAATGTATATGTACGAACCGTGTTGTAAACACGATTTACGAATCCTTTCTTACTTGACGAATGTGAAACATAATTGTCACTCTTATAATAAGAACCAATCTTATCTTCCGCCGGAATCGGATTTGTAAAACGAAAACCGCACGATTGGCAGTCGACAACAAAAAATGGCTCTTGTGTCAAAAAATAATCTTTCGTTTCTAGCGAAGTTGAAAACACATTTCCATCGCAAACAGGACAGGTTGAATGTACAAAATTTGGTTCCACGTGAAACTATCTCCCTAAATAAATTAATAAAACTGAAACATCGCTCGGCGAAATACCGCTAATACGAGAAGCCTGACCAATCGTCGCTGGACGCAACGCATTTAACTTCTCTCGTGCCTCCAAACTGATACTTACCAACTGCGTGTAATCCATATCCATTGGTATCTTCAATTCATCTAGCCGATTCAATTTCAACGCCATTTCCTCCTCCCGCTGGATGTAGCCTTCATACTTCAACTGAATCTCTGTCTGAACTGGAACATCTGGATGCTGATCAGCAAACGCAGCGATATGATCCATCAATACTGGACTCATACGGCTTAAAGCTTCCAAGCTAATATTTGGACGCGTAATTAAACTACTAAACTTCACCTGCTGTGTGAGAGATGATGAACCTAATTCCTCAAGAACCGGATTTGCTTCACCGGGAGCTACACCCAAATTTTTAAGTACACGTTTGAAATCCGATACGCCTTTCATTTTCCGCTCAACGGAAGCCAACGCCTCTTCTGACGCTAGACCAATTGCGTGACCAAGTGGCGTCAGACGCAAATCCGCATTATCCTGTCGCAACAGAATACGATACTCTGCACGACTCGTAAACATACGATACGGCTCTTTCGTACCTTTCGTGATCAAGTCATCAATCAATACACCGATATAAGCATCCGAACGATTCAAAATAAACGGCTCCTTCTCCGAAACAAACCGACTCGCGTTAATACCAGCCATCAATCCTTGACAGGCAGCTTCTTCATAACCTGTTGTTCCATTGATTTGACCCGCAAAAAATAACCCAGCTACCAACTTCGTCTCCAACGTATGCTTCAATTGCGTAGGAGGGAAGTAATCGTATTCGATCGCGTATCCCGGACGAAACATCTTCGCTTGCTCAAAACCAGGAACCGAACGCAATGCCTGTAACTGAATTTCCTCAGGAAGGGAAGTGCTGAAACCATTGACATAGATCTCACACGTATTCCAACCTTCTGGCTCAACAAATAATTGATGCCGATCACGCTCTGCAAAACGATTGATTTTATCTTCTATGCTCGGACAATACCGAGGACCTCGACTTTGGATCGCACCATTAAACATTGGCGAACGATCAAAACCTGTTCGTAAAATATCATGTGTTGTTTCATTCGTATACGTAATGTGACAGGGTCTTTGAAACTGCAAAGAAGGTGTAGCGCCGTGGCTGAACTTCGACGGATTAGCATCTCCTTCTTGAATTTCCATCTTCGAATAATCCAACGACCGTCCATCTATTCGTGGAGGAGTACCCGTCTTCATTCTACCAGACTCGAAACCCAGTTTCTCCAAATCTTCTGTAATCCCGAACGAGGCTTTCTCACCAATTCGACCACCTCCAAATTGTTTCTCTCCCAAATGAATCAAACCATTTAAGAACGTACCGTTTGTAAGTATAACCGCTTTGCCATAAATATCGATTCCAATACCCGTTTTGACACCTTGCACCGAAACACCATCAGAAATCAAACCCGTCACCGTGTCCTGCCAAAAATCAACATTCGGATTGCGCTCCAACAACAAACGCCATTCCTCCGCAAACTTCATGCGATCGTTTTGAGTTCTGGGTGACCACATCGCTGGCCCCTTCGATAAATTCAGCATGCGAAATTGAATCGCGCTCAAATCACTCACAATTCCACTTCCGCCACCAAGCGCGTCAATTTCTCGAACAATCTGCCCCTTTGCAACTCCACCCATAGCAGGGTTACAACTCATCTGAGCAATCGTGTTCATGTTCATCGTGATCAACAACACAGAACTACCAAGCTTGGCAGCTGCATTAGCAGCTTCACAACCGGCATGACCACCACCAACTACTATAACATCGTATTTTTTTAACATCGAATCAACGTTTCACGTGGAACAAAAGTAATAGTGGCAGGATCAAAAAATGATATGTTTCACGTGAAACCTAGTAATGACAACGCTTGATTTTCCTTCTCGCGCATAACCACCTCATCCGCCTCAGACTTGTCTTTATACCCACACAAATGCAACACACCGTGGATACACACACGAAACAATTCTTCCTCAAACGAAACTCCGAATTGAATAGCATTGTCGCGAATCCGATCAACACTGATAAATAAGTCACCGCCGACTTCATCGTCAACGGTGTAGTCGAAAGTCACAATATCCGTAAAATAATCATGATTCAAGTGTTGCTGATTGATCTCTAACAAATAATCATCCGAACAAAAAATGATGCAAATATCCCCAAAAAGCTTCGACTCAAGCGTTATAACTTCTTGAAACCAGCTCTCCATTCGAACCACATCAAGATCTAATTCACCTGTTTCTTCGTAATTAATATCTAACATTAGGCACGATTAAAAAAAATATTACAAACCCTACCATTGTCATCAAAAACCAATTCATCTGCTAAATTTCGTATCAAGAAGATCCCACGACCATTTTCTTTTTCTATATTTTCAGGCGCAGTAGGGTCGGGGAGATGCATAAAATCAAAACCCTTCCCGTGGTCGGAAATAACGAAACAAAGACGCTCCTCCAAATCCAAAACCTCTACATTCACGTCAAGTGAAGTATTGAAACAGTTACCGTGTATAACCGCATTATTCACTGCCTCGGTGACAGCGATCAAAATATTTCCGTAAGCATCTTCATGAACACCAAGAGAACCGCAAACGCGATCAATCATCGCCTCTACGATTGAAATACTCGATAGATCACTCGGAACACTTAATCTTTCTATAACTGTAAAACTCATTCCAACTTGATTAAACTAACGTTTAAAAAACCCTGTTGAAATACTCTGCCGCTTTGTCCTTGTAGTACTTTCTGTATAAAGGATCAACTGAACGGAGCAACTCAACTTGTTTTAGTTTTTGCTGGTTATACTCGTCTATTCGCTTTTGGTTACTATAATTGAAATCTTTTCCAGATTTTGATTCTCTTTTCTCTTCAAAGCCACGCTCCATAATGGCTTTCTCGCTTTCCAATAAGCGAGTTAAGATATCCTGTTGCCTTTTGATCATCTCCTTGTCAAACTTCTTATTGATCAAATCTTTCTCTTGTTTCTCCAACTCATTAATCAACGGATTCAACTTGTTGCCCAATCCTTTGCCCTCCTTATTCAGCTCATTACGCATTTGCTCCAAACGCTGACGAATAGCAGTCTGCTGCGCTGCCATTTTTGCGATCTCTTTGTTGCCCAGCCCAGGCATACCCAACTGACCGTCGCCCTGCTTATCTCCCGGAGACTTACCACCAGGGTTATTCCCTTTCTTCATTTGTTCTAGCTGCTTCTTGAGCATTTCCTTCATATCTCCCGCTTCATCGCCACTCTTCGGTTTGGACCCCTTTCCACCTGGCTTGTTGCAGGTGCCAGAACCAGGCATCTGATTCTTCATTTGTTCCTGCATACTCTGCAAACTTTCGTTCAGCATCAACGCCAAATTATTATAGGCAGTCATCACATACTGTAAATGTTGACCCAACTCACGTCTGCGATGCTCATCTATATCCTCCAACGCCAACGCAAAATTAGCATTGATGTCATTCAATTCCTTATCAATAAACTTAGCGATCTTGGGCTGACGCTTGGCCAAAGCATTCAAACTATCAGAGATCACTTTTGTATCATCTATGATAGACCGTTGAGTACGTCCTAAGCGACGATACAACGGGTCCTGATCCTTCACCTTCGAGAACTTATTCATCACATCCTCCTGCGAAAAACTCAAGGTCATTAAGTTTTCGAGAATAGAACGCAATAAATTAATGTCCTCCGCTTCTTCCTTCTTATTCGCTTCCTGTTTCATTTGTTCGAGGGAATTAGCGATCTTTTCCATCCCATCCGCTGACTTTTTTTGGTTCTCCGAAGCCTTCTTTTCTTTCGAATTCTGCAAGTTTTCCTTCGCATCCTTCAACTCTTCCGACACCTCTTGTTTCTCCTCCTCCTGATCACCCAAATTCATCGGCTTACTCAATGCTTCATTGAGCTTCTGAAGCGCGTTTAAATCCTCCTTAATCTCATCAAAACGCTTATTAATCTTCTCCTGTTCTTGTTTCGCTTGATCTGAATCGATCTTCTTCTCCTCCAACTGCTTGTTTAAATCTATCTGCTCCTTCGACAATTCTCTCAATTCCTTCACCGCATCATCGATTTTCTCGTTTACCTGCATCTTTTTAAGCATCTCCATCGTGCGATCCAGCTGTTTGTTCATATCCTCAGACTTCGAATCCAACTTATCTAATTTATCCTTCATTTGATTTTTATCCTGAATTCTCATCAACTCCTCGAGCTTATTCAACAAGTCCAACATTTCCGGATCCATTACCTCTTCTAATAACTTTTGAAGCATTTCCTGTTTCTCCAACAAAGCCGGATCCATTTCCGAAAGCTGATTCTTCTCATCCAAACTCTCGTTCATCTTCTCATTCATCTGCTCCAGCGCCTGTTGAATGGCTTGTTGCTCCTCCTTCAACTGATTCAATTGATTCATCTTATTCCAATCAGCACTTTTGGAGTTCATTACCTCTTTCTTCAACCGTTGAATATCTTTCTGGAAATCTTTCGTTCTATTCAAAATACTGCTCAACTCTTTCTTATTCTCTTCTTGCTTCTCATCGCGAATCGCATTCAACTCGTCAAGAGAGGGTAATTGATAAACAAAAACTTGAGAACGTACCGACTTTGAACCATTCACGCCGTCGTTATCACTCACAACAAAATAGTACTCGATCTTGTCCTTCACAGCCAAATTTTCGCGTCTAAAGTCGATCGCAAATGTAAAAGGCATTTCCGTGCCTACCGTCTTACACACCGACAAGCGCTCCTCTCGTTTCTTGCCGTCTTCCGATTGGATAGAATAAACAAACGTAAGTGAATTCAACCCATAATCGTCTTGGATGCTCCCTTTAAAATACCGGATCGCCTTCGATATAGAATCCTCCGACTCCAACACTGAGAGCGACGGAAATGCGTCCTTTGTAACCGAGATTCGATACGTAAGCGAATCGATCTTCCGCGACGTTTTGTTCTCCAACGACACCTTCAGCGACTCCGAATTACGAAACGATTTACGTACTTTAAAACCATCTGTACGAAAAAGCTGTCGAGGCGAATTCAACCAATCGAAAGATACGGCTGTTGCATTTTTGGTCAAAACAGACCACTCAACCTCAGTACCCTCTGGAATCTCTAAATCACCAACATTTGAGACAACCTCCGATTTACGTCCTAAATACTTCGGAAACATCAATGTAGCTTGAAATCGACCAATCGCAGCTTTCGGAACGACATTGATCTGATAAGCATCAGAACGGAAGCCGTTCGCTTCAAAATAAAATGAGGCCGATTCCTTCAATTTCTTCAGCACAAAAAAGGAACGTACCTTCGACATCTTAGTCATCAAAAACTTCCCTTGAGAAGACACCAAATAGATCTTCTCAGGCAACTGAGTCCCAGAAACACGCAACTCAATCGGCGCGTCGTCACCTTCTTCTATACCTGAAAAAGTAGAAAGCAATTCGAATTTGAACGGCGCCTCTTCTTTAAACTCCTGATTATAATACACGACCCGCTGCGTTCCTTGTGTCAACAATTTAGGAAAAAACAATGAAATTCCACCAACCACCAATACCACAGGCAACACGTACTTCACGTACACTAGATTCTTGCGCAGATTGATGCCGTTTGTAAAGGGAAATGCCGACAACGTAGAAGCGCGTTGAGAAACACTCGCGCGAATCAACTCAAAATTGCCAAACTGATTCGACAAATCATCGTTCAGTTGCAATGTGTTCAATAAGCGATCGGAAATATCTGGGAAAAATGATCCAATGATGGTAGCAGCTTGATACCGATTGATTCGCTTTCCAAAGGAAAACAACTTGGCAGCCGGAATAACAAAATAGCGGACAAACAAAAACACGTTCGTGACAACAAACGTAAAAAATAAGAACGCACGAATACCCGACGAAAAACGACCAAAGTACTCCAACGTAGCGACAACCAGAAAAGACAGCAAGAGAAAACCGACAAAAAGGATCCCTCCTTTGATCATCTGATTTTTATAAAACTTTCGAATGAAAGCATCAATTTGATTCAATAACAATTCAAAAGGTTCCATGATACTTCAATATAAACTAAATAACTGACTAAATTAAAACTTATTACCCAAACAACAAACAAAATTGAGCCACACCAAAGAATTTGCAAGGATGTCATTATCTTTGTAAAAAATTCAGATTATGTCAAATAAGACCGTACGCGTTCGTTTTGCACCATCACCAACCGGACCATTGCACATGGGCGGAGTGAGAACTGCACTCTATAATTACCTTTTTGCCAAAAAAAACAACGGAACATTCATCATTCGAATTGAAGATACCGACCAAACACGCTTCGTAGAAGGCGCACAAGCGTATATCATGGATGCACTCAAGTGGTGCGGTATTGAAGCAACAGAAGGACCCGGAATCGGTGGTGATTTTGGACCCTACATTCAATCCGAACGACAAGCAATGTACAAACCGTTTGCAGAAGAACTTGTTGCAAACGACAAAGCATACTACGCATTTGATACCGCAGAAGAACTCGACAATGTACGTGCACAAGCAAAAGCGATGGGAATGCCAAACTGGCAATACAACACCGTAACGCGTGCCTCCCTAAAAAACTCGCTTACCCTTTCAGCAGATGAAGTAGCAAAACGACTTGAAAACGGAGATCCGTATGTAATTCGGATGAAAATGCCACGCAACGTGGATGTACGATTTGAAGACATCATTCGCGGCTGGGTAGTGGTAAACACCAACAACCTCGATGATAAAGTTTTGTTTAAGAGTGACGGAATGCCAACTTATCACTTAGCAAACATCGTGGATGATCATTTGATGGAAATCTCTCACGTCATCCGCGGAGAAGAATGGTTGCCATCTGCACCACTTCACGTTTTATTGTACGAAGCATTTGGCTGGGAAGCTCCACGTTTCGCCCATTTACCCTTACTATTGAGACCTGACGGAAACGGAAAACTTTCAAAAAGAGATGGTGATCGCTTGGGATTCCCAGTATTCCCAACAGACTGGTTGAGTGCCGAAGGAGAAAAATATACAGGTTACCGAGAATCCGGTTATTTCCCAGAAGCGTTCGTAAACATGCTCGCGTTTCTTGGCTGGAATCCAGGAACAACTCAAGAACTATTCAGTATCGAAGAGTTGGCTGAAATCTTTACACTTGAACGCGTTGGTAAAGCAGGTGCAAAATTCGATGCAGATAAAACCAAGTGGTTCCAACAACAATATTTGCGAAACACCTCCAACGAGAAATTGGGTGAAATGCTCGCCGAATTATTGGATAACGAATACGATGCTGAATACCTTGCAAAAGTGGCTGGTTTGATGAAAGAACGCGCAACATTTGTACAAGACATCTTGACAGAGGGCGCCTATTTAATCAATCGTCCTTTGGAATTCGATCAACAAACGATTTCCAAAAAATGGAAATCAGATTCGGCAGAACTAATGTCTGAATGGAACGACCGTTTAAAATCTTTATCCGACTTCTCCGCGAGTTCGATTGAAATAGCCTTTAAATCATTTCTAGAAGCAAAAGGATTGGGGATTGGCGCTGTGTTGCCTTTGTTTCGCTTGCTAATTACTGGTGCCGGAATGGGTCCAAGTATGTTTGAAATTGCTTCATTTCTTGGAAAACAGGAATGTATCGATCGCATGTATGAAGGTTTGGAAAAAGTAAAAGCAACGATTGAATGAAACATGTAATCGAGGTAAATGGCATCAAGCTATATGCATTCCATGGATGCTTGCCCGAAGAAGGCAAAATCGGTGGAAACTATACGGTAGATGTGCGTATGGAAACCAATTTTCAACGCGCCGCAGAAACAGATACATTGGAAAACACGATCGATTACGTAACTGTTAACGCCATTGTAGCGGAAGAAATGGCAATTCGTTCTAAGTTGATCGAACACGTCGGCTATCGAATTGTTGAACGGCTGAAAAATACGTTGAAAGGCTTGCTGAAAATTGAAGTGAAAATCACTAAAATTTGTCCCCCAATCAATGGAGATGTGGAAAATGTGGCAATAATAATTGAAGAAAGCTTTAAAAAGGTTTGAAACAACAGATATTTTACTAATTTTGCAATCCATTCTGGTCTCGTGGCCGAGTGGTTAGGCAGCGGTCTGCAAAACCGTCTACAGCGGTTCGAATCCGCTCGAGACCTCAAAAACCCTGATTCGTCAGGGTTTTTTTTTTACCAAAAAAAAGAGGTCTTTTCAAACCTCTTCTCTAAATCTACCTACTTTCCGATCAACGTATCGTCAAGTTCTTGAATAGTTTAATGCTTTTTCCATTCAAATCAGTTGCAAAAATTACATATCCGTAATTTCCTTTTTCGACCATGTTACCCGCCAAGTCGTATCCAAACCACTTAAAATCTTTGTCAGACGATTCAAAAACCAATTGATCTCTTTCATTAAAAATACGAATCGTAAAATCTTTCAAATTAACCGACTTCAAAAAGAAATAGTCGTTTGCTCCGTCACCATTTGGTGTAAATACGTTGAATAATTCATCAATTTTACCGTCTGGAATCGCAGCAACAGGAGCTGTTTTTTCAGATATATTTGGTTCAGGAGCTTTCTCTTGTACGAGAGATTCAGCAGCTGAATTGACAACTGGAGTTGCTTTTAAACCCGCATCAACAACAACAGGTTGCTCTGGAATAAATGTTGGATCAGCATAGAAAAACACATTGTTTTCGAATTCGGCTTCCGCTCCCAACTTGTTGTATCCAACGTCCTTGCGTTCCTCTCCATTCGTTGCTAACGAAGCGGAAGTCTTTTCCGTGCTGTACGACTGTATTACTTCACGATCCGTCGGATTTGAAACGGTTGTGCTCGTTGCAGTTTTCATCGGTTTAACTTCGTTGGAAGTCGATGTTTTGTCTGTCGATGAAAACCAAACAGCAGTTCCAACAACCACAGCAGACGAAGCAACTCCAATCATCCATTTAACCGTTGACGAAATCGCTTTCGTAGCCACAGTTGAAGCTGTTGTACCTCCGATCTGCGATTGTATACCAGCCCACAAGTCGCTCCTTACAGGAACCTCGTGGTTGGATAGCTTCTCCGAAAATAGCTCTTTTATGTAGTCTTTATCTTTCAATTTCTAATTTTTCTAATACGTGTCTCAAATAAGCTCTTGCTCTGGAATATTGTGACTTGGATGTGTTTTCAGAAACACCCAATAAATCTGCGATCTCCTTGTGGCTGTATCCTTCAATAGCGAACAAGTTGAAAACCACTTTGTACCCTTCAGGAAGTGCCTGGACCATTTTCATCAAATCTTCTGCTTGCAGTTGATCTGATGCCAATTCAGAAGAAGTTAATTTAAAATCAACATCTTCCAATTTAGAGTCATTCACATGGCGCTTGTTTTTACGAAGTGCATCCAAGGAAGTATTCACCATAATTCTGCGAATCCAACCTTCGAGCGAACCTTCCATTTTGAAATCAGCCAATTTGCCAAAAACTTTTACAAATCCTTCTTGTAAAACGTCTTCCGCTTCCATTGAATCATTCACATAACGCATGCAAACCGCCATCATTTTTGACGCAAATTTATCAAACAACATTCGCTGAGCTTTGGCATTTCCTTTGACACATTCTATTACCAAGGTGTTGTCATCCATAGCGCTTGCTTATAACATCAGACTTACAATCTGAATAAAAAGTTGCATCCGAAGTTAATTTTAAATTAAAAAAGCTAA
>JACCDZ010282997.1_pt1 | contig 13861 bp, 10 predicted proteins | sample 7449551 | NCBI WGS metagenome assembly JACCDZ01 (sample SAMN15323452, study PRJNA562643) | freshwater metagenome | isolation source: river surface water | place: USA:Blue River Watershed | collected 2017-08-18
CAAGCACGGCATGTGGCTCGGCTTCGCCCTGCTGACCGGCGTCACCTTCATTGGCTATTTCTACGGCATGCGCGAACTGGTCGGCGAGGCGCTGCAATGGGAGTTGCCGCTCACAGCGGTGTCGTGGAGCGTCTTCTTCACCCTCGCCACCTACATCAACGCCGGCTGGCTGCGCGAGCACGTCTGCATCTACATGTGCCCCTATGCGCGCTTCCAATCCGCGATGTTCGATCATGACACGCTGATCATCTCCTACGATGAGAAGCGCGGGGAAACACGGGGTGCCCGCAAGCGCAATGTCGACTACAAAGGTCAGGGGCTGGGTGACTGCATCGACTGCACGCTGTGTGTCCAGGTCTGCCCCACTGGCATCGATATCCGCGACGGCCTGCAGTACGAGTGCATCGGCTGTGCGCACTGTATCGACGCCTGCGATTCCATCATGGAAAAGATGGGCTATGCGAAAGGGCTGATCTCGTACACGACAGAGAACAAGCTCGCCGGCGGCAAGTGGACGTGGAAGCGGCCGAAACTGATCGGCTATGGCGTGGCGCTGCTGGTCATGCTGCTGTTGTTCACCATCGTGCTGCTCACGCGCACGCCGCTGCGCCTGGATGTGCTGCGGGATCGTGGCCAGCTCTTTCAACAGGTGGAGGGCGGGCGCATCGAGAACGTCTACACGCTGAAGATCATCAACATGGATCGCGTGGACCACGAGTACCGGCTGAGCGTGAATGGCCTGCCCGACGCCACTCTGGTTCCGGCCACCCCGATCCGCGTAGTGGCCGGCGACATCAACGATGCCGTGGTGCGGGTGCGCGTCGACCCGGACCAGCTGGAGGACTTCGTGACCACCTTCGAATTCGAGATCGAGGCACTGACGGACGAACAGGATGGCAACGCACTGCGCGCCCGCGCCGAGAGCCGCTACATCGGCCCGCGCCCGTTGCCGAACTGAGGCAAGCACTACACACCCATTGCAGGAACGAGCGGATACGCCCTATGTCACAGACCACTGCCACCACTGCCATCACCCCCAGGCCTCACTGGTACCAGCACCGCTGGCCGTGGGTCCTGATGAGCATTCCCTTTGCGGCGGTGCTGTTCGGCATATTCATGGTCGTGACGGCCATGCGCTATCCGGATGATGTGGTTGCCGACACCTATTATCGCGACGGCCAGGGCATCAATCAGTTGCGGGCACTCGACGAGATGGCGCGCACTTTAGGCCTGAGTGCCAGCATGATCAGCTCGGCGGCGAACGGACGCAGCCAGTTACTGCTCAGCGGCGGAGAGGAAGCGGTGTTGCAGTTGTTCCTCTATCACGTCACCGACAGCAACGCCGACCGACGCTTCCTGTTCTCGCCAAGGGCAGCGGGCGTCTACGAAAGCGAAGACAGTACACTGCCAACCCTGCTGGCAGAGCGTGGCGTTTGGTATCTGGAGTTGCGCGGCGAGCAGGACAACTGGCGTCTGCGCAAGCGCGTTGAAACCCCCTTTACGACGCTGGAGTTCTGATGCTGGACAAGGTCAAACACAGCTTCTGCTACCACTGCCGCTCGCTTATGCCGACGGCGACTGCCTTGACGCTGCAGGCAGACGGGCAGACTCGTCTGCTGTGCTGCTCTGGGTGTGTGGCGGCTGTGCAATTCATCAACGCGCTGGATCTGCAGTCCTACTACGACTTCCGCGACAAATGTGCGCCCGTCGCAGGGCTCACGGCGCACGCCGCTGCTGCCGCGCAGACACTGCCGGAACTGGCGTTCGCCGACGCGACCGAAGAGCTGCCGGATGGCCGCCGGGCACTGCGTCTGCTGATTCCGGACTTGCGCTGCGCCGCCTGTGTCTGGCTGCTAGAACAGGTGCTGAGTCGCCAGCCTGGCATCGAGCAGGTGCAAGTCAGTTTCGCCTCGCGGCGCCTGCGGGTGGAGTTCGACCCGGACCAAGGCATGTCGGTGACAGCGATTGCACAGCTGGTGCAGCGCCTCGGATATCAGCCCGAGCCGGATCTGCCCGATACCGGCCGGCAGAGTTTCGCCAGCCATCAGCGCAATATGCTGATCCGCTTGGGCGTGGCTGGCATCGGCATGATGCCGGTGATGATGTTCGCGCTGCCGGCCTATTTGGCAGCGGGGATTGCGCCTGCAGAGATTGTGTCTACAGCGCTTGTATCTACCGGCAGTGCTGCCGCAGTGGATCCTCTCAGCGCGGCGCTATTGCGCTGGGCCAGCCTCGCCCTCAGCACGCCCGTCGTGCTCTACAGCGCCTGGCCATTTCACCGTGGCGCCTGGTACGCACTGCGTCATCGCAGCCTGAGCATGGATCTGCCGGTGTCGATTGCCATCCTCGCGGCCTTCCTGCTGAGCATCGTCAACACGCTGAATCAGGCGAGTGAGGTGTACTTCGACACGGCCTGCATGTTCACCTTCTTCCTGCTGCTGGGTCGCTATGTCGAGTTGCAGTCCCGGCGTCACTTTCAGGAGAGTCAGGACCTGCTTTCGAAACTGCTGCCGCTGACCGTGCGGCGAGTCAATACCAGCAACGAGGAGACCGTCCCGTTGCGAGAGGTCGACGTCGGCGACCTGCTGCGGGTGCTGCCGGGAGAGACGATTCCCGCCGATGGCGTCGTCGTCCGCGGCAGCAGCAGCGTCAGCGACAGCGCCTTTACCGGTGAGCCGCTGCCCAGCGTTCGACATCCCGGTGCACGCGTGCTGGCCGGCGCGACCAATCACGACGGCGAACTTGTAATCCGGGCCGGCACATCACCCAAGGACTTCGTGCTGGCGCAGATCAACCGTCTGTTCGAGCAGGCCTCGCACTACCGTCCCCACTGGTCCCGCCTCGCGGACCGGGCGGCGTCGTGGTTCATCGCCAGCGTGCTGCTGCTCGCCGCTGCGGCTGGCATCTTCTGGGAACTGCGCGGTGCCGACAACGCGCTGATCATCGCCCTCACCGTGCTGGTGGTGGCCTGTCCTTGCGCACTGTCGCTGGCAACTCCGGTTGCCAGCACTGTTGCTACCACGACACTGCGCCGCCGTGGTGTGGTCATTCGCAACGGCGCCTTCCTTGAGCGGGCGGCGGCAACTACCGCCGTGGTCTTCGACAAGACCGGCACGCTCACTGAGGCCCAGCTCCACATCGACAGGATCGTGCCGCTGCACGACGTCGATGCACCGGGCTGTCTCGCCATCGCGACCGCACTGGAGCGCCACAGTCATCACCCGATCGCCCGTGCCTTTATCGGCGACACGGCACTGATTGCCAATGCCGTGGTGACAGTGCCAGGGCAAGGCGTGAAGGGTGAGATAGCAGGCGTTCACTACCGCCTCGGCGTCGCGGCATTCGCGTGGCCCGCACTGCCACCGCCCGCGCAGGATGACGGCTTGTGGGTGCTGCTGGCGGCGGACACGCCGCTGGCCTGGTTCCGCCTGCAGGATGTCCTGCGGGACGACGCGGCAAAGACGGTGGCCGCTCTGCGGGAGCAGGGCATTGTCACTGCCATCTTCAGCGGCGACTCGTCGCCAGCAGGGCAACGTCTGGCCGAATCGCTGGGGGTCGACCAGACTCGCACCGGACTGACGCCGGAGCAAAAAATTGCCGCGGTACGCTCCCTGACCGCAGAGACTCCCAAGCAGGAAATTGCCACGCGCGGACAGCGGGTCATGATGATCGGAGACGGTGTGAATGACGCGGGCGCTATGGCGGCGGCAGACACTTCAATTGCCATCTCACCGCGCGACGTGCTGGTGCAAAACAGTGCCGATGCGACCCTGCTCAATCCAAACCTCAGCCTGATACCGGAGGTGCTGCGCTTCGCCAGACGCACGCGCCGCATCATCCGTCAGAACATCGGCTGGTCGCTCATCTACAACCTGAGCGTGATTCCCGTAGCTCTGCTCGGCCTGCTGCCCCCCTGGCTCGCCGCGCTCGGGATGAGCCTGTCGTCGCTGCTGGTCGTCCTCAATGCCTGGCGTCTGCGCCGGATGGAGGGCTGACCCATGGAGACCTTCCTGATCTTGATCCCCGTTACTCTCGCGCTGGTCGCGCTCTCGCTGTGGGCCTTCGTCTGGTCGGCCCGCAACGGACAGTTCGAAGACATCGATCGACAGGCCTGGTCGATCCTGTTCGACAATACCGAGGAGAAGCAAACGGCGGGGCGGGAGACTCCGCAGGAAGAAGCGCGACCAGATAGTGCAGCAGAGGCGCCACAGGATGAGGGTGAGCACGATGGCAGGGCGCCCTGATGGATTTGCTGGCCGCCTTCCTGCTCGGACTGTTCAGTGCCCCGCATTGCCTGGCGATGTGTGGAGGCGTGGCCTCGGCGCTGCTGCTGGGCAGCGGCGCCGCCGATGAACGGGCAGCGCGACGCGCAGCGCCCATCGTCAGCGCGGTATGGTTCGGCACGGGCAAGTTGCTTGGCTATGGGCTGCTCGGGGCAGTGGCCGGCCTGACCGGTGCTGTATTGAGCTCATCAGGCACGGCAATTGGCGGTGCGCTGCGCCTGCTTGCGGGGCTGCTGATGATCGGCCTCGGGCTCTACATGACCGGCTGGTGGCTGGGCATACGCCGCCTCGAAGCCCTTGGCGGACGCCTCTGGCAGCCCGTGCTGGGCCTGCTGCGCGGTCTGCAACTGGGCAGCACGGGCAACAAGCTGGCCGCCGGACTGCTCTGGGGCCTGATGCCCTGCGGCATTGTCTACAGCATGCTGGCGCTGGCACTGAGCGCGGGAAGCGCGGCAGCAGGCGCCGCCATCATGCTCAGCTTCGGCCTCGGTACGCTGCCCTTCGTGTTGGGCAGCGGCGGCCTGCTGCAGGCCGCCGCGCCTCTGCTGCGACAGCGGCAGGTGCGTACGGCAGCAGGACTCGGGCTGATGCTGTATGGCGTCTATGACATGACCACGACGCTTATGTCGTGAGCGGAACGGGTGTGAGCACGGCAATTACAATCACAAGACAAAGTTCTCAACAACGACAGACTCAAGAACGACATTCAAGAACAACAAGCAGTCAAAAGGAGAGGCAACAATGAAGCACTTGATCGGCATGTTCAGCAACCCGGCGCAGGAATGGTCCAGAATCCGCGACCGCAATGACTCGGTGACTGGCCACTATCTGAGTTATCTGTTGTGGATGGCCTTGCTGCCGCCGCTGGCCTGGTGGTACGGCGCGAGCCAGATCGGCTGGGAGATCGCTGACCGCGTGATCCTGCTGACGCCAGCATCGGCTGCCCAGATCATGGCCCTGTTCTATGTTGCCATTCTGCTGAGTATCGCCTTTCTGGGCTTCATGATTCACTGGATGGCGAGGACTTACGACGCCCGCAACGACGACGTCGCACACGGCATCGGCGTTGCTGCCTACATGTGCGCGCCGATGTTCGTGATCGGGCTTACCGGGCTCTACCCGGTGCTGTGGCTGGACATGGTGCTGGGGACACTGGCAGCGGCGTACACGCTGTACCTGCTGTACATCGGCATACCGATTGTCTACGACATGCCGAAGGAGCGCGGCTTCCTGTTTGCCAGTGCAACAGTGGCAGTAGGACTGGTGTTGATGGTTGCTCTGCTCGGCGCCACAGTCATTCTCTGGGAGATGGGCGCCATGCCGATCTTTACCGACGGCTGAACGCAGACTAGACTCGCACACCATGAAGCTGCTCGAGTTCGAACACATCATCCAGATCAATGATCCGGATCAACCACAGATCCCTCCGCTCAGCAGGCAACAGCTGTGGGAGTGTCTGTTGTTTCGCGCCCGGCACCCGGGGCATTTCAACCCCGCACTCGCCTGTCGGCTTGAAGATGTCTCCACGGCCGGCTTCGTGCGCTACCTGCAGTTCGGCAACATGGAGCTGAGGGACGAGGTGTTTCTGTTGCCGGGGCACGAAATTCGCACCACGACGGCGGGGTCAGACCAACCCCTGTTCGCCGAGAGCATCGCCCGCATTGAGGAACCGGGCCCGGAGCGGCTGTTTGTGCGCTTTGTGTATCGTCGGGATTCTGGTAATGAAAGCGGTAATGGAGACAGTAATGGCGACGAACCAGGCGGCATCGACGTCGACGAATACCTCAAGGCCGCATATGTGCAGAATGATCGAGACGCCGTGCGCCTGATGCGGGAAATGGTCCGTGACGGACTGCTCAGCAGCGGATCATGGCTCCAATAGAACACCCAGCGTGTCGACGTAGCGCTGCTCGTTGATGGCCTCCGCCATCAACTCCCCGCCCAGCAGCTCACGGACATCGGCATGGATCTGCGTCAGCGCAGCAATGCGGGCCTGTGAGCTGAAGTCAGCCTGCATTACCGCTCCCCACAGACTCAACATGGCCGAGTCGATCAACCGCACGCTGTTGTCCTTGGCCCACTCCGCCGAGATCAGCGCACCCAGCTCCGCCATCTGCGCCCTGACGAGCACATGCTCCTGCTCCGAGAGATCAAAGAGCATGTTCTCTTCAATGTTCTGCCATCCCGTCGGCATCAACTCCCAACCTTCATAGAAACGCAGCACCCAGGTCATGTACTGCACGTCGGTCTGCACCCGCTGATTGTCGGCGTCTTCGTGGTAATAGCTCAGGAAGTGATGCTGCTCCGGCAAACTCTCCGGCCAGCGCTCGAGCACACGTGTACTGCTGCAGGCGGACAGCATGCAAAGTGCGACGGCAAGAAACCAGAGTTGAGCGCGCCTGCGCGCCAGGGCAGACGCCGGGTGCAAGACGGTAGTGGTAGTGCGAGTGCGGAGCGATGACGACATGTGCAACTGGCTCTTCCGAAAGATGACAGAGCGCACGATGATAACAGAGTCAGACGGAATCGATGATGCCCAGCCGAATGGCCTCCAGTGTGACCTCGGAGCGATTGGTCACCTGCAGTTTTGCATAAATGCTCTTCACATAGCCTTTGATGGTATCCGGGGAAAGCTTGAGCATATCGGCGGCTTGATCGACGCTGAAGCCCTTGCCTATCAGGCAGATCACATCGATTTCACGACGGGTCAGATTGGCCTTTTCAAGCGCATCGCCCTTGTTGTTGAAGTGTTCGATGAGGCGCTGTGAGGAGGAGGCGGACAGCGCTGGCCGATTTTTCTTGATGCCTTGCAGATAACTGACGATGCGATCCCGGTCCTGATCCTTGAGTATGTAACCCTTGGCGCCAGCCTTCAGCGCAGTGAACAGGTGGCGGTCATCGTCATAGATCGTCGCCACCACAATGTAGCAAGGATAGTCCTTCGCGTGCAGCGCACGAATCAGATCTATGCCACTGCCATCGGGCAGACCAAGATCCACCAGCGCCAGATCGAAATCATCGCGAGCGATCAGCGTCAGCGCCGTGGCAAGATCGGCGGCACTCTGTATCCGCAGTGTGGGAAAAGCCGATTGCACACAGGAAATGAGCCACTCCCGCGTCTCGGGATTGTCTTCCACAATAAGGGCCTGACCGTTTTCCAGTGGCAACATCCTGCTTTTCCAGAGTCAAGGTAGGAACGACAACTCTCTTCCGTTCAGTCGCCGAATCGAGCTGCACTGTAGTGCAACGTCGCGGAGTTTGTATACCCCCGAAATGGGGGCACTCCGAAGTGCAAACAGGTGGGACGCCGGGCTACTCCGGCAGCGCCTGCTGCGGTAGCATTGCAGGCAAATATTTACTTTCCGGCGCTCGCCATCGGAGCCGTCTCACGCATGATCAGCAGTCACGAATCTGCCAACGCCTCGCGAGCTGTCACGATTGCGACTCTGCTGCTGACTTTCGTCGCCACGCTACTGTGGGGGCGGATTGCACAGGCCGAGCCCCAGATTATTGAGTCCGTTGAGTTCCTCTACTGGAATGCCGCGGAACTGCCTCCCGCTGAGGCCCAGTGGCAGCCCCTGACCCTGCCCTTCAACTCGCGCGAAGAGCGTTCGCCTCTGACCGCTCGCGATGCCGACTCCCCCTATGTCTGGTTCCGGTTCCCGCTGCAACAACCAGAGCAGGGCGGCCGCCACAGCTTGTACTTCTGGCGCTACAACCTGGCACTGAACGTCTTTTTCAACGGCAGCGAGATCGGCGGCAGTAGCTATCGCGAGAACCGCGACACCATGTCCTGGAATCATCCATTGCTTCTGGAAATTCAGGAGCCCAGTTGGCGCCCGGATAACAATGAGGTGCTGGTGAGGTTGTACCGCAGCGCCTGGGGTGGCAACTTCGCCCCGATTCTCTTTGGAGACACCGCCGAACTGCAGCAACTGTGGTCAGCGCGCATGTTCCGTCAGGTCGAAATCAACGAGGTGCTGCTGGCCTTTGGCATCGGCCTGACTTTGGTGAGTTTCTTCCTGTGGGGCGTGCGTCGCAACGACACCGTGTATCTCTGGTTCGGTGGCATGTGCCTGTGCTGGAGTGTCGTGACGCTGCACATGGTCATCTATCACAACCCGATTCCCTATGATTACTGGCTGCCGCTGGTGCACGTGGCCATCGACGGCGCCATCTTCTGCATGTACGGCTTCATCGGTCGCCTCATCGACGGCGCCAAGCGCCCACGCCGCGAACAACTGCTGCTGGCCTGGACTGCCATCGCCTCACTCTCCCACTTTCTGGTGCCGCCGGAATATTTCTTCATGGTGGCCTACAGCTTCCACCTCATCGGAACGATTGCACTTGGCGCGATCGTGTATCGCGTGGCACGGCAGGCATTGCGCTACCGTCAGCGTCAGGCGGTCATCATCACCGGGGCGCTGGCAATTCAGATCACCTTGTTTGTGCACAACATCTACCTGATGTTCTTCGCGCCGAGCGTGCGCTGGGAAGGCTCGATCTTCTACGCGCATTTCGGTATCCCACTGCTGTTTCTGATCTTCGTGGGTTCCTTGCTGAGCCGCTTCACCGGCGCGCTGGAAACCGCCGAGAATCTGAATCGGGAATTGGAGCAAAAAGTTGAACTCAGTCGCCAGGTAATCGAAAAGAGTTTTGCGGAACGACGCGTGCTGGAGATTCAGCAGGCCGCCGAGCAGGAGCGCCTGAAGATCTATCGCGATCTGCACGACGATGTCGGCTCCAAGCTGCTGTCGATCATGCATGCCGATCGTGGCAGCAAGCTGGGCGACATGGCCCGCTCGGCACTGGAGAGTCTGCGTCAGGCCGTGTCCAGGGCCAACCACCCGGATCAGATGCTGCAGTCATTCATTGACGATATTCGCGAAGAGACCGAGTTGCGCCTGCGCGGATCGGGTCACGCGGTCGAGTGGCGGCAGAGCGTCGAAGTTCCAGCAGTGATCATTCCATCGACAGTGGCCTTCAACCTGAATCGGATTCTGAAGGAAGTTGTCAGTAACATCATTCGACATGCTGAAGCGCAACGGGTAGTTGTGCAGGTGAACCTGGGAGACAGCGGAATCGAGTTCATCATCCACGATGATGGCCGTGGCTTCGACAAGCACGGGCCGCTGGGCAACGGCATCAACAACATCATCAGCCGCGCCAGAGAGATTGGAGCCACCGTGAGCTGGCACTCGGAGCCGGGAGAAGGCACCACGATTTCTGCTGTGGTGCCAATGGGCTGAAGTTTTGCAAGTGGGAGCGAGCCTGCTCGCGATTGAATTCAATGACAATCATCGCGGGCAGGCCCGCTCCCACAGAGCACGCAGAAATCAGAAGGTCCTGCGAATCTTCAGCGATATTTTGCGACCACTGCCACTGCAGGAATTTTCGATCTCCTCCAGCACACCTGCCGATGTTCTGCCATCGAAGCGTGTCCGTGTATGGCAGCGCTCGCTGTCGAGGAAGTTCATGGACTCCAACCGGAACGTCGTGCCCCCGAAGGCCCGCTTCTCGACGAACACCATCATGTTGTTGTTAGGCGCGTAGGACACAATGTCATCGATATCCACACGCTTGTTGTTACCGGAGATGGGCGAGTTGTAGTTGAATCCGTAACTCAGACTCTGGGCACCGATATCGTGGCGGAAGCCGATGCTGTAGAAACCTCTGCCTCCCATTGCCATGCGACGTTCCTGCTGCAGAAACGGATCCATCACTTCGGTGTCCTGCACTTGCAGCCCTGCCGTCAGCATGGCATCGGGAACGCCGATAAACCCGAAGCGCACGCTGGTATCGATGTCGATGCCGTAACGCCAGGCGTCACCGATATTGCCCGGGGCAGAGACCAGACTGGTGGGACTGCTGGAAATATCCACACGGTCGATGGCGTCCTGGATGTCGTGGTAGAAGAAGCGCGTATTGAGCACGCCTCCATCCTGCGGCAGGCGATACTCCATGTTGAACTCATAGCGCCAGGACTGCTCCTGCACCAGATCGGGGTTCCCCGCATCGGCATCCTGCTCGTCATCCATGTTGTCGGTACGCGCCACAAAGTCGCTGAAACTCAGCTGCGAGACGTATTTTTCCACTGACGCGCGCAACTGGAACGATGACGTGACATCGAAGCGATAATCCACACGCGGCCGCAGGAAGTCGAAATCGCGGCTCTTGTCGACCCCCACACCCACCTGCGCAATCTCGGATTGCTCCAGGATCAGTGAACTCTCCAACGTCATGCGATCATTGAGCTGCCAGTTGTGCATGGCGAATGCTTCATAGCGAATCTCTTCGACCGTCGAATTGGAGTTTGGCAGTGTCACCGGCGTTAACCCGCCATGCGCAGAGGAGCGGATGCCGGATGTACTCAGCACGGCATAGCGCAGATTCGAATCGAGAATTGTCTGAGCGCGTTCGATGCCCAGCTCCAACCCCTGGGTGTCATTCAGACTGAAACTATAGGAGGTGCGGGCAATGCGCTCGCGATCCCGACGGGCTGAATCGATATAGAGATTCTTGGTCGCATCGGCACCTGAGACGACGTAGCGCTCGCGCGTGTTGTCGTTCACACCATCATTGACGATGAAGAGAAATTTGTAGCGGCCACCGTTCTGGAATTCGTGTTCGTAATCGCCGCCCACTTCCCAGCTGTTGCGCTCCGCAGCGATGTCTTCGCGTTCCAGCCTGTACAGAAAAGGGGTGGTGTTGAAGTCGGTGATTCTGCGCTCGACTTCGCTGGGCGGATCGGATTCGTTCCAGGAAGCATTGAGCCGTACGTCATCAAATTCGCCCAGTTGATAGCCCATGCTGGCGCTGACCTGCGTCGAGGTTTCTTCACGGATATCGATTTGATGCACATAATCATTCGGCGAGAAGTCGCCGTTTACGGCGTAGTCCTTGCGGTAGCGATTCTCGTAGCGCGGCTCGGATTCGACACTGAAGCGATAGTCCAGCGCTCCGCTCTGAGCGCCATAAGACAGTGACCCGCCTGGCTTGAAGGTGTCATCGTCGTACAGATCGGCATTGACCTCGGCGGTCAGGCTGGAGCGGGACTCCGCCTCCAGCAGCACGATATTGACCACGGGGCCTGCACTGCGCACGTCGAGATCGTTGGATGTGCCGCGAATGATTTCGATATAGGACACCTGGCTGGCAGAGATGCGCGACAACTGGCTGCTGCCCTCATTCTCTTTGCCTGCCACGCGTTTGCCGTCGATCAGAATCTGATCCCCGGCGCCCAGGCCACGGCTGTTGCCACCACCGCCGTTGCCATTCAGGGCAAGACCAATTCCCGGAATGCGATTGAGCATGTCGTTGACGGAAACCGGTGAATATTGCGCGAAGTAGTCGGCCTCGTAACGCACCGTGGAATCGCTGACAGCAGCGGCGTCAGACGGGGACTGTGCCAGCGTCTGGCTGGTGAGCGCGACGGCGGACATCAAAATGGCAAGGCGAATACTGTGAACCAAGTGTTTATGCGTTGTTCCAGATTGCAACGGTGTGCGCTCCTTTGAATTAAATGATCCCTGGATACTGCTGAAACCGATTCTGGTGGCGGCTTGATGAAGTGTGGGGCATGCGGGAAAACGACCCCAAGGTCAGGAGTGTAGCCCAGACCGCCAGTGTAATACCGTCACAAATTGTGAGGCGAATCTGGCAGATTTGACACAATTGCCACTCTAGCGACCATTTTCCCGGTCGCTATCGGGCGGCCGAGGCGGTTGTTTCGGTAGCGGAAAGGTGCTTGAATCCGCCCCACACGGGCCTGCCGGGCCAGCATTCCCGGCCCTACAACCGTAAAGGTGAACCATGAGCGCAAGCATTCCCTTCTGCCAGCACTGGCGCAGCAAACGTGACAGCGACGACATTCTCTGGCTGTTCCTGGACCGCCCGGGAGAGTCGGTCAATTCACTGTCCAGCGCTGTGTTGCAGGAATTCGACAGCCTCATCGCCTATGCCACTCAGCATCCGCCACGTGGCGTCGCCATTCTGTCCGGCAAAACCAGCGGCTTCATCCTGGGCGCCGATATTCGCGAGTTCGGCAATTTCACCGATCCCGTCGAGGTCACTCAAGCGATTTCGCAGGTACACGACATGTTCTCGCGCCTCGAACGCCTGCCCTGCCCTACAGTGGCTGCGTTCGATGGCTACTGTCTGGGGGGAGGACTCGAGCTGGCACTCAGTTGCAGTTATCGGATTGCGCGCGACGTCCCTGCCACGAAAATCGGCTTTCCTGAAATCCAGCTCGGCATCTTTCCAGGCTTTGGTGGCTCGGCGCGCTCGGTTAGCCAGATCGGCGGAATGAAGGCGATGGAGCTGATGCTTTCCGCACGCCAGGTCAATGCCCGACAGGCGCGGGCATTGGGACTGGTGGACGAAGTCATCGGCCGTCACGAGGAACTGTACTGGGCCGCGCGCCGTGCCATCCTGGCCAGGCGCCGCAGCCGCGGGCCAGGTTTGCTGGGCAGACTCAGTAATCTGGCACCGGCCCGCAAGCTGCTGGCTCAGCAGATGCGCAAACAAACCGCTCTGCGGGCACGCGAGGCGCATTACCCCGCGCCTTACAGACTGATCGACACCTGGGAGAAGCATGGTGGTGATCGAGCCGCCATGATGAAAGAGGAGGCACAGGCCGTCGGAAAGCTGATGGTGACGCCCCAGGCGGCAGGACTTCGACATGTCTTCGGACTGATGGATCGCCTGAAGAAAGAAGGCAAGCAAAGCGAATTCCGCGCCCGTCGTGTGCACGTCATCGGCGCTGGGGTGATGGGCGGGGATATCGCCGCCTGGTGTGTGTTGCAAGGACTGGAAGTGAGCCTGCAGGACCGCGAGATGAAGTACATCGAGCCCGCACTCAAGCGCGCCGAGACCCTGTTTCGCAAGAAACGGCTCGACCCTGCCGCAGTCAGAGCAGCGCTGGACAGATTGCGCCCGGACGTCAACGGTGATCTGGTACCGCAGGCCGATGTGGTGATCGAGGTCATTGTCGAGCGCCTGGATGCCAAGCAGGCACTCCTGCGCAGCCTCGAACCCCGTCTCAAGGCAGGCGCGGTACTGGCAACCAATACTTCGTCCATTCCGCTTGAGGAACTGGCGACGGCTCTGCAACTCCCGGAGCGGCTGATCGGACTGCACTTCTTCAATCCGGTGGCGAAGATGCCTTTGGTGGAGGTGGTCAGGGGCGCCGGCAGCGACGAAGAAATGCTGCGCAAAGGGGCGGCATTCTGCGGCCAGATCAACCGCTATCCGCTGCCGGTGAAGAGCAGCCCGGGCTTTCTTGTCAATCGCGTCCTCGCCCCCTACATGCTCGAAGCCTTGATCATTCATCAGGAAGGGGTACCCATCGAGGCCATCGACGCCGCCGCCGAACAATTCGGCATGCCCATGGGGCCAGTCGAACTGGCCGACACGGTGGGCCTGGATGTTTGCCTCATGGTCACCAATACCCTGAGCCAGCGCGGCGATCAGACTGATCGCAACCCATTGATTGCAAAAGCTATCGAACAGATTCGCGCGCTGACCGAAAAGGGCCGGCTGGGACGCAAGAGCGGTCAGGGCTTTTATCGCTGGGAGCA
>JACCDZ010217202.1_pt1 | contig 13859 bp, 6 predicted proteins | sample 7449551 | NCBI WGS metagenome assembly JACCDZ01 (sample SAMN15323452, study PRJNA562643) | freshwater metagenome | isolation source: river surface water | place: USA:Blue River Watershed | collected 2017-08-18
ATAGAGGAATATATGCAAATTTTCAAAATGACTCGCCTGGCTGCTTGCCTGGCACTTGCTGCAGGCTTGGCCGCTTGCAGCGCAGATGGCAATGGCACCAATGGTGGTGGCGGTGGCGGTACAGGCGGCAACAGCGGCCTGATCACAACCGTTCAAGACACACTCAATGGCCTGACAGGTGGCACACCCCTGACTCCCGTAGAAGACTTGGTCAACTCGCTGATCGACCCTAGCGCCGGCGGCTTGGCCGCACTCACCAGCGCACTTGAAGATGTCACTTCAGATGGCCAAGCTTTGGCTCAGCTCAATCAGCTAGTTGGCGCATTGGTCGGCAAGGATGACAGCGCACTGACCCCAGTTATCGCTGCCTTGAATGGCGTTCTTTCGGGCGCTGGTGCTGGCGCAGGCGGCGGTGCTGGTGGCTTGCCAGTTAGCCCAGCACAGCTTTGTGCTCTTCCAGGCATTGGTCCGCAATTGGCTAGCGCAGCAGGTAGCACTTGCACAGGCGGCGGCACTGGCGGTGGCGCAAGCACTCCGTTCGATGCAACCCAGCTCTGCGCCATCCCAGGCATCGGCGCACAACTGGCTACAGCAGCCGGCGCGACCTGCACTGGCACTGGCACTGGCGGCAGCGGCAACTCTGACGGCCTCATCGCAACCGTTCAAGACACGCTGAATCAGGTGACTGGCGGCACACCGCTGCAACCGGTACAGGACTTGGTCAATACCTTGGTCGACCCGCAGACTGGCGCACTTGAAGCACTGACCAGCCAGCTGGATGCCGTGACCTCTGACGCAGAAGCATTGGCACAGCTCAATGCTCTGGTCGAAGCACTGGCCGGTGAAAACAACAGCGCCCTGACACCACTGCTTGACGCACTCAACGGCGTGCTCAGTGGCGCTGGCGGCGCAGGTGGCGCACCAGCTCCGGGCGACCTGCTCGGCATGCTGCCAGCCAACCCACTCACAGATGCTCTTTGCGGCATTCTGGGCTGCTAAGCAGCAAGTAGCACTTCGGTAACACCAAAGCCCCCCGCCTCATGCGGGGGGCTTTGTTTTCAGACATACACTTTTGCCTGTTCCCACCACATCCGTTATGGTCACGGCACCTACTAAATCCTGACTGCACATGCGCATCACCCTGAAACAAATCGATGTGTTTACTGCTGTGGCACGCGAAGGCAGCGTGACCAAAGCTGCGCTCTGGCTACATCTCACCCAAAGTGCCACCAGCATGGCGCTAGCCGACCTTGAAGCACAGTTAGGCGCCAAAGTGTTCGATCGTGTCGGCAGACGCTTGCAGCTCAATGAGCTAGGACATCGCCTGCTACCACTAGCGCAGGAAACCGTAGCCCGTGCGCAAGAAATTGAGGATATTGCCGCTGGCGGCATGCCTGGTCGTGGACGCTTGCGTATTGGCGCCAGCCTCACGATTGGCAACTACTTGATGCCGCAACTCATCGGCCACTATTTGTTGGAAAACCCGGACGCCGAAATAAATCTGGATGTCGGCAACACCCAGCATGTGATTGAATCCGTACGCCAGTTTCAGTGCGATGTCGGCTTCATCGAGGGCTTTTGCCATGAGCCGGACATTGAGGTTTTGCCATGGATTGCCGACGAACTCGTTATTTTCTCAGCCATCACACATCCACTGGCATCGCAACAAGTTATCACTGCAGAAGATCTGGCCAAGAATTACTGGATATTGCGCGAACATGGCTCTGGCACGCGCGAAGTTTTTGACAATGCCGTGGCAGGCAAGCTGACCACCCTAAAGGTCAGACTTGAGCTTGGTCACACAGAAGCCATTCGCCGCGCCGTCGAGGCCGGCATCGGCATTGGCTGCGCATCAAGACTAACGCTACAGGAAAGTTTGGCACAATCGCGCATCAAAGTATTGGCAACGCCCTTTCTGGACCTGCGCCGTTCACTATTCATCCTGCGTCATCGCAATAAATATCAGACTCGTGGCATGAATCAATTTCTGGCGACGTGCGAACAAGTTGAACTACAATCATTGGACTAAAAAACAGCAGCTCTGAGCGCAGATCTGCACTAACAGCATCTTTCACTCTGCGCTGTTCGCATGGATATCTTTAATGAAGAACCCCTCGCAGATACCCTCCGAGATTCGTCTCGCCGTGTTAGCGCACAAGAAAACATTCCTGATCGTCGCTCTGTTTTCAGCTTTCATCAATTTGCTGTATCTGACGCCCAGCCTCTACATGCTGCAGGTTTACGATCGCGTCATCGCCAGTAATAGCGTGCTAACACTCATCATGCTAAGCCTGATCGTGCTAGGCATCTATATCATGATGTCGCTGATTGAGCTGGCTCGCTCACGCACGCTTATTCGACTAGGCAATCAGCTTGATCAGCAGCTCTCACCCCGTATTTTCGAATCTGCTTTTCAACGTAATCTCAAAGGCAGCAGCCATGCTGCCGGCATCGCAATGGCAGACCTCAACCAAGTCCGTCAATTCATTACCGGGCAAGGCCTGTTTGCATTCTTGGATGCTCCGTGGGTGCCTATCTACATCGGTGTAATCTGGGTTTTTCACCCGCTGCTTGGCATGGTCTCACTGGGCGGCGTACTGACACTCTTCACACTGGCCGCCATTACCGAGATGGCCACACGCAAGCCACTTCAGGAGGCCAATAAGTCCTCCCAGAAAGGCAATCAATTTGCTACCAGCACCTTGCGTAATGCCGAAGTCATTCAGGCCATGGGCATGCTGGGTAGCCTGCGTAGTCGCTGGCAGGTTATCCAACAAGAACTATTGGTCAAGCAATCACAAGCCTCCGATAGCGCCGGCAGTATTGCCGCTGTGACCAAGCTCGCCCGCCTGACATTGCAGTCAGCAGCGCTCGGGGTAGGTGCATACCTAGTACTAGAAGCAGAGATTACACCGGGCATGATGATTGCCGGCAGCATCCTCATGGGCCGCTCACTGGCGCCAGCAGAGGCTCTCATTGGCGCTTGGAAGCAATTTGTGAGCGCCCGCGACGCTCATGGTCGGCTGCAAGAACTATTAGCAGAAAACCCCGCATCGCTGCCCAGGCTGTCATTACCTGCGCCCAAGGGTGTTCTGCAACTCGAGAATGTCGTTGCTGGTCCGCCAGCCTCTCAACAAGTGACCTTGAAGGGCATTTCGCTAGCGGCAAAACCTGGCGAAATTTTGGCTATTATCGGCGCATCGGCTAGTGGTAAAAGCACATTGGCGCGCGTCATTGTTGGCGTATGGGCAGTCCGTGGTGGTAGTGTACGCATTGATGGTGCTGAGATGACTCAGTGGAATCGCGCCGAACTTGGCCCCTACATCGGCTATTTACCTCAAGATGTCGAACTATTCGAGGGGACAGTCGCAGAGAATATCTCCCGCTTTGGCACAATGGATAGCGACTTAGTCATAGAGGCCGCGCATCGTGCCGGTCTACATGAGGTGATTCTAAAACTGCCTCAGGGCTATGACACGCGCATTGGTGATGCCGGCTCAACGCTTTCTGGTGGTCAGCGTCAACGCATCGCCCTCGCACGAGCGCTTTACGGAAGCCCTGCCCTGCTCGTACTTGACGAGCCAAATGCCAACCTCGATGAAGCTGGCGAGCAAGCCTTGCAAATGTCACTGCTGCAAGCTCGGCAAGATGGCCGCTGTATCATTGTGATCACGCATCGTCGTCATATGCTTGCCATCGCGGACAATATTGCTGTGATCAAAGATGGCCAGCTTGCGCTGCAGGGGCCTCGTGACCGCGTAATCGAAGCTTTAGCTGGCAATCGCAAGCCTGCACAGCCAACACTAAGTGCACAGCCTGCTACAGCAACTACCTGACAAATATTAGAGACATCCATGTCAATTGCCGCACCGCCATCCGATACTCGCCCTGCCCTGCGCTTGGGCTTACTGACACTCATTATTGGCCTCGGCGGCTTCGCACTATGGGCCGCACTTGCACCCTTAGACGAAGGCGTTCCGCTGGCAGGGTTAGTCACCGTGGAAAGCAATCGCAAGACAGTGCAGCATTTGACTGGCGGCATCATCAAAAGCATCGACACACATGAAGGTGATCGCGTCGCTGCAGGGACCACGCTGCTCACACTGGATATCAGCGCCCAATCTGCCGAAGCCAGCGTATTACGCAACCAAATGACTGGCCTGAGCTCTCAAAGCAAAGGCATGCATCAAGCCATTCCCCAACTACGCGCCCAAATCATCTCCTTAAGTAATGAACTGAGGCAATTGGAGCCCCTTGTGCAAGAGGAGCTTTATCCGCGCAATAACTATGCCGAAAAGCAGCGCCAGCTCTCACAGCTCAACACCCAGCTAATCAACGCGCAGACCGATGTACTTCAAATTCAGTCCAAGGCCGGAGAGTTACGCGATCGACTGGCGCAGCTAAACACAGAGATGGCTCGCGCCAATATCACCGCACCGGTATCGGGTAATGTCATTGGTCTCAATGTGCACACCATCGGGGGAGTTATTGCCCCTGGCAGCCACATCTTGGATCTGGTGCCCGAGAACGACAAACTCATCATTGAGGCACAAATCCCTACACACCTGATTGAGGTGGTGCATGTAGGTCTTTCGGCTCGTATCCGCTTCACAGCACTTAACCCGAGCAAAACGCCGGTGATTGAGGGTGTTGTTGACCGTGTCAGTGCCGACCGCATTGTCGACCAAGAGGGGCGGAGCTTCTACTCATCGCGCATCAAGGTCAGCGCCGAACAACTAAAGCTGCTAGGAACAGCCCGTGTGCAACCCGGCATGCCTGTCGAGGTCATTGTGCTGACGGGTGAGCGTACATTCCTGAATTACCTGCTCAAACCATTATCTGATCGTGTCGCCATGGCCTTCAAGGAGCGCTGATCGACATGAAAATCTATCGACTATTACCACTGATCTGTGCCGTGTCCGTCACCCCGGCACAGGCCATGTTGTTCGACGCCTGGAGCAAGGCTCTATCGCACGATCCTGATTATCAGGCCAGTCTGGCAGAGCAAGATATCGCTAGGGAAGATTTGGCGCTCGCTCGTAGCCAACTACTTCCACAACTCAGCGCGCAAGGCAGCCGAGGCAAGGCAGATGCTAAAATCACGGGGACGGCTCCCGGTGGCAAAGCGGTGAACCGGCAATACGACACGAGCATTTGGTCTCTACAACTACGCCAGCCACTGATCCGCCCAGCTGCCATTTATGCCTACAGGAGCACCGCAAGCCATGTCGCTGCTAGCGATGCTTTACGGCAAGATGCGCGCCAAAGCCTGCTTACCAACATGATAGTGACCCTTGGCCACCTTCATTTTGCTGCTGCCAGCCTAGAGGCATCGCGGATTGCGACTAACAGCGCCGAACAAATGCTCAATCTCAACCAGCGCCAACTACGCGCGGGCAACGGCACACGCCGCGAGATCGCCGAGGCACAGATTGACCTTGCGCGTGCGCGCCAGCAAATCGCGGATGCAAAACTGGAGCAAGCCTCTCAGGAAGCCGTTTGGCAGCAAATTACAGGTGACAGCAATGCTTACCTGCAACCCTTGCCAAGTAGCCTAGCAGAGCGCCTACCCACCCCCGAGGGTGACATGTCTGTACTGCTGGCACTAGCCAGCGAGAAGCAGCCTGCCCTGCGTGCTGCACGAGAAGAGCGCGAGGCAGCACGACTCGACATCCGTCGCGCCTTCAGCGAACACTTGCCCAGCCTAGATCTGACAGCCTCACGCAGCTTTAGTGAGTCCAACACCGAAAACACCATCGACAATACATTTTTGACCAATCGTATTGATCTACAGCTCACCCTGCCACTCTTCAGTGGTGGCGCCACGCAGGCTCGTGTGCGCCAAAGTGCTGCAAAACTGCGCCAAGCCGAAGCACGACTGGATGGCGGCTTGGCGAAAACCCGAGCCCAAATCGCTCGCTCGCTCGCAGGCCTGAGCTTGAACCGAGAGCAAGCTGCCAGCTCGCGCGCAGCAGCAGACGCTGCAAAAATAAACCTTCGTAGCGCAGAGCTCGGCATGGTTGCCGGAACCGCCACTTTAGCGGACAGGGTCAATGCCGAGGCAGCTCAAGCCATTGCCGAGCGGGATCAGGTGCGTGCCAATATTGAGGCGCTGATCAACTGGTGTCAGTTACAACAAGCCTTGGGCCAGCTTGATGAAGATAGCTTGCGGACACTCATGCCCTTATTGGGCTGGAAGGAGCCGACACAACAGGCCGTGTCATTCTTGCGCTGAAATCGCTGAATCAACCTAAGCCTTCCCATAAAAAAGCCCCGAAAGTTTTCGGGGCTTTTTTATGTCGGGCGGGGGCTTCAGAGACCGGCAGCACCAACACCGGTAATCTGAATCACTTGGTCCGGACTCAAGTCACCATTGGCGTTGATAAATAAATAGCTGATACCTGCATCTGTTGTGGTTGAACCAAAAAGACCCGATGAGGTTGTCGTCAAATATTGGAAGCTGGAGTCTGCACCATTCCTCAACTCATTATTGGCGCTCGTCAGTGCAGCACCATAACTAGCACTGCCAGCAGCTGCACGCTCATCAACGACTAGGCCGTCCAAATCAATAGTGTCCGTCGCGCTGGAGTAATCCGTAATTTGATCAATCAAGGACGCAACATCCGCAGTGGCTGTGCTACCAGGAGGTAGAATGCCATCACCATCCAGAATCTGGAAAGTGTCATTGCCACCCTCATTCGCCGAACCATCGCCACCCGTGAAGGTATCGGCACTACTACCACCATTCAGGAAGTCATCACCAGCGCCACCAATCAGACGGTCGGAGTCAGCACCACCGTAGAGGAAATCAATATCGTTGCCTCCGCGCAGAATATCGTTACCACTAGCGCCCTTCAGCACATCAATACCATTCTCACCTTCGAGGATATCGTTACCAGCACCACCATCCAACTGATCATTACCATCACCACCCTTGATACGGTCATTGCCGGCACCACCGAAAATTAGATCCGTACCTGTGCCACCATTAATGACATCATTCCCATCAAGACCGAAAATGAACTCCTTAATGCTGTTGCTTCCATTGATTACATCATCGCCATCTGTGCCTAGCGTCACTGTAGTTGCATCGCTGCGCTGACCAATGTTGCCGGCAAGATCCACGACTTGGGTCGTCAAATTAAATGTCTTGATAGAGCCGGTCTTGTTCAAGTTGAATGACCAAGTATCGTCATCTCCGATTGCTGCCTGGCCGAGCAAAACGCTTCCATTCCAGACTTGAATCACATCGCCAGTAGCAAGCGGTGCGCTCAACACACCACCAACGGTTACTTGGCTGCTGTTGAGTTGGCTTGCTGTATCAATAGTGGCAACCTGCGTTGGAGCCACATTGTCGATCACGACATTAAAGACATTCGCAGCATCAAGAGCACTTTCATTGCCAGCAGCATCCTTCTGCGTTGCAATCAGGTTGTGTGAGCCCACACTCAATGTCAGGTTTGCTGTATAGGTTGTGCCATTTACAACAAGACCGCTGATATCTGTAGTAGATAGTGGATCGTACTCACCGGCATCAACCACACCATTCTGATTGGTATCTGCCCACTCATAGAAGTTGACATCTGCTGCAGCCGTACCTGTAGCCACTGTTGCATTGAAGGTAAGGCCGGCAGTATTCGAGGTCACATTGTCGGTATTGCTTGCACCCGTATCATCGGAAGCCAACAAATTCAGCGAGTTGATCGCCGCGGGCGCCGTAGTATCGATAGTGACCTTAAGTGCTGCGCTGGAAGTGCTGATGTTACCCGCGGCATCGGTGGACTTTGCCACCAACTGCTGCACGCCCTCATCCAGACTCAGGTCAATTGTGAAGCTGGTACCAGTCACCGTGGCATTACCGAGGCTGGTCAGCACACCAGCATCGACCTTGAAAACCTCGACAGTAGAGCCAGCTTCGGCAGTGCCGTTGAAAGTCAGATCGGAGGTCTGCTTAGTAATACGGTCGCTATCCGAACGGCCTGTGTCGTCAACCGTGGCCAAGCCTGTCAAAACAGGTGCAATGGGAGCCTTGGTATCGATTGTGATGCTAAGTGGAACAGCCGCGCTCTCGCTACGATTGCCAGCGATATCGGTAGTCCGGGCTTGGACATCCGTTGCGCCTTCCGGCAAGGCGATATCGAGGGAGAAGGCTCCTGATTCAGTGGCAAGAACCTTGCCTAGGCTGACTTCACGACCATTGACGACACGATACAGCTCAACTTGACTAAATGCCTCCGCATTGCCACTGACTGTCAAATCCTTGATGTGTGATGTAACGCCATCACTATCTGAAACACCTGTGTCGTCTGCATCAGCAAGACTCAGATCCGTTGGCGCTTCAGGCGCTGCCGTGTCAACGACGATGGTAAGCAGGTTATTCTGCTCTGGCACACTTTCATTACCGGCCTTGTCTTTTTGTGTGAGCAGTAATGCGTGTGCACCATCGGCGAGATCAAGATCAGCACGCAGGGATGCGCCAGAAATGGACAGAATCACCGGAGATACGACACTGAGCTCATCTTGGTCAATTCGATCGTTCCCATCACTATCAATCCATTCATAAATAGTGATATCAGCCGCTGTTGTACCCGAGGCCACCGTTGCAGTCACGGTCAGATCGGCATCGCGATTAGTGATGTTGTCGATAGCGCTGCGTCCCGTATCATCGGGCGCGGCCAGATCTAACTTGCCGGGCGCATTAGGAGCAGTGGTATCAATTTCGACAGAACGAACAACACTGACCGGCCCTTTGCTTCCCGCAATATCAACAACGCGCGCGGTAAAGTCATGAGAGCCCTGCGTTAGAGGACTTGCTGGCGTGAATGTGAAGCTGGTACCGCTGCCAGTGGCATAGCCAAGCGATATATTGGCGTCAAAAACCTCAATCAGGGCACCGTCCGGCAAAGACTTGCCGAGACTGATTGTCAGGGTTGGCGTGACATCATTTGTGGCCGCTGTTGCAGACACTACGCCAGTTTCGCTGGTCACGGCACTGATGACTGGTTTGAAGTCCACTGAGGGTGGTGCGACTACGGTTATAGTCCTGCCTTCGCTGGCAATACTTTGATTGCCGGCTTTGTCGATGGACTTCGCAACCAACTCATGGACGCCTTGAGCGAGCGAAACATCGACTGAAAACGCACCGTTAACATCTGATGTTGTGGTGTTAAGAATTTTTTCGCCGTCATATATGACGACCTGAGTGCTGGGCTCTGCTGTACCTGTCAGTGTCAGACCAGATGTCTTGCTAGTTTGACCGTCTGTACTGGAGAAGCCAGTATCATCAATTTCGGCAAGGGCAAGGTTAACCGGCACTGAAGGGGCTTCGTAGTCTGCGGTGACTACGAGTGGAGCACTCAGTAACTCAACGCCCGCCGGATCTGTGACTTGCGCCGTAATCGAGTTGGATCCGGCCGACAAGCCAACATCCGACAAACTGAAACGGCCGCTTGAGTCTGCCGTAGCAGTTCCTACAAAAACACCATTATTGAATACTTTAACATCCTGATTTTTCAACGAGAAACCAGAAATAGTTGCGGACTGACTGCTGGTAATATTGTCGATGTTGCTAACGCCTTTGTCATCGATAGTCGCCATGTCAAGGCGACCAGGACGAGCAGCGGCACTACCACCATTATTGGAGACATCAAGGCTAGCGGTGTCGAATCCACCCTTGCCATCCGAAATTTGGTAGCTAACAGTGTCTGTGAAAGCCAAACTGGCATAACGCGCATCAACTACAAACTTGACTGCACCGGCTGATGTCACCGACAAGACGCCATGCTTGGTAATTGTGCTGTAGGCACCTTTCACAAACGAGACCGCGCTTTCGTCGTTGATCACGCCAGTAACGCTGACCCTGTCACCAACATCAATATCGAAGTCATTTTTCAGGACGCTGAAGCCACCGGCCTTGCCATTACTCAGTACAAATACATCGTTGGTGGCGGTCGGGCCATCATTTTCACCGATGACGGAGTAGGTCACCTGAATTTGCTGCGGGCCAGTATCAGTATTGACGGTCAGCTTGATGCTTTCAGTGATTTTCTTGCCAGCACCCAGCTTGGCAGATAGGGTGCCAGGCTGGAACACCAGCTGGCCGGTCGAATTAACCGACAAAACGCCATATTTTGTCGCGACAGGATTGGATAGCGATACCGTTTGCTTATGCAGTTGCGCCAGAAGATTGGTAACGTTGGCGCCGTTGGCACTGACATCATTGCCGCGAATTGAGGTGACAGCCATCTTGATTCATCCCTTTTATTGATTCTTTTTTAACCCACTAGTTACCGTGGAATTTACACAATTTCACACAAAAGCTAAAGCAGCATCGAGTACTGGACAAAACTACGACAACTCTACATCTCGATCTCGCACGCCCAACAGATACAAAATGCCATCCAACCCCAGTGTGCTAATGGCTTGGCGGGCATTAGCACGCACCAAAGGCTTGGCACGGAAGGCGATGCCAAGACCAGCAATGGCGAGCATCGGCAGATCATTGGCACCATCGCCCACAGCAATCACCTGCTCCAGGTTCACACCTTCGCTGGTAGCAATTTCACGCAGCAGCTCGGCTTTGCGCTGACCATCCACGACGCGGCCAACCACGCGACCCGTGACTTTGCCATCCTCGATTTCCAGGGCATTGGCGTGCACATAATCGATACCCAATTTCTGTTGCAGGTATTCGCCAAAGTAGGTGAAGCCGCCAGACAGAATGGCAGTTTTGTAACCCAGTGCTTTCAGCGTGCGCATGAGGTGCTCGGCACCTTCAGTGAGCTTGAGCGACTGTGCAATTTGCGCCAGCACAGAGGCATCAAGCCCCTTTAGCAAGGCCACACGAGCCTCGAAGCTCTGGATGAAGTCCAACTCGCCCTGCATGGCTCGTTCGGTAATTTCAGCGACCTGCTCGCCAACCCCAGCCGCTTTTGCCAACTCGTCGATGACTTCATGTTCGATCAGCGTGGAGTCCATATCGAAGCACACTAGGCGACGATTGCGTCGGAAGGCGTTGTCTTTCTGGAAGGCGATGTCGATGCCGAGGTCGCCGGCCAAGCGCAGGAATTCGCTGCGCATAGCATCAACATTGCGCGGCTCGCCACGAACGGAAAACTCGACACAGGCTTTTGATCGCGCTTCGGCTTGCTCGCCTTCCAGCGAGACACGACCAGACAAGCGCTGCAAGCCATCAATATTGAGGCCCTGATCAGCAATCAGACGCGTGATGGCGGAGAGATGTTCGGCGGTGACTTTGCGTGCCAGCAGCGTGAGGATATAGCGAGCCTTGCCATGGCCCGCGACCCAATGGTGATAGCTGTCGGCACTGATGGGCGTGAAGCGGGCTTGCAAGCCGAGAGCATGGGCCTCGAACAAAACGGCGCGCATGAGCAGCGCTGAATCGTTTTCACCGCCAGTTTCAATCACCAGGCCGAGCGTGAGCTGATCGTGAATGACGGCCTGGCTGACATCGAGGATGTTGACCTGATGTGCTGCCAGCGCCTGCGTCAACACGGCGCTAATGCCAGGGCGGTCAGGCCCGGCGATGGAAACCAGCAGAATTTCTCTCACGACTCGGACGCTCCTCAGCTCACACTCAAATCATCAACTTTCTGGAAGCCACGCGGCAACTTCTGACCACGCCGCCCACGCTCACCCTGGTAATGCTCCAGATCTTTCAGCGTGAGCGTCATGTGGCGAGCCCCGGCATGCACGGTAAGCTTTTCGCCGACGCGCATCGGCAGTACCTTTACCAGCACTTCATCTTCACTGGCCAAGAGTGACATGAGCTTGTTGCCTTTACCTTTGGCCAGTCGCGGCAAGTCTTTGACCGGGAATACCAGCAGGCGACCGGTATTGCTGAGCACAGCTAGCTGATCGGTCTCACTATCGCTGACCAGGCTAGGACATAGCACTTTCGCACCATCGGGCACGGTAAGGATGGCTTTGCCGTTGCGGTTGCCGGCTTCTAGGTCGCCCACTTGCGCTACAAAGCCATAGCCCGCGCTGCTACTCATTAGCACTAGGCGTTTGGCGTCTGTCATCAGTACGGCGATGAACTGTGCGCCCTGCGGCGGACTGAGCTTGGTCGTGAGCGGCTCGCCCTGACCACGCGCCGATGGCAGCGTGTTGGCAGCCACGGAGTAACTTCGCCCCGTGCTGTCGAGGAAGTGCGCGAGCTGGTTGCTCTTGCCTTCTGCTTTGGTGAGATAGCCATCGCCAGCCTTGTAACTGAGACCCGCAGCATCGATATCGTGGCCTTTGGCAGCACGCACCCAGCCTTTCTCCGAGAGCACGACCGTCACGGGCTCGGCCGGCGTGATATCTGTCTCTAATAACGGTGCGGCATCTTTGCGCACCACCAGCGGTGAGCGGCGAGCATCGCCGTACTTGGCGGCATCCGCCTGAATCTCTTTCACCAGCAGCTTCTTCAGCAGGGCATTCGAGCCCAGCACTTTTTCCAGCTGTTCACGCTCCTTCGCCAGCTCGTCCTGCTCGCCGCGAATGCGCATCTCCTCCAATTTGGCGAGATGGCGCAGCTTGAGTTCGAGGATAGCTTCGGCCTGGATGTCACTGAGCCCGAAGCGTAGCATCAGCTCGGCCTTGGGCTCGTCTTCGTAGCGGATGATGCGGATGACTTCATCGATGTTGAGGAAGGCAATCAGCAAGCCATCGAGAATGTGCAAGCGCGCATTGACCTTGTCGAGGCGATGCTGCAAACGCCGGCGCACAGTCAGCGTGCGGAACTCCAGCCATTCGCTGAGCATCTCGCGCAGGCCCATGACACGCGGACGGCCATCGAGCGCGATCACATTCATGTTGACGCGATAGCTCGATTCCAGCTCGGTGGTGGCAAACAAATGCCCCATGAGCTGCTCAACATCGATGCGGTTGGAGCGCGGCACGATGACCAGGCGGGTCGGGTTCTCGTGGTCGGATTCGTCGCGCAGATCGGCGACCCAAGGCAGCTTTTTGGCCTGCATTTGGTCGGCGATTTGGGTCAGGATCTTGGCACCGGAGACCTGGTGCGGCAGTGCGGTGACCACGATGTCGCCATCCTCGATCTCGTAGACAGCACGCATACGGAAGCCGCCCTTGCCGGTGGCGTACATCTGTATCAGCTCGTGACGCGGCGTGATGATTTCGGCGGCGGTGGCGAGGTCGGGGCCGGGCACGAATTCGCAAAGCTCATCGAGCGAGATGCCGGGGTCGTTGATCAGCGCGATCACCGCTTGGGCAATCTCGCGCAGGTTGTGCGCGGGGATGTCCGTGGCCATGCCGACAGCGATGCCGGTGGTGCCGTTGAGCAACAGATTGGGCAGGCGCGCCGGCAGCACGCAAGGTTCGTCCAAAGTGCCGTCGAAGTTGGGCTGCCAGTCCACGGTGCCTTGCTCCAGCTCGGCCAACAGCGTGTCGGCATAGGGCGACAGCCGGGCTTCGGTGTAGCGCATGGCAGCGAAGGATTTGGGGTCATCTGGCGAACCCCAGTTGCCTTGGCCATCGACCAGCGGGTAGCGGTAACTGAACGGCTGCGCCATCAGCACCATGGCTTCGTAGCAGGCCGAATCGCCATGCGGATGGTACTTGCCGAGCACATCGCCGACGGTGCGCGCCGACTTCTTGTGCTTGGCCGAGTTCTTCAGGCCGAGCTCGCTCATGGCATAGACGATGCGACGCTGCACCGGCTTGAGACCATCGCCGATATGCGGCAAGGCGCGGTCCTTGATGACATACATCGAGTAATTCAGATAAGCCTGCTCGGTGTAGGTGCGTAATGGAACAAGTTCGGTGCCGTCGGCCGGGGTAGACAACATCAGTTCATCAGTCACGCTCAAACCTCCACATCGGCGAGATTGCCC
>JACCDZ011355045.1_pt1 | contig 13853 bp, 11 predicted proteins | sample 7449551 | NCBI WGS metagenome assembly JACCDZ01 (sample SAMN15323452, study PRJNA562643) | freshwater metagenome | isolation source: river surface water | place: USA:Blue River Watershed | collected 2017-08-18
CGATCGAGTTGAATTCAACTCGATCGCCCCCTTTTTTTGCCTTAGCGCTCTGTTTCGTCGTATACCGCTGTACTACAGCCTAAGCCATTTAATTTTAAAATCAAATAGTCGAGTAACTTGATCGGATCTATTCCGTTATCAATGTGCAGTGATATAGCACCAGCTTCATCGTCACCAGTATACTGGATTCCGGTTTGCGTTTTCAATGGTTCAATTATATTCATTGCAGTCTCTAACTTGCCTGGGTTAACAACTGATACAACTATCAATCCGGCTACAAAACGTCGTTTTTTGAAATCAAAGGAAAGTGCGACATCGGCGACATAACAAGAACTAAGTTCTAATGTCATTGGAGGTACTTTGTAAGGTATGTAATTATTTTACCACAAATTAAGTAAGTAATAAAGGGGGCGATCGAATGTTTTCGATCGCCCCCTTTATTTGTCTATCCAACTTAGTATACTTGAACTTGTTCGTGCGGATCGTTGAACGTTTTCTGAGAAAAACTTCCAAACGTTTCAACATATATTGTACAATCCATATTTACACGAATGGTCGAGACAGTACCAAGACCATTGTGGATCCTAATCAACTCTCCGCCTTTTAAGTCTCGAACTGCAACGTATTTCATTTTTAGCTCCTTTTTGGTTTGCTATGTCTATTTTACTATAGATTTGGTTTTATTAAAACAGAAAAAGGGGTGATCGGATTAGATAATCCCAGTCGCCCCTTTTTGTCATCATTTTATATCTTCTTGATTAAAAAAGGTGGAATTCTAACTTTTATTAAAGTAGACGATATTACTATAACTTCACTAGCAACAATATCGCCTATGGTAACTGTTAGTGGCGCAATAAAACCTGTACCAGTTATTTCAATCCATTCACCGACTTGGGCTGTGTTATGTGAGATTTGAGAGATCCATACGCTTGGTATGGCGAAATCAAAAGTTGTTTCTCGATTGTCGGGTAGGATCAATCGGATTTGAGCAGGACCAGGACTGAGGGGCGGAACCGTCAACTTAAGCAGTGAACTACTGAATCGAACCAAATCGATCGCCAGCACATCCCTCACAAACACAACTACTCCCTCATCAAATCCAGTACCCGTGATTTGAATTGAAGTACCAGAGGGCGCTGGATTAGGTAAGACACGTCCGATGATCAACGACGGCAAAACATCAAAGGGAATTGTTTGTACCGAAGCAGCACCGGCTGGCGTTGTGATTTTGATAGTCGTGGGGATTGGTGGCAGCTCTGGCGGAACCTGAACGACAATTTGATCGCCCGTCACACTTTGAATCTGAGCTTGCACGTTCCCGAAAAATACTTGAGAATCAATCGGGAAGAATTTACCTTCAAGTACAATTTCAGTCTCTGGTGCCGCTGTCGGAATAGGCAGTGAGATGATGGCGATCGGTGGCAAGACCATTAATCCGATCGCCTCTGATAATGCAGTCGTGCTGTTGCGAACGCGAACCGATAAATTAGAAGGTGGAAATTGAGGCAAAACGAATGATAACTCACTGCCTATATTCGTAAATTCAACTGAGTTGCCATTAATGAGAATTACTGGATCTTCAAAATCAGTGCCAGTTATTTTTATAGTCGAACCCGGTTGCGCTGAAGTGGGAAAAATCGAAGTAATTACTGGTGTCTTGACAACTACGACATTAACTAGATCGGAGACTCCTATACCACTGACCACTCTGATTGAGATCGTACCAAAAGCTGCGGACACAGGTACGATCGCCTGCAATGAACTACTCGTATAGGCGATCGGGATAATTTCTTGTCCTGCAAATAATAAGTATGGATCTACACCAAAATCTGCACCAGAAATTGTCAGAATTTGACCGCGCTGCACTGGGTTCGTTCCGAAGCTAGCGATCGATGGTGGCAGCAATATTGTTAATTGCAAAGTTCCACTTTCTGCACCACTGGGATTTACGATTTTTAAATTTGTTATACCAGAAGGCAATACTGGAATAACAAGGTTGAGTGCTGTGCTGTCGATGAAAGTTGTCGTTGCTTCCACACCAGCCAAAATGAAGCGGGCGATCGCGCCTTCAATAAATCCGGTTCCTGTTATTTGAATTTGCTGTCCAAGTTCAACCGTGGTATCAGACAAATTTGTCAGCGTCAGTGAACTTGATATTAATAAGTCAAGTACCGCAGATCGTTGACCGTCAATATTGAAAACTTGAATCTGTAAAGATTCTGAGAGCGCATCCGCAGGAATCGTAACTTGTAATTGATTCGCATCTACATAAATCACTAATAATTCTGAGCCATCCAACCACACAGCGCTATTTGCATCGAATCCACTACCGAATAACGTAATCGTCGATCCTTGAATCCCAGTTCCTGAGTAACTAGAAAGTATAGGCGCTGCACTGATTTGCCCGATCGCCACCCAATTCTCTATATCAACCCGCGCCCATATCGTACTGCCCGCATTTCGCGAATAGGGGGCGATCGTTCCAACGACTTCTGCGCCGGAACCGAGTTTCATCTTAAAATTATCACCTAAGTGACGACCAAAAGGAAGATTTCCAATTGTAAAAACGATAAAATCACCATCAACCATATACGAAGTTATCGTCAATGATGGTATATCGAGATATCTTACGATCGCGCCGGGAATCCAAGGGACTCCCTCACGAGCGCCTATATCGGGAAAAGGATCTACCGTTATCCCGGTAATCTCCTGACCAATTGCTTTTAACGGAGAATTTGCACTCAATGTGTAATCAATATTAAAGTCAGGTGCAGGCACTGCAATATTATTGGTATTTTCTAAATATGTTGGCAAGACACCAAAGGCGTTCTTTGCAAATTCAATATCTGGATGATAACCTGTATTTGGCGCTTGTGCTGTGAAATAGTTATTGTATAAATTAATATTAGGATAAAGCGGGCTCCCCGCCCAAGTTGGTATCCAATAGACTGTACCGTCATACGTATTGTTATAAAACTTCACATTACCGATCGTTTTACCGTCGTGATTTGCGATTAAATTTAAGCCAGGACTCGTGGTGCGACAAACAATATTATGATCAAGTATTAAATCATAAACATCAGATTCAAAATAAAATCCGGCGGTTCCATAAAATTCCTTTGCTCCATCACTCAGACCGGAACCATCATGCAAAAAATTACGACTTATCCGCGCTTGTCCTTTACAATTGCGTTCAAACAAGAAGATGCCCCCATCGGTATAGATTTCACCCGATCGCCCAAACTCGTTATAACTTATATCTGTACCCAATACATTACCTGCTAATTTAAAGCAACCACCAGGACAAGTGTCTATCGTGTTTCTTACAAATCTTGAATTGATGCCAACAAAAGTAGCGCCCCCCGTATTATAGAAGACACAGTTTTCTACAGATAGACCTTGCTGTGTTACCGACGAAATCGCTGTACTAAAAGAGTCTCTAAAATTGCAGTTGTGTATTTCTACACGATCTTTGTTTACATAAAGTGCTGGCGTCAGAAATGCCCAAACAGTGTCAGAATAAAGTCTATGAACGTACCACTTAAAATTGCAACTATCAAAACGTATATCCGAGGCTTCGGTAACACTTATGCGTCCACCTTCAAAGTTTAAATTTTTGAATTTATAGTGACTACGCGCATAAATATCAAGGATTTTGCTTTCTTTTTTGGCTTCTATGATCCCGTTATTGGGATCACTTGAATCTGTTAGCCATAGATATAACAAGCTAGTATTTGGATCTCGCCACCAACTTCCTGGCGACAGAAAAATGCTTTTACCAAACAAAAAATAAAGACTACGACCATCAGGAATGTAATACGTTTGACTTCCGGGCGACTTTACTTGGAAAGTTAATTTATCTCCGGTGTTTGCTATTACAGTACCAGAAACGGTAGTCCACCTAGCACCTGGCAACAACGTGATCTGACTTCCTGCGAGTGCGTTTTCTGGAAAAACGGTGAGTGCGGCATCTTGGATTTCGCCGGTTACTAATGCGCCTTTAACGCTAGGGCTAGTTATCCAAGCACCTGCATCGACGGTCGCCCAGTTTGCTGATTTTTGTGGATAGTTACTGGGATTGGCTGGTGGCCATTGCGCTTCATTTATTGGTGTCCCGTTCCAAACGACAAAATCTTCTCCAGAGATCGCTGAAGAAGCGCCACACAAAGTGAATGGCATTGATGCGCGGTAAATAGCTTTACCATTAGTGGTGTCGAAAGCTTCCCAGGTGCTAATTACAGAAAGCCCTGAAAGTGTTACTGTTTCGCCTGGGTATGCTTCTATAGTGATTGGGGCGATCGCTGTAGCATTTGGCGGAAACCACCCAGAATTTCCGCGATATGTCCCATTACGAATAATTAAGCGATCGCCCGCAATGGCTTTATTAAGACCTTTGATTACAGTTAAAAAGGGAGCGTTGATAGCTCCTGTGGCAGTATCGCTCCCAGTTGTTGCGATATAATAATCAGCCATTTAAGACTTCAACCTCAACTTTAGCAAACGCTTGAAAGAAAAACACTTCGGTCGATCCTTCAATTTTTGTCTTGCAAACAACAGTTTCTTTTTTTGTCACCTGGTCTTCTTCGAGCAAAGAACTTTCATTCGTTTCAACTGAAATCACTTCTTGCAAAGGGATATCTGTCAGCTCGCGGTCAGGGTCATGTGATTCCCTAAACCGATCGCCCACTACCAATTCACCAGCCGTCTTTCTTGTAAATGTTTCAGTCGCCTTCTTGGCTACCATATAATTCTCCTAGTATTTGCAAAACTTCTTCACCGTCGATCACCCGCCCTAAATTAGCCTCTACCCAACTAACAGGAGACTGCGGAATATCTTCAGTCCATTCCTCGTATCTTCTTTGTTCTAGTGGTTTTGCTTTGTCGGCTTCAACTACTTTCGTGAGATCTAGGCGATCGCGTACAGCTTGTGCATCGGCTTCAGTTAACACCATGAAGGTGCGACCAGCCGCTACCAACTGTTCAATGGTGGGTGACATTTCAGTAGCCCCATTATAATGTTCTTTGATCAATGCCTTGAGGAAATCGGCGCAAATTGGATTCACCACCAAAGCTTGTAGCTTTTCGGGGGCTAAAAGCCCTTCCTCTATTAAATGAGGAATGAGTAGTGGTTTTAGCTTGTAGACAGTTTTGGTTAAGGGGGCGATCGGTAAAGGTATACTCAATAATGAACAGACCTCTAATACTTGAGCGTCTCGATCTATTGAAGTTAATTTTAATTTCGATATTTCTTCACTTAATATATTCATTTTATTTCTCGCGCATAAGTGGTCACATTACCCCCAGAGATCGAAGAAAGATGGACTACTGCCTGAACATAACCGTATGTCGGAATCAGTATCGGTGACTCGCCAGGGTATGCACCTGTACTGGCTGAATAAGGTGACGCGATATCCCCTCGGTAATAAAATGTGCGATCATGTAGCGCAGTTGAATTTGCAGTTATACGCAATTCAATCACAAATTGCGCACTTATTCCGCTAAAGGAGTAATAATTTTGCAAACTTAATGCTTCTAATTGCGGATTCAATATATAGGCTGAAGAACTCGTTGCTCCATTTCCACCGTTAATAACAGGCGATGTCTCATTGAGTTTCGTAGGCACCTCCCAGTGCTGTGCGCCAGCAACTGTACTCAAATAAGAAAGTACAGATTCAGCGCCTCCGCCTGACAAAGCATTAAGGATGTTTGTTAACGAAGTAAAAATCGTACTATCAGTAGCCAAAGCTACAGATAAACTTTCAACCCTTGATTTCGCTCCTAATGATGTCGGTAATTTCGCGGATAATGCCGTAAGTGTGCCATAAACCGTATTGTTTCCAGTTCCTGTCAAAGCGCTAAGAATATTGCTTAATGATGTGAAAATCGTACTGTCAGTGGCTAAAGCTACAGAGAGACTCGCGTCCCTAATTTTTGCTCCAAGTGTTGCTGGTATTTTCCCTGACAATCCAGTCAATACACTATAAACAGAGTCGATCCCTCCATCAGACAAGGCTAAAAGCAAGCTTGATAACGATGCAAAAATACTGCTGTCGCTCGCAAGAGCTACCGAAAGACTTTCTGCTTTTAATTTCGCTCCAAGTGCTAAAGGCAATTTTGCCGATAATTGAATGGTTTCATTTTTTATAGCACCTAGCAAAACGGTTGTAGCTTCTTGTAACGATTCCAAAGAATTAATCGCTTGGTTTACCGTAGCTAGCGCAGCATCGACTTGCGTTAATAATGCAAGTAAATTATTCGATTGAGAAACCTTGGTGCTGGTATCAATCAATTCAGATCGCACATCAGACAAGGTATTTTCGATCGACTGCAGGTAGCTACTAGAATTGCGAATATCAGAAAGTAATGCCATTTGATCTGGGACAAGTGCAGCAAGTAGTCCACCTTCAACCTGTAAAAGCGTACTGGCAGGCACATACGCACCTGTTTCTGGGTGCAGTATCTCAAGTAAACCTTCTGAATTTGTGCGTATAGGCATTACAAATAAACCTTGATGGTGGTCTGAACAATTGCATCTCCACTACCTTTGTTGCTCAACACAAATCCATTGGTCGCTTTTTGATCGACGCCAATCGCCGGATCTGGACTCAATAAGTCAACATAATAACATTCGGCAGGAATCTCTACCTCTTCATCAGGTTGAGAGATAATATCTCCAACACTAATTCCTAAGATCGAATTTAGTGTTAAGCGGTTATTTGTGTTATCTACTCCCTCTACGATTACCTCTGAAACGTCTTGGTAAAGCGGAGATTGAATAATTGCTCTATTTTTTTCGATAAAGGCTAAAGATGAACCAATAGTGACACGCTTATTTCCTGCATCAACACTTGTTATTATTTGGGGATCTATAGGCGAAAAAGGTAGTCGTACAGAAGCTTTGCCAGGTCGTGCAACGAAATCAGAAAGAAGTCTATCTCCCAAGGCAATTCCAGAAACACTATCTAGTGAAATAGTATTCCCTGTTTTTCCGGTAATTGTAAGATAACCAACAGCTCTGTCCCCATCTGAGGCAGGTCGAGAAACAATGACAGCACCGGACGTTCCAAAACCAGAACCATCGCTAACGGTGACAGTTTTACCGGCTGAATTAATCGATTGAATTTCACTAGAAGCGGCTGGCTGTTCTGGGGAAGGTATGGTTACAAATGGAAGCACCAGTTCGGGAACAGACACGGCAACGACACTTACATCTGTTATTTCCGAGAATAATACGTCAGCTAATTCAGATCGCACGATATCACCAACAGCTACAGAACCATCGGCAAATGCACGATTGAGTACAACAATTCGATTAAAACAACGAACACCTGTAGATGTAAACGAAATCTGAGAAGCACTTGGCTGGAACCCAGACAAGTTTGACTTTGCTATCAATTGTTTGTTGACAATCAAACTTAACGTAAAGCTTTCACCGTTAACTTGAATATATATCTGAGACGCTAAGGGTAATGGCGACGGATCGCTGATTACGGTGGTGCCAACTACCAACTTTAATTTACCACCAACAATATCCGCAGACACATTGCCCATAGAGAACAATACCCCATCACCACGCCAAAATTTTAAGTCCACGAGAAGACCAAAAGTTTTGAACCTAGTTAAAGGATTACTTTGTTTACGATAAATTAACTTGGTAGGTGCTCGTGGAGTAACGACAGCATCTTGATAAATCATTGAGGTACGAAAAAATCCTTCCTCTAATTGAATTCCTCCCCAATTTATTGACACGGCTGATTCTATATAAAATTGCAAAAAAGATACGACATCAGGAGCCCCATAAAGCTGTGCTTTATGTGCACTTGTTACGCCGTCGGCAACCAAACTACCAGAAAGATCTATGGTAACTATGCAATTAGAACCAGATACGGTGTTTCCAGTGATATTATATTTTGTTGTAACATTGTTAGAGAATCCAATTTGACCACCTATTAGATTATTGGTAACAATCCCAGTAATACCAGTAAGTGTGACACTATTTGCCGATACAGCGCTAATTGTGTACCCCCCTGAGCTAACATCTGCTTCGGGTAATTTTGGTTTGACGCCAAGTGTAGTAAATGGTAGCTCGACCCATCTATAGTTTCCTGGGAATGTGTTTAAGCTGGAAAAACTAACTGTTGGCGTACCCACAACATTGCCTGCCATTCTTACGAGATCACTTGCAGCACATTTTCCACCAACCAAATTAAATAGTCCCGACAAATAGTATTGTGTTCCTGCTTTCAAAGTGATCGGTCTTTGAATGAGTTGTGTGTTTCCCGTACCGACCCCCCAAGAAACTCGATCTCCCCTTTGTGAGCCATCAGGGGCAAGAACAACGTCTCCGCGAATAGTAACATTACTTCCTTTTTCCCAAACTGGTTGCTTTAGATCAAGATTGTAATTCAATAGATTCGTTTGACCTGGTTCTAAGAGAATAGAACCGTCTTGAGGATTAATTGCGGGCACATTACTTTGAACAGGAAGAAAAGTAACAGAAGCATTAACAGCAGATTCCAGCATCACAGGTGACATTCTGGAAAAATTTGGGATCTCGTTTTGAAGTGTTGATAAACGCCCTTCGACTGCAAAAATTACGCTTTTTCTAATTTCGTTCAACGGTAATACCATTATTGTCTCCATCTAGTGGTGTTAAGGCTTGGGTTTGAGTTGTTTCTGGCAGCAAGTGTCGCAACTGACTGATAACATTTATTTCAAAACGTTCTCTTTCTGCTTGTGGTAAACACATAGAATCATAAATGATTTCTGCAGCACCCTCTGAAATCATTTTGTGACTACTGTAGGCAGAAATAACTACAGCTCGCGCCAATTTACACTGAAATGCTTCGTTGGCATACTTTACTTGCAAATCTTCATAACTTTCGTTCACTAGATTAGGGTTTAATGACTCTATTCTCGCCTTTTCGTGAACAGCAATATTTAATTCATTTTCTGCGTCACGGATAAGTTGATCGAAAGATTTTAAATCGTATTTAGCAATATCTATTTCGCTTAAAAGAATTTCACGTTCATCTCCCTCGACTTTCGTCAGAACTTCCTCTTGCTTCTTTAGAGCTAGTTTTGCTTTTTGTTGTGACAACTTTCCTTCTTTTAACGCTTTTTCCTGTGCGTTAATAATAAGAATTGCTTGACGTATTCCCAGGTAAGGATGCACGTTTTCTTGCCTTTTGATTTCCCAAAGCGTACCTGGAGTGCCATTCAAAGAGAGATGTGGTTGTGTCATTTTATTAAAAACTTGCATTATCCAGGGCTGACAAATAACACCGTCCAACAGACAATACACATCCAAGGAGTGTGTTTGTTTCTGTTGCAAACGTAATAGAACTCATTTCATTCGATTCAATTGTGCCTGTATTCTGCGATGTATACGCATCCGTGTATGTTTGACCTCCACCAATTACGCAACGTGTGGCATTGCCAACCGCTCCAAATGTTTGCCTACCCTTAGACAATACTGAACCTAGTGCTGTACACGTTTCTCCGGTAAATGTAAACTTGTCGATAACATTGGTGTAATGGTAACGCGCCGGACTAACGCCAGGTGTCGGGAAAGAACTATAGGTGCTTCCTGTCATTAAATATGTTGCAAGTGTCGATCCAGGAATCCACGTAGACATCGAAGATCTTGCAACACTTAGCAATGCAGCGATAGCTGTCTTACTCTCTGAGGCATAGCTGAATTTTTCGATATCACTCGTTTGATTTGTTCCTGTATTATTTGCAACACCTCCTGCGATATACCCATTAAACTTATTGCCAAATCCAGAATTCGCATTCCTAGATTGCAAGATACTACCAATAGAAACACATACTTCCCCGGCAAAAGTAAATCTATCGATATTACCATAAACACTTCCCCCGTGAGATCCTGCACAAGCATACCCTCTTGAGACATTTTTTAAGCTTGCGCCATAATAGCGACTAGGAAAAAGAGTTGCTCCAATTTCAGCGTATGTCTCTGTTTGAAAAGTTAAACGCCAGCTTTTTCCTGCACTTGCGGTTCCAAACACATATCCATAGCTACTATTGGCTACAGCATAATGCAAGTGAGGCTCTATTTTAGCGCCTAGGCTGGTAATGGTGTCTGTGGCAAAAGTAAAGCGATCTGTTCGTGTTCGTTGATTAAATATATTCTGTGAAGTATCTCCCCAACCACTAATAAAATAACCTAATGTACCTGTCGGCTCTGAAGGTAGAACCGTGAACTTTCCAACAGTTCTAGTTGGCAGCAAACTGTTCAGTGTAGGCATACCACTATTTTGATTCTTGATTGAATTTAGTCCACCAACACGGATTGCGTTTGCTTGACGCATTGCTCCTGATTTAGATGCAATGTTCAAGTTATTTACCGCTATCTCTAGTGCTCCGATACCTGAATCGGACACCGTACCGTCTAACAGAAATTTATCAGGAAATAGTAATGGATTCTTTGGCATGATAAGTTATTACATTTTGTAGACATCAAAACCAACGCCACTTGTACTATCGAATACTAAAGATTCACTACCTTTTGTATTGATGGTGGCGATCACCAAATATTTTTGATTATTTGCCTGAAGCCCTACACACAAAACACCTTGAAAAGCGCGATTTGTTGAGAGCGTTGGTAATTGACATCCAAGGCGACTACCCGATGGTAACGGTGTTATCCCGTCATCAAGATGTGTTGCCCCAGATAAGGAACGCGGAGCATTCGCGCTGTTGACTGCAAATGCAATTTTTCTGCCAAGGCGTGGTAATGAACACCCAGTTCCAGGTACAGGCTGTAATTCGCGGAAGGCGATCGGATCTGCGTAATTTTCTCCAGGCAAATTAACTGGTGTATTTAACTCATAATGCTTAACTGTTGCGTTACCGATCGGTAAGTGCATCGAAATTGCAGAATATTTTAGTTCTGAATCACCAAAAAATGCACTTGCTCCACTACCTTGCGTATGCGCAAACAGTAAGGCTGATGAAACGATCTCAGCACCATTTAATATTGCAGAATCTGTTAAGCCTTGATATGTACAATAGCGAAATTGCCATTGCCATTGCTCAGTTGATCTTGGTGGATAATAAACTAATGCTGCATACGTAGTATTAGGAGTTAACCCAGTAACCACAGGTTTATCAATACGTCCCGCTATACCTTCGACAAAAGCAAAAACACCTCTTTCCGCTAAAGGAATAACTGCAATGCCTGTAGCGCTGGTAGTTACGCTAACTTTCTTGTAGACGTAGTGCAACGACGCTCTTTCTTTGCCAAAAACTGCAATAAAATCTTGGTTTACGGTTGGGACGCGATACTCTGATAAATCGTCGATCGCCTCCAAAACATTACCAAGGTCCATTGCTACGCCATTAGCCCAACCAGCTTCGCACTTGTCAAACGGTACAGAGAATCCAGAGCCACTGGGAAAATTGACGCCAGGTACGAAGTAACAAGTATTTCCGGGTTTGATAACCGAGTTGGAATCCGCAATCCAAGTAAGTGCACCAGTCGCACCTAAATTTTGGAATACCCCAAAAGGAGTTTGGTCGGTACCATCTGCTGCGTAAACTCGATGATCTTCACGTTTTTCGGAAAATCGCGTCCCTAGTGGAACATTGGAATTCAAAGGAAATGTGACAATTGCATTTCCAGAGCCATCGCTCCCAGCGGTTGTTGGTAGGCAAGCAAGTTTTTGAGTAATTTGCTGATTAGTAAAGCTAACCCGTTGATCGTTTGCCAAGCAAACGGAACCATTCGGAGATGCTGCTGATTCTCCCGGTCGCCCTGGGTTGCCCGAAACGTTACCCGCTAACAAATTCTGAACCGTTCGTGAATATGTAAAACCTTTTGCAGGAATTCCCGAAAAAACCTGAAGCGCCCTTTGTCGAACTAGATCGTCATTCTGGTGCTGCGTAGCGGATTCGGATATATCACTCAAATGCACATCTTTGCTGAGGTTCCCTTCGCCGCCATTACCCCAAACGTATCCACGCTCTAAATAATTTTGAAGTCTGCGAACTTGCAGCAACGGCAAAGCATAGGCAGAATCTGCAAAAACAGTATACGACTTACCTGATGTGAGTGTTGGATCTAATGCGTAAATCTTATGGTCGCCCAGGTTAAATCCTTGAGCTGTTTTGTTGGCAATGCCGAGAGTTCTGTTTCCAGAAGCGTCTTGAGGTAAGGCATTGATAAAATCATCTCCAGTTAATGGTTGTGGGCTCAGAACCATTAACCACACAGAGCGCATCCGTCTTGTATTTTCTTTTTGTGTTGTCTCAACGGCGAAGCCACCTGTTGATTGTGGTCTGCGATAGGAAAAAGTAACTTGACCAAGCGTAGGATCGTGGTCTTTGTTGAATTCTGCTGCAACCACCACTAGCGACAGAAAATCATCCCGCTTCACAACAGAACCGGGGCTTGGAAGCGCTGGAATTTCCAAAGAACCAGCAACGTCTAATTTGTACTCGCTATGCGAAGGTACAAGCGCCAAACCATTGGCGAGAACTAAGGTTCTTGGTGCCGTAATTTGAACCGAGGGGACAGAAACCCATCCTTGCTGCAAGCGAGATTTCCATGCGTTGGCTGTTTCGATGCGAGAGTTAAGCGCGAATTCATCGGCCATTGGCACTCGCGGATCTGTCTCGCTTGAGGGAGGAACCTGAATGACCGCCCAATCGTTGACATTTCTTTCAAAAGGATTTGGCATGAGTTGGCATAATCTAGCAAAATAAAAAAGCGCCAACCAATCTGATAACAGATCGGATGACGCTTTTTGAAAGTTTGTCTTTTAATTTATTCTTTTTTCTTCCAAAATCCTAGCACGAGCCCATTGCCGTGTCAATCCAAGCTTGTTAGTATAAGGTAAATATTTCAAATCAACCCCTACCCGGCGATCGATCTAAGTCGGGTAGGTACTTGACTTAGATTATTGTCGCTACAAAATAATCTATGACTCGAATTAGGCAGACAATGCTGGCGCGTCCGGTGGAGCCTCTTCAGATTCCCTACCCCAAGGATTTCAAGGGCGCACGACGACATCCTGAGCTTTCTGAAGAAATTTTTATCGGTCCAGGGCAGTTCACGGATCTAACTCTTGACGAAATCAAAGTCGTCGAAGATTTTCTCCCGAAGTTACCCTATCCTCAATCTTTAGTGTTTGGCACGGATCTTGGAGTCTTGCAAGAAGACGATCCGTTGTTAAAAATGTCTCAGGAACAACTCGACAAGCTAGAAAGGAAGGAAAAATTGACTTCTAGCCGAAGTTCTCCCAATGGCGGTGAACGCACAATCTTGGAAAGGGTGATCGCAATTCGAGTAGACGGTGGCTACGACGGCAACGGAAGACTGTCTCTCCCAGCCGGTCAAGAATAACCAGCTCTTGTCCCCGTCTTTCAACTAATATTTTTGCCAACTTTAACCGGTGCTTTACAGTATCGGTTTTTTTGTTCATTTCTCAAAGGATAAATTATGGTTGTCGTCAGACGTTACGGCGCACCCCCAGGAGCTCCTGGGGTTTCGGTAGAGGAAAGACCCGCGTCCAATATTCTCGCAGATCCGCGCTATGGTAGCGTTTGGTTTGGGGGAATTATGAGAAGGGGTCCGATGTCGGTGCCAATTCCGCTCACTTCTCGGAAGCAGTATCTAGAAGTTTTCGGAGATCCCAAAGCTCCTACTTGGGCATTGTTTCCAGATGCTAGCCACCAAACACCAGATGCGGTTGAGGGTTTCTGGCAAAACGGTTCCGGCGCCGGCTTGCTTTGGTTAACCCGGATCGACGTAGACGGCAAAGCGAAACGCGCCAAAAAAGTCTTAAAAAACTGGCTCGGTGCAGACGCGCTTGAGATTGAAGCCGCAA
>JACCDZ010693980.1_pt1 | contig 13840 bp, 9 predicted proteins | sample 7449551 | NCBI WGS metagenome assembly JACCDZ01 (sample SAMN15323452, study PRJNA562643) | freshwater metagenome | isolation source: river surface water | place: USA:Blue River Watershed | collected 2017-08-18
CTGGTCTTTCCTGTCTCTCGTCTAATTTGTTGGCTCCATGATTTTTTTGCTGCAGCTAGAACTGCTTCGCAGAATCCAATTTGATTTCTGTTATCTGCTATTAATAATTTTACCCAATTATCTTTTCTTTTTACGTGGGGTTGAACGAAATCTATAAGCTTTTTTATTGCATTTTCTGCATGGTGAATTCTGTTTGGCTCTTGAGATGATGTCTCGGTCAACCAGCCCATGAGTTTCTTGATTTTTAAATACTCTTTAGTTATCATCTCTTTGGTGGTTTTTGGAGAGGTTTTAGTTTGGAATGTATAGATATCAAGGATGCAATCTATTTTTTCTTTCATGCTTAACCCATTGGTATTTTGTATAAGGCTAGCAATTTCATAATTTGAACCGCTGCGTTCGCTTCTCCACCTGTTTTTCGGATTGTTACTGCCATAAAGTACATCGGCAATCAATTCGTAATACCATTCTTCGTTAATTGTCCAAGTGGTATCTTGGATGGTGGATGTCTGCAGGTCCAATAAAATTTGGTGAGTATCAACATCAGGTTTGTCGTTTTCCAGTAAGTCTATTATTTTGTCTAAAGATAAACTGTCATTAAAAGCATAAATGCCATCGGTATTTTCCATGACAAATGAATCTCCGCCTTTTTGTAGCTGATCCCATGTATCCCAAATACAGAAAGCAATTCTCAGCCGTTTTTGTGCTCTTAAAATCTTGATGATAAGAGCATGCTTTGGGTGGCGGTCAGGAACTTCATCGAAAAACTCGGCTGGCATTGTAATTACCTCTAGAAGCAATATTGATGCTTTGTGGAAAAATTAGTAGTGTTTGAAGACGTTTTTATGAAGCCATATGGCAGTTATATGTAATTTTTAGTGTAGTACTTGCGATGTAAAAAACACATCCATTTTCAATGAAAGTGCCGTATTTTCTTGCGGTAAGTGCCTTCATCACAACAAATTCATAGTGAGAAAGGGTTACTTTCATCAAAGTGGTCGAGGATGCGGTGTATCTGTTCACGACTTTGTAAGGTGCACGTCTGTCGTTGATCACTTTGGTGGGGACGTGATGGTGATGGGCTGGCGGAACATATGCTGAAGTTGTCTTGTTCGGTTAGTGGTATGCCTTGTGCCCACTAACTCGTTATGTCTTGGAAAAATTGACGTGGTTGCCCCATGCTTTGGATCAACAGCGCAGGGGCGCAATCATGAAAGTCATTCGTCTCAAGGCAGTAATGGAAACCACCGGTTTGGCACGCTCTACAATCTACAAATACATTTCGCTGGATTTGTTTCCAAAGCCTATTTCTCTAGGCGGTCGTAGCGTGGGTTGGCTGGATGCAGAAGTGCAGGCTTGGATCGTGAGCAAAGTGTACGTACGTGATGACGTGAGTGAATAATGTAGCGAAACCATGGCTGATTCTGGCCATGGTTTTTTATCAGAGTACGGGTTTGCAATATTTACAGGGCTTGTGCCTGGATTTTTCGTTTATGACCAGCGGAAATTTAATTATTTGGATTTCGGTATATAGTAGTATTAAGGTTTTGTTAGTTGTAGTTAGTTCTTGATAAACAAATATACATTAACAATCAAACAATAACACTAATAAATAAAAGAAGGAGAGATAAGCACAGCACCATAAGAGTGCTGGGCAGATTATCTCTAGTAGATCAGAGAGGGCCGCAGAGCCCTCTCTGGAATCGCCATCTAGGATAAACATGGCAGGGGTTTATCCCCATGCCAGTGTTCATGAGTTGATGGTAAAAATTACACCACTGATTGACTTTATGTGTCTCACTAAGGGATCAATCATGGAACGTCATCCGCAGAACACTAAACTGCATTACTACAGTCAATCAACATACAACGGCAGTCTTATATTTCTGGAGGCTGGACCACTGATAGAAAGTTATCTTCAATCTCTTGAAGATGTTATTGAGACAGCAATACGTCAGCATCGGCGAGTGTTTGCTTTTCGTTTTGATCTTCATTTTCCGGATATTCCAGATCTAGATAGCGAGGTGTTTACGAGCGCCGCCGTGACGCGTTTCATGGAGTCTTTCAAGGCGCAGATCCGGCATGACAGGATGCTAGCGAAACGTGCGCGTCGCACTGCTGCAGACACGGTGGTGCGCTACGTATGCGCCTGTGAACGCAACAACGCAGCGTATCCACATTGGCATATAGCGATCCTGCTTAACGGGGATGCCTACGCAAAAATAGGTCAATACAAGCTCGGCAATGACAACATGTATAACCGGGTGCACAAGGCTTGGGCGAGCGCCTTGCAGATGGAGGTTGAAGAGGTGGTAGGGCTAGTGCACTTCCCCAAGAACGCTGAGTACATGCTGCATCGTGATGATGAAACGTCAATTGAAAAGTTCTTCTACCGCGCTAGCTACCTATGCAAGGCGGGTACAAAGCAATACGGCAGTGGTATGCATGGCTTTAGGTGTAGCCGTAGGTAGGCTGACTTAGCCAAAACTGGAGTATGTGATCAAAAAGATGACATTTTTTCAGTTGCATGTCATGATGCAAACGTATTGAAACCTGCATGGTGATCCATGTCCCAATCGCTTGATGCGCTGTACCGGCTCACCCACAACCAGCGCCAGCGCCTGAGCTATCTGGAATTCTGCCTGTACTTCCTTGGCGAAGTCCGGCGGGCAGATATGATGGCTCGTTTTGACGTTGCCCCAGCGGTCGTCACACGGGACATTGCTCTCTACAAGCAGCTAGCGGCGGCCAACCTTGAGCTTGACCAATCCAGCAAGGCCTACCGCATCACCCCGGCCTTTACGCCGCTGTTCGATCACCGGCTAGAGCAAGTCATGGCCGCACTGATGCAGGGCGATGCCTACGCCATCGAAACACTGGGCCAGCCATTACTCCCGGGCGAATACCCGGCCCTGTTTAACCGTCCATGCGTAGCCACACTGGCCGCCGTCAGCCGCACCATCCGCCAGCACGGCCTGCTGCGTGTGCGCTACCACTCGGCCAGCAGCGGCGAACAAGCGCGCATCATCGCCCCGCATGCTCTGGTCGATAGCGGCCTGCGCTGGCATGTCCGCGCCTATGATCGTCTGCGCGGCCGCTTTATTGATCTGGTGCTAACCCGCATCCTGGCCGCCGACATCCTGGCCGATAAACCGCAAGCGCAAGAAAGCGCCGCAGCCGATGATGAATGGCAGCGCCAGATCACACTCGAGCTGGTGCCCCACCCCGTACACGGCAATGCCACCCTCGCCATGCTCGATTACGGCCTGCAAGACGGCGTCCTCGCCGTGCCCGTTCGTGCGGCCAACGTTGGCTACATGCTGCGCCGCTGGACGGTCGATTGCAGCGCGGATCACAGCCTGCCGGATGCTGCCTGCCGCCTGTGGCTACGCAATCACGCCCAGTTACAAGACGTCGCCAGCGCCAAACTGGCCCCCGGCTGGCAGGCAGACACACCCGCCGCCACACCGCCCATAACCCATACTCACACGATGAACACACCATGCTAGACGACATCAAAAAAACCCTGTGGGCCACCGCCGACAAGCTGCGCGCCAATGTGGACGCCGCCGAATACAAACACCTCGTACTCGGCCTGATTTTCCTCAAGTTCGTGTCCGACACCTTTCAGGCGCGGCGCGACGAACTCACCCGCCGCTTTGCCGACGAAAACGACGACTACTTCCTGCACGACTGCGACGCCGAACTGCTGGCCGAAGAGCTGGAAGAGCGCGATTACTACCGCGAAGTGAACGTGTTCTGGGTGCCCGAAGCCGCGCGCTGGGAAGCCCTACGTGCCAACGCCAAGCAGGCCGACATCGGCAAACGCATCGACGACGCACTCTCGCTGATCGAAGCCGACAACCCGCGCCTGAAAGGCATTCTGGACAAACGCTACGCCCGCGCCCCGCTGCCGGACGGCAAACTGGGCGAGCTGGTCGACCTGATTTCCACCATCGGCTTTGGCGAAGACCAATCCATCGCCCGCGACATACTGGGCCAAGTGTACGAATACTTCCTCGGCCAGTTCGCCAGCGCCGAAGGCAAAAAAGGCGGCCAGTTCTACACCCCGCAATCCATTGTTAAAACACTGGTGGCGGTGCTGAACCCGCACCAGGGCAAAGTGTACGACCCGTGCTGCGGCTCCGGCGGCATGTTTGTGCAGTCGGAAAAATTCATCGAAGCGCACGGCGGCAAGCTGGGGGACGTGTCCATCTACGGCCAGGAATCCAACCCCACCACCTGGCGCCTAGCCGCGATGAACCTGGCCATTCGCGGCATCGACTTCAACCTTGGCCGCGAACCGGCCGACACCTTCATCAAAAACCAGCACCCCGACTTGCGCGCCGATTTCATCCTCGCCAACCCGCCGTTCAACATCAGCGACTGGTGGCATGGTTCGCTCGAAGGCGACCCGCGCTGGGTGTACGGCACCCCGCCCGCCGGCAACGCCAACTACGCCTGGCTGCAACACATGCTGTACCACCTCAAGCCCGGCGGCCGCGCCGGCATCGTGCTGGCCAATGGCAGCATGTCGTCCAGCCAGAACAGCGAAGGCGACATCCGCCGCGCCATGGTAGAGGCCGATGTTGTGGAAGTGATGATCGCGCTGCCCGGCCAATTGTTCTTCAACACCCAGATCCCCGCCTGTTTGTGGTTCCTGGCCAAGGGCAAAACCACGCGGCAGGGCGAAGTGCTGTTCATCGACGCACGCAAACTCGGCAGCATGATCAGCCGCGTGCAGGCCGAACTCACCGACGAAGCGATTAGCCGTCTCGCCGCCACCGTGCAAGCGTGGCGTGGCGCTGGTGAAGCAGCCTATGAAGATATCCCCGGCTACTGCCGCAGCGTGACGCTGGCGGAGATTGCCGAACACGGCTTTGTGCTCACCCCCGGCCGTTACGTGGGCGCGGAAGAAGTGGAAGACTGCGACGAAGCGTTTGAAGACAAGATGCAGGCGCTCACGCAAAGGTTGGCCGCACAGATGGCCAAGGGCGCGGAACTGGATGAGCTGATCCGCCAGAAACTGGGGGGGATTGGGTATGAGTGCTGAGTGGTCTCTGGTTTCGCTAGACGATTTAACTGATGGTAGTGCTATTACCTACGGTGTCGTTAAGCCTGGCGAAGAATGTACAGATGGAGTTCGATTTGTACGTGGCGGAGATGTGATTGCTGGCCAGATTCAAGTTGACCGACTTCGTACGATTTCGAGGGAGGTTTCGCAACAGTACTCACGCACTCTGCTTCAAGGCGGAGAATTGCTAGTCTCGCTAGTTGGAAATCCGGGTGAGGTGGCGTTGGTTCCCCTCTCTTTAAAAGGAGCTAATATTGCTCGTCAAGTTGGTTTGGTCAGACTGGATGCCCATAAAGCTTATCCAAATTATGTCCAGTACTTCTTACGCTCCAGAGTTGGACGAGAGTTGTTGCTCGCACATTCTAAGGGCTCAGTGCAACAGGTGATCAATCTGGCTGACTTGAAGTCCGTTAAAGTACCATTGCCACCGATGCAAGTTCAAATTGCCGTCGGCAATTTTATGCAGAATATCGACGACCGCATCGCCCTGCTGCGCGAAACCAACGCCACGCTGGAGGCGATGGCACAGGCGCTGTTCAAGTCGTGGTTTGTCGATTTCGACCCCGTCCACGCCAACGCCGGCACCCGCGCCGCCCCGCTCCCCGCCGAGCTGCAAGCCCTGTTCCCGTCCACCTTCACCGACACCCCACAAGGGTTGGTGCCGGAGGGGTGGGCAATATCGCGACTCGGCGACATCACTGAACGAATTACGAAAGGCACGACGCCGACAACACTTAAAAAGGCATTCACTGAGACAGGAATCAATTTTGTTAAGGTTGAGTCGCTAACAGAGTCAGGCGAGTTTATTACTGAGAAATTTGCTTTTATTGATGAAGAAACGCATCAGCTTTTGAAGCGTTCGCAACTTCAAGTTGGCGATGTACTGGTAACTATTGCTGGCACAATTGGCCGTGTTGCCGAAGTAACGGAAGACACTGTTCCTGCAAATACCAATCAAGCTGTCGCATTGATTAGACCAATACCCGAAAATTTACCAAGTGGTTTAATTCGACGGTTCTTACAGCTAACAGATGCAAAGCAGCGGATGGGTGAACGAGTTGTTCAGGCGGTTCAGGCAAATTTAAGTCTTGGCTCTCTGTCCGACATGTTGGTTGTTGTGCCGCCAAAGGATATTGTCGGTCAGTTGTATGATTTGGGATTTGCCGCAATTGATGCTTCAAAAAACAATAATTTGCGACAAATTAGAACCCTCGCCACCCTGCGCGACACGCTGCTGCCACGCCTGATCTCCGGCCAGCTACGCCTGCCGGACGCCGAAGCGGCCTTGGTGGAGGTGGACGCATGAGCCTCACGCCAGCCAAGAAGAAGTTCAAGCTTTATCCTGAAGCGGCCAAGGCACTACTAAGTGAATACTTCCCAAATTTTACTGAATTGTGGCGGACTCATTTTGGAGGAGACGTTGAAGATGAAGGTCTTCTTCGGGATATTGAGCACAGAGGCACAAATGTAAGCCTGTTTATCAATACTCGCCAAAAAAATGCCGGTGCACATAGCAAAAAAGAAGTGCACTTTGTTCAGTATTTAGTGAATGGAAAACCGGTTGGACAAATTTCGGCAATACCAAAATCAAGCATTGATGGCTCAGGAATACAGCAAAGGCCTGTAATTTTCCACCTCACCAAGGATGCCTTGTCTGATGTATTTGAGGATGAAGGATTTCAGCAATGGGTTGCTGGAGGCGAAATGATTAACACAAGTGTGCCGGGAGCTGAAGAAGTGAAAAATTGCATTGAGAAGAACCAGATCCTTTACGGCCCGCCCGGAACTGGCAAAACCTACGAAACCATTTACGCCGCCCTGCAGATTCTCGACCCTACCGCCGCAGCCGCCTACAAGCAGGTAGATGATGACCAAACAGCCTCGCCAGCACAAAGGTTGGCCGCAAGGAAAAAGCTGAAAGCCCGTTTTGACGTGCTGAGCGAAGAACAGCGCGTGCGCTTTGTGACCTTTCACCAAAGCTTCAGTTACGAGGATTTTGTTGAAGGCTTGCGGGCAGAGACCGACGAGACCACCGGACAGATACGCTATGAAGTGGTGGACGGGGTATTCAAGAGCTTGTGTGAGAGTGCCAGTGTAAAAGTGACACAGCAAGCACCAGCCCCCGTGGATTTGGCCGGTCGACGGATCTGGAAAATGTCGCTTGGCAATACACAAGGTAGCGATGCGGGGATCTTTGATGAGTGCCTGCAGGGTGGTTATGTTCTGCTCGGCTATGGCGAGGCCATCGATTTTAGTGGCTGCAAGAGCCGTGATGATGTTCTGCAACGCTATACGTCGGCCGGGCAAACCATTGCCGGCAATACAGACTACAACCTGACGAGTGTGACGACTTTTGTCACGCGGATGAAAGTGGGCGACTTGGTGGTGGTGAGCGATGGCAACTTCAAGTTTCGTGCCATTGGCGAGATTACAGGTGATTACGCCTATCAGCCGCATGCTGATTACGACGATGGCTATGCACAGATGCGTTCGGTGAAGTGGTTGAGGCAGTACAGCCCATCTTTGCCACACACAGAACTGTTGAATGGCCAGTTCAGCCAGATGACGCTTTATGAGCTTAAAGAACCGACGCTAGCACGGGGAAAACTCCAATCTTTACTGGCGGACAAACCAGCTAATCATACGGCGCAGACTGCTGATGCCCGCGTCCTCATCATCGACGAAATCAACCGTGGCAATATCTCGCGCATTTTTGGCGAGCTGATCACGCTGATCGAGCCGTCCAAACGCGCCGGTGCCGAGGAGGCGCTGTCGGTGACGCTGCCGTATTCCAAGGACAGCTTCAGCGTGCCGGACAATGTCTACATTATCGGCACCATGAACACCGCTGACCGTTCGCTGGCGGGGCTGGATCTGGCGCTGCGCCGCCGTTTCAGCTTTAGCGAAATGCCGCCGCGCCCCGAGCTGCTGGACGCGGTGCTGGTAGACGGGGTGAATATTGGCCAGATGCTGCGGGTGATGAACCAGCGCATCACGGTGCTGCTGGACCGCGACCATACCATCGGCCACGCCTACTTCATGCCTTTGCAGACCTCGCCGACGCTGGCCGGGCTGGCCGACATCTTCCGCCAGAAAATCCTGCCCCTGCTGCAGGAATATTTTTTCGAGGACTGGGAGCGTATCCGCTGGGTGCTGAACGACCATAGAAAACCGGATAGCGCGGCCTTCATCATCGAAGACGCGGAATTGAATCTGTCTGCCTTGTTTGGCGATGTGCACAACAAGCTGCGACAAACAAAGAAGTGGATGTTGAACCCCGAGGCGTTTGCTAAAGCGGACACCTATCGCGGCATTGCGGCCAACCTTGGGCAGCTTGCCCAAGACGGAGCCGACGCTTGAAGCCTGCGCGTATCGTGGTGCGCGAATACGCGCGGCTGACCACCAGCCACGTGGTGCGGCCTTCGCTGGATGAGGCGCAAATCAGCCAGACGGCGTTTGACTGGCTGTGCCAGTTGGCCGCCGGCTTTCGTAGTAGCGGCGCGCAGCTGTTGCAGGTGGATGGCCGCCAGTGGCTGCGGCTGGATAGCCACGTCGGCGTGCTGGAAAGTCCCTGCGGGCAGGTGATCGAGATCCTGCCCAAGCATCACGACGACGGCGATTGCGAACAGTCGGCACGCCAGCTGCTGTGCAAGTTGATTGCCAGTTCGCTCGATCTGACATCCCGCGAGGTGGACGAGGCCGGCTTGCAGCTGTTCGACACTTCGCTGTCCGAATGGGTGATGCGCCAGTTTTTGCGGGCCTTGGAACACCTGCTCAAGCGTGGGCTGCGTTTTGATTACCAGCGCATCGAAGAAGAGCAGCGCTATCTGCGCGGCCAACTGGATGTGGTGAAGCAGATGCGCCAGCCGCCGGGGCGGCAGCACTTTTTTCAGATTCGCCATGATGTGTTTTTGCCGGATCGGCCAGAAAACCGCCTGCTGCAAAGCGCGCTGATGCTGGTCTGTAAAACGGCGCAAGACCCGGACAACTGGCGCCTGGCGCATGAGCTGGCCGGCATGCTGCACGAGCTACCCGCCAGCTGCGATATCGACGCCGACTTCCGCGCCTGGCGCAACGACAGGCTGATGGCGCATTACCAGCCCATCAAACCGTGGTGCGAGCTGATTCTCTACCGCCAGATGCCGCAGGCAGTGGCCGGTGAGTATCGCGGCATCAGTCTGCTATTCCCGATGGAGAAACTGTTCGAAAACCATGTCGCGCGCTGGCTGAATGGTCGGCTGCTGCCGGGGGCGAAGCTGACACCGCAGCCAAGCCGCCATGCCTTGTGCCAGCACGATGGGCGGAACATGTTCCAGTTGGAGCCGGATTTGCTGATCGAGCAAGGCACACACAAGTGGGTGCTGGATACCAAGTGGAAGCGGCTGGATGAGACAAAAAACAATGGTAAGGACAAGTACGATCTGAGCCAAGCCGACTTTTACCAGCTGTTTGCCTACGGCCAGCGTTATCTGGGCGGCGAGGGGGACATGGTGCTGATCTACCCGGCCTGGCGCGGCTTTAAAAAGCCGCTACCGCTATTCGAGTTTGACGCGCGGTTGAGGCTGCACGTGCTGCCATTTGATCTAGACAAGGACACCTTGCTGCGTCCGGACAACTTACGCTTACCGATACAACGCAATGCATAACGCATTAGACGACATGGCTTTGCGTTATGATGATGGTCTTGAATCCAAGAAAGATGAAGCATGCTGTTGTTCCATTGCACCAACGATGCCGCCGAAACCTTAAGCAGTACACGCCAAGGCAAGAAGCACAGCTGGGTGGATAACACCCCGCTGCCGGACGATGCGCAGCCGTGGGGGTGGCAACTGCATGCGGTGAAGATTGCCCGCCAGAATGTGCTGGTGGCGATGCAGACCGAGACTCGCTTTGCCATGGTGTTCTGGGGGCTAAAAAAGGGCGACGGTGAGGCGCTACTGCACCTGTTTTACCAGCGGCTGGCCAACCATCTGCTGTGGCTGGCCGAAGACACTGGCGTGTTGAGCGAGGCGGATTGCCAGACCATGCTCGACCGCTTACTGCAACAGCATGCTGACTTTCGCTTTCATGCCGGTAGCGACCGCAGCGTGCAGTCACATATCAACGATGTCGTACATCACTGCCGCGATGCGGTAGCCGATAACGGTTGCCTGCCGGATAACCGAGAAGAGGCGGCCGGCTTCGACGAGTTCCTGAATGAAGGCATCCGCAGTGTGAAAGGCGGCGCGTATTTTCAGCCAGCCGAAGCGCTGCTCTGTGCTTGCTTGCGGGATTTTGCCGGCATGGATGAGGCCGGCATTGCTATGGTACGTGAGCGCCTCAAGGCGCAGCGCCGGCAGGAAATGGCGCAAACCATGCTGCAGCACGCCGAGATAGAGGGTTTGCAGGAGGACGACCCAGCCCATGCCCTGATGATGCATTTGCTGGAGCAGGCACAAGGCAAGGGCCGACTGCACTGAGCAGACGAACCTGGGTGCCCCCTACTCACCGGATAAACCATTGAATGTGCCCGTTGCGGGCCTGACACCATGACCGAAGACCAACTGGAACAGGAAGCCCTAAGCTGGCTGGTGGAAACCGGCTATCGCCATGTATGCGGTTATGACATCGCGCCCGATGGGCCGGATGCCGAGCGCACAGACTATCGTCAGCCGCTACTGATCGAACGCTTGCGTAGCGCGATTGCCCGCCTGAACCCGCAAGTACCGCTGGTGGCACGCGAGGATGCGCTGACACAGGTAATGGAATTGGGCATTCCAGCTCTGTTAAGTGCTAACCGGCATTTTCATGGTCTGCTGGTCAATGGGGTGCCAGTAAGCTACCAGAAGGATGGCGAGACACGCGGCGACTTTGTCCGCCTGATCGATTGGGAGAACAGCGCCGGTGCCAACGAGTTTCTGGCCATCAACCAGTACTCGCTGAAAGGGCCGAAGCATTCGCGGCGGCCGGACATCATCCTGTTTGTGAATGGTCTGCCGCTGGTGCTGCTGGAGCTGAAAAACCCGGCGGATGAGAATGCCGACATCTGGAAGGCGTTCGACCAGGTCCAGACTTATAAAGAACAGATTCCCGACGTGTTCCAGTACAACGAGGTGCTGGTGATTTCGGATGGCAGTCAGGCGCGCATGGGATCGTTATCGGCCAATGCCGAACGTTATATGCAGTGGCGTACCATCGACGGTCTGTCGCTTGATCCGCTGGGCCAGTTCAACGAGCTGGAAACCATGATTCGTGGCGTGTTTGCCCCCGCCTATCTGCTGGACTACTTGCGCTTCTTCGTGCTGTTTGAAGATGACGGCACGCTCGTCAAAAAGATTGCCGGTTATCACCAGTTTCATGCGGTACGTTCCGCCATCCAGCAAGTGGTGGCTGCCTCGCGCCCGGAAGTGGCTGGTAGCCGCAAGGGCAAGGGCGGCGTGGTGTGGCACACCCAGGGTAGCGGCAAGAGCATTACCATGACGTGCTTTGCCGCACGGGTAATGCGTGAAGCCGCCATGGAAAACCCCACCATTGTGGTGATTACTGACCGAAATGACCTTGATGGCCAATTGTTTGGCGTGTTCTCGCTGGCGCAGGGCCTGCTGCGCGAACAACCAGTACAGGTAGAAACCCGGCAGGATCTGCGCGCCAAGCTGGCAAACCGGCCATCGGGCGGGATTGTGTTTGCCACTATCCAGAAATTTGCTCCTGGCGCGGATGAAGACACCTTTCCTACCCTGTCCGAACGCCACAACATCGTGGTGATTGCCGACGAGGCGCACCGCACCCAGTATGGTTTTGAAGCCAAGCTACGCGAACGCAAGCAACCGGCTACGGCCAACGTGGCCCAAGAAGCCAGCGCACAATACCTCGCCAGCAGCTATCAGGTGGGCTACGCCCAGCATCTGCGGGATGCGCTGCCCAACGCTACCTTTGTCGCGTTTACCGGCACGCCGGTGTCCAGCGAAGACCGCGACACCCGCGCCGTGTTTGGCGATTACATCCACATCTACGATATGCAGCAGGCCAAGGAAGATGGCGCAACCGTCGCCATCTACTACGAATCGCGCCTGGCCAAGCTCAGACTGAAAGAGGAAGAGCTGCCGCATATCGACGACGAAGTGGACGAGCTGGCCGAAGACGAGGAAGAAGACCAGCAGTCCAAACTGAAGTCGAAATGGGCGGCGCTGGAAAAAATCGTCGGCGCCGACCCGCGCATCAAGCAAGTGGCCGCCGATCTGGTGGCGCATTTCGAGCAACGTCAGCAAGCTCAACGCGGCAAAGCCATGGTGGTGGCGATGAGCCGCGAGATTTGCGTGCATCTGTACGATGCCATCTGCGCACTACGACCAGACTGGCACGATGACGACCCGGAAAAGGGCGCGATCAAGATCGTGATGACCGGCTCGGCCAGTGACAAGGCGCTGCTGCGCCCGCACGTCTATCCCAAGCAAGTCAAAAAACGGCTGGAAAAGCGTTTCAAAGACCCGGCCGACCCGCTGCAGCTGGTGATTGTGCGCGATATGTGGCTCACCGGCTTTGACGCGCCGTGCGTGCATACCCTGTACGTGGACAAGCCGATGAAGGGCCACAACCTGATGCAGGCCATCGCCCGCGTCAACCGCGTGTTTCGCGACAAGCAGGGTGGGCTGGTGGTGGACTACATCGGCATCGCCAATGAACTCAAGGCCGCGCTGAAGGAATACACCGCCAGTAATGGTCGCGGCAAACAGACGGTAGATGCTGCCGAGGCTTGGTCAGTCCTTGAAGAAAAGCTCGATATCCTGCGCGGCCTGTTGCACGGCTTTGATTACAGCGACTTTGCGACCGGCGGGCACAAACTGTTGGCCGGTGCGGCCAACCATGTACTGGGTCAAAAAGACGGCAAGAAACGCTTTGCCGACACTGCGCTACAGATGAGCAAAGCCTTCAGCCTGTGCTGCACGCTGGACGAGGCCAAGGCGGTGCGTGAGGAAGTGGCCTTCCTGCAGGCGGTAAAGGTACTGCTGACCAAGCGAGATCTCTCCGAGAAAAAACGCAGCGACGAAGAGAAAGAACTGGCCATCCGCCAAATAATTGGTCAGGCCGTGGTTAGCGACGAGGTGGTGGACATTTTCGATGCCGTGGGCCTCGACAAGCCCAATATCGGCCTGCTGGATGATGACTTCCTCGCCGAAGTCCGCAATCTGCCGGAGAAAAACCTGGCGGTCGAGCTGCTGGAGCGGCTGCTGGAAGGCGAAATCCGCAGTAAGTTTGCCAGCAATGTCATTCAGCAGAAGAAGTTCTCTGACCTGCTGAGCAGCGTGGTAAAGCGTTACCAGAACCGCAGCATCGAAACCGCACAGGTGATGGAAGAGCTGATCGACATGGCCAAGAAATTCCGCGACGCCGCCCGCCGTGGCGAGGCGCTGGGGCTGGGGGATGACGAGGTGAAGTTCTATGACGCCCTAGCTAATAACGAAGCTGCAGTGCTGGAGCTGGGCGACGAAACGCTCAAAAAAATTGCCCACGAACTCACCGAAAACCTGCGCGCCAATATCAGTGTGGACTGGTCGCAGCGCGAAAGCGTTCGCGCCCGCCTACGCCTGATGGTCAAACGGATTCTGCGTAAATACAAATACCCGCCAGATGGTCAGGAAGATGCAATACAAGTCGTGCTACAGCAGGCAGAGGCATTGGGGGAGGAGTGGGTGTGAGGCTGTTGAATTATCCAGCGTAGGCTTAATACCCCGCTTTATTTCCTAAGAGTGGCATCGTCAACGATACTAACGACTGGGCCACAGAAAC
>JACCDZ010035034.1_pt1 | contig 13839 bp, 13 predicted proteins | sample 7449551 | NCBI WGS metagenome assembly JACCDZ01 (sample SAMN15323452, study PRJNA562643) | freshwater metagenome | isolation source: river surface water | place: USA:Blue River Watershed | collected 2017-08-18
AAATACAAATACTACACCAAAATCTGATAAAGCAATCATGATTGTAAGAGATGAAACAACATATTATAACCCTGAATCATTCTTGTTAGAAAGTAAATATAATAAGTTGTATAATTTTATAATTAGTGATTTCACATCTGCTGAATTATATAATATTAAAAATGCACATATTATTTTCGAACCATCTGATTTAATTAATAGACCTTCTAAATATTCACTCAAATCTATTTTATATGAAAAAGATGTTCACGATATTTCACAAATTGTTCATTATCTTCGTTCTAAAGAAAATAATGTTGGTGCATACATAACTATCGCATCTTTGGAAAAAGATCGTGAAGATGTTAATCTACTTGATTTAAAACCCAATGTCGATTACAGTACTATTTATAAACGTATATTAATGAATGGCGATGAATATTTACCTATTGGGGAACCTACACCTCAATATGAAGCATTTATGCAATATCGTTTATCACAACTTAAACGTTGTGGTTTTGATTTTGTTCAACTGGGTGTAATAGACCCAATTAGTATTATAAATTATAAAAATACTAATTTTGATGTTAATCCAACAATAAATTTAAATGCTTTCCGTAATTTTATATATCGTATTCTACAATATTGTTCCGATATCGAACTAAAAGTATGTATTTCAGATTTTCCCGCGATTTTTAATAATCACGAACAAGATTTAGCTGCGCAAATTCACTATGTTAATGTATTCAGTACTGATGCTCGTTCATTTATAAATCCATCTTTACCTTATAAAGAATATTTTAGTACTTTGCCCGTGTTTTTAAGTACAATATTGCGTAATAATGCAATTGAAAATTTTATAAATATAACTGACTGGCCAGAAAATTCTGTTTTATTTGAAATGTCTACTGTCGGTATTCATCCACCTATACCAAATGTTCCAATTAAACCAATACCTCAAATTAAATGGTGTCCATATCCTAAAAGATGGTGGAAAATAGTAATACCTGAATTACCACCTATTAAAATGATTATCCCCAACATTAGTGATAAATTGCCACTTTATCCGCATATCACAGTTAAACAACAAACAACACCAGTGGCATTACTTTAAATATTCCATTTTATAAATTTACAGAGAATAAAATGGAATATGATTATATCATAGTAGGTGGTGGTCCATGTGGTTTAAGTTTATCCCAATTATTGATTAAATCTGGAAAAAAAATTTTACTTCTTGAAGGTGAAAATAGTTTAGGTGGGTGTCATCGTGTAGCACGAGTGAATGGAAAATTTACAGAACATTCTCCACGTGTTTATTCCACATCTTATAAAAATTTAGATATCCTATTCAAAGAAATGGGATTTTCTTTTCATGATATCTTTGTACCTTATAAATTTAAAATATCTGATATTGGAAAACGAAATATCATGTCATTAAAACCTATGGAATTATTACAACTTGTTATCGCATTTTTAAAATTGGTATTGAACAGTGATTATGGTAGTGATATTTCAATGAAACAATTTATGATTGATAATCATTTTGAACCATCCTCTATAGATTATATAGATAGAGTATGTCGAGTTGTTGATGGAGCAACATCGGAAAAATTTAGTTTGAATGAATTCTTGCAAATTGCAAATCAACAAGCATTTTACCCTTTGTATCAACCTCGTATACCTAATGATTTGGGTTTTATAAAAAAATGGCAAGATTACATTACTAAAGCTGGTGTTGAAATTAAATTGAATTCAAAATTGACAAAATTATTACCAGATACAAATCAAATTATGATTAATGGTAAAGATGTATATACATATAAAAATTTGATTTTAGCTTTAAATCCATATGTTATTTTCAAAACTATACCTACAAATGTATTTCCCGTTATCACTCCTCAATATGCATCTAGAACCCGTTATCTCACATATGTGTCTTTAACATTCAATTGGAATAAAAAATTAGTATTACCAGCGATACAAGGTTTTTCAGCTTCCGAATGGGGAGTAGTGTTTATAGTCATGTCTGATTATTTTGAAAAATATCAAGGTACATTAATTTCAGCGGCAATTACAATATTAAATGTTAAATCAAATACGCTTGATAAAACTGCAAATCAAATATCCAATACAGAAGTGATAAAAAAAGAAGCATTTAGACAATTTAAATTATCATTTCCTGGTGTAGATATACCTGAACCAGATGATGTAGTTATGTATCCAGGTACGTCTTATGTTGGTACTGAACCTAACGGTGGTTGGACTAGTAGTAGTGGTTCTTTTTTCAATTCATTCGATAATAATAATACATTTGTACCATTTCAAAGTTCTACATATAAAAATATATACAATGTAGGATGTCAAAATGGTTATCAAACATATAAATTTACTGCAATTGAATCTGCAGTCACTAATAGTATTCATCTCGCCAAACTATTAGAACCAAAAACTGTTACTTTTGAACCAAAAACTGGTATGACGTTAGCTATTGTGTTGCAGACAATTTTATTTTTACTTATTTTATTTGCATTATTTCTATTGTATAAAAAGAAAAACAATCCATTATTAGTGATAGGATTTATTATAGTAATTGCAAGTCTATTAGTATGGTTAAATTTTAATTTATAAAAATGATGAATGAAATAAATGTTTAAACGCCACCAATCTATATATTATAAATCTGACAATATAAATTATATTGAATTAAATGATAATTGTATTATTCATATTAAACCTATTGATAATACAATAGCTCGTATCTATTTTACCGATAACACTAATTATCCAATAGAAGTTCCAACAGATGTAAAATTATTTGATTCAAATAAAATAGAACAAAAACCGTTTTTAAATAATTTTCTTATTGTATATTTTGAAAATTATACACTTTATTATCAAAATACACTCTTGTTAAAACTTACGAGTCAACATTTACAAAAATTGATTGTAAAAGATGGATTTCAAACTGGTGTCATCGATTCAGATGTTTGACAAATACCGTGAAAATTATTCATACAATTACAAATATCTCCTTTAAATTTTTTTAAATATTCAACACAACGTTTTTCATCATCATTTTGAGGTACATATTTTGGATCTATATCTCTACACATGGCGTGAATCACATTTTTACAAACACATATATTTTTAAAATTCGAAATAAAATTTTTACATTCATCTTCTTCAGCGCGATATAAATTAAGACTTATTTCTTCATCATTTCTAATTTTCATTTTATTCATAAAATCAAAATACATTGCATCATTTTGAGATGATAAAAATAAAATAAATATGACTAGTGTTGATATTATAATTATCAATAATAGCATTTATTGATAATTAAAAGATAATTTGTTATGATTAAATTACGATGAATATTCATGTATGTTTGGCCATGATGATTAAAAATGAAGAAAAAACTATATTAAAACCTCTTGATAGTTGTAAATCGATAATTTCAAGTATTCGTATTTTCGATACCGGTAGTACAGATACAACACTTGAAATTATTGAAAAATTCAAAACTGAAAATCCTTCCATTGAAATTTTTGTTAAACAAGGAATATTTGAAGATTTTGCAGTTTCTAGAAATGTACTTTTAGAATATGTTGAAGAAGATTCTCGGGTTCAATTTGTTATTCTTTTGGATTCTAATGATGAATTACGAGGAGGTGATACATTAATCAAGTTTTTGGAAAAAGAAGTCGATAAAACAAAAGAAAATACTGAACATTATGCTTCGGGATATTTACTTCGACAACGTTGGTATTCAGGAAGTGGTATGGATACCTATTTTAATATTCGTTTAATACGAGGTAATAGTGGTTGGCGTTATCATGCACCTGTACATGAATATATTCAAAATGATGCTGATGATAAAGCAATCACAATGAGAATTGATGATGCCGAAGTATTCATTTATCAAGATCGAACACAAGATTGTGAAAATACATTTAAACGTTTTCAACGTGACAAGGATATTTTACTCAAAGAACATTTTAAAAATCCTGAAGATACTAGAACATTATTTTATTTGGCGCAGACATATGGTAGTTTAGGAATGTCCACAGATGCATATTATTATTATAAATTACGTGTAAAATATGGAGGATATGAAGAAGAACGATATCATTCCTTTTTTCGATTAGGAGAAACTGCTAAAAACACTGGAATGGAATCTGAAGTTTTTATCCAATGGTGGATAAAAGCTATTGAATGTTTACCTATACCTCGTGTTGAACCTATAATTGAATTGGCAAATTATTACCTCTTTAATAATGTAAATTATCATATTGCTGCCATGTTTACTTCATATGCTTTAACTTTGGATTATCCAACATATTGTAATTTGTTTATAAATCGTATTCATTATGATTATACACGTTATCAACTAGATGGTATAGCAGAATATTATTTAAATAATTTTGAACAAGGATTGTCAAGTTGTCGTAAAGCAATAGAATATAATCAACATTTAATTGAAACAGTAAATACAAATTCTGTTGAAATGATTAAATACAAGATGCAATTTGATATAAATAATGAAAAAAATTATTTAGAACGTATGGAAAAAACTAATGATAAACCACGTGATGAAACATGGTATAATTATACAATATATGAATTGGAAAATTGTATTTTGCAAGAATTTAATAATAAATTATTTTTCAAAGAAAATACTAAACGATATGAATTAGAAGTAGATATACTTTTAAAAACATTTGAAACAAATCCTACAAAAATTTCACTTTTATATCATATTGCTCATACATTTGAAAAATTGGATAAATTAAATGATGCTTATTATTATTATAAATTGTATATTGAAAAAATACTTGAACCGATTGAAAAACAAGCACAACAACATATAAAAGAACGACACACACTTCATCACGAATTAAAAGAACAACAAATCATAAAAAAAATTGACGAAAAAATTATAAATGAATTAAATGAAGAACAAGTACAAATATTAAACAATCTTGATGAACAACAGTTTAAAAAATTAAATGAATTAACTGAACAACATCAATCTGAAAAAACTATATTAAAAAATAAAATATATTCTGAAAATCAAGAAGAAATGTACCATGCATATCTTCGGTTAGGTGATTTAGCAAAATTATTAAAAATGGATTCTAGTATCTTTATCACTTGGTGGATAAAATCGATGGAATTATTTGAACAACCTCGAATTGAAGCGTTGATTAAATTGACAATATACTATACTTTTGATAACATACGATATCAAATAGCCAACATGTATTTACAAACTGCTTTAAAACTTTCTCGACCTGATGCAAGTAAATCTAAATTATTTCTCAATAAACTCCATTATGATTATACTCGATATCATTTAGATGGAATTGTACAATATTATTTAAAAAATTATCAACAAGGTTATGATAGTTGTATCAAAGCAATCAATTTTTCGAAATACATCTCACAAAAATGCAATGGTAATGTGAAGATTAAAAATTTATTTTTACAAACTAAAATGAATACAGATTCTGATAATCTTAAATTTTATATTGATATATTAGAAAAGAAACAAGAATCCTAATCAATAATCCCACTATAAAACCGGAAATATTTACTATAATATCTGAAAATTTTGCACACCAATATAATTTTTCTTTTGGAAATAACCATTTCTCTACGTTTGCTCCAATATATTCAAATATTTCCCACACTACTCCAATAAATATAACAAATTTCCAATAATGAGGAAATAAAAATCCCAATAAAATATAAAATAGGAAATGTGAAAGTGCCCAACAATCAAATGGGTGGTTGAATATGCTGACAAATTTTTTATGCATTACATGGTGGTCTTTCACACAATATGGAAATATATTGATAAATAATAATGTTAAAAATATCAATACAAATAAATATTTCATACTTAAATTCTTGCATGGATTTTGGTCAAAAATATTTTTAATAAATTCTGTCATATTTATTAAAAATATAAATCAAATATCAATTTTGCAATTATTTTTTCTTCATTTGTTAAATTTTTAAAATATCCATTTTTAAATGTTTCATACAAATCTTTACAACATTCTATCGTAGGAAAATATGGTACAGCATCTAAACTCCAAACCATTCTTTTTATCGTTTCTGGATCATATGTCAAAATATCTTCACTTAAATCAAAATCTGCCAAATATAATGTATAATCTGAATCTAAATATATTTCAACATCATATGCATCATTCTTTGCTTTAAAATGTATATTAGACATCATTATTCCTAATTCGTAAGCAATTTGATTCAAATATTCTCGATCAAAATTAAAATTTTCTACCAATTGCTTTATTCCCATAAACATTCCACTTTTTTTATCTACATGTTTAAAATCTTCTTCACCTAAAAGTGGATGAAGTGTTTTATCAATATTTAAAGAATTTCGTATTCTTGGCATTATCATATAACATTCATTTTCACTCTCATAAAATTCTGATGGTACAATCATTCTAACGTGTTTTAAATACTTTACATGATTATTAATATTTTTAATTTTTGCATATTCATTGGACCACACCCTGCAATTTGATTTTTTCATACTCTTTTTAATGCATAATTTGGGATTTGTTTTATGTTCATATACAATACCATATCCACCACGTCCTATTTCTTTTCCTAATTGGTCGGCCATTGTTATAAATTGGATAAATTTAAATATAATAACAATATAAAATTTCATTTTTAAAATTTATCCAATTACAAGTCTATTATTAATTGTAATGTCTCTAAATAATCGTCACGAATTGGTGTTTTTGTATTAAATGTGATATAATTTATCAATTGTATAATTTCCGTTTCAGTTAAACTATAAATACTTTTATCATTTAATGGTGAAATAATCAAGTATTCCATTATAATACGAATCCACACTATTATTATATTGAAATTATAATCAGATAATAATATTTCATCTTTAAAACATATTGGTTCAGGTAATATCATTTTAATTTGACACATTTTTTTCCTATATTCTGAAATTATTTCGTAATCAATATACGATTTATCTATAGTTTTTAATACTCTTTTTGAACAAAATATACTAATTTTATAATGATTTTCATTGTATTTTTCCTTGATTGTATTTATGTGTTCTGTATAGTTTAGTAAAGTATCAATATCATTTTGAAATTTTTTCTCTTCTTCCACTACAAGTTTTTCCAACAATTTAATTTTATTTTCATATTCTATCCTCTTACTCGACTTCTTCAATTGTTGGTCCAGTCTCATCAGTTTTATTACGTTCTTGCGCTTCTTTCATCATTTTTTCAATATCAGCTGGTGTACCTTGTTTATTTTCCATTTTAGGTACATGTTCCTTTAGAAACTCTTTAAATTCTTCATGTTTACTTTCAATTTCTTCTGTAGAAGCCGTACGATTATTATCCAACCATTCAATCATTTCATCTACTTTTGTTTTCATTTCTTCACTCATCTTTTCTTTGAGCAATCCTTCCATTTGATATACATGAGATTGAAGTTCATTATATTTTTCAATGCGTGCACGTTCAAGTTTATCTTGTTCCGCATATTCTTGCGCTTCATTCAACATGCGTTCAATATCTTCTTTACTTAGACTGCGACCATCATTCTTAATTGTAATCTTTTCAGTCTTTCCAATACTTTTAATTTCGGCAGTGACATTTAGAATACCATTTGCATCTAGATCAAAGGATACCTCAATTTGAGGTTCACCTCGTTTCATTGGTGGAATTCCATCCAGAGTAAATGTACCAAGTAAATGATTATCTCTTGTATAAGGACGTTCACCCTCAAACACGCGAATTGTTACCGCAGGTTGATTATTTTCAAATGTTGTAAATGTTTGAGTTTGTTTTGATGGAATAGTCGTATTTCTTTTTACAATTGGTGTCATGACTTCTCCAGCAGTTTCAATCCCGAGTGAAAGTGGTGTTACATCCAATAATAGAACATCCTTGATACTTTCATCTGTGTTACCGCTAAGAATTGCTGCTTGAATTGCAGCACCGTATGCAACTGCTTCATCAGGATTAATACTCTTGTTCAATTCTTTTCCACCAAAATAATCAGACAATAGTTTTTGAATCTTTGGAATACGTGTTGAACCACCTACCAACACAATTTCAGAAATTGCACTTTTATCGAGTTTAGCATCAATGAGTGCCTTTTCGACTGGTACTAGAGTAGACTTGAACAAATCGCTACACAGTTCCTCAAATCGTGAACGTGTAATCGTAGTATAAAAATCTTGACCTTCAAAAAGAGAATCAATTTCAATAGATGCTTGAGCTGATGCCGACAGAGTGCGTTTAGCTCGTTCAGCAGCCATTCTTAGACGACTTAGAGCTTTTGGATTTGTAAATACATCCTTTTTATACTTGCGTTTAAATTCATTTGCAAAATGTGTGACAAGAATATTATCAAAATCTTCACCACCTAAATGATTGTCACCCGCTGTTGATTTAACTTCGAAAATACCATCATCAATTGACAAAATTGATACATCAAATGTACCACCACCACAGTCAAAAATCAACACGTATTTATCAGACACCTTCTTATCCAGACCATAAGCTAAAGCTGCACATGTAGGTTCATTGATAATTCGTAGTACATTCAATCCAGCAATAATACCAGCATCTTTAGTCGATTGTCTCTGAGCATCGTTAAAATAAGCAGGTACACTGATAACAGCATCAGTGACAGCTTGCCCTAAATAAGCTTCAGCTGTTTCTTTCATTTTCGTCAGAATCATTGCACTAATTTCTTCAGGAGTAAATACCTTTTCTTCACCTTTATATTCAACTTTAATATTCGGCTTATTATCTTTTTCAATGACTTTATATGAAAAATGTTTTACATCTTCTTGAACGGTTTTATCATAAAATTGACGACCAATCAAACGTTTAGCACCGAAAACAGTATTTGCAGTATTCAATGCATACTGATTCTTTGCAGAATCGCCAATTAAGCGTTCAGTATCAGTAAATGCTACCACAGATGGTGTGGTTCGAGAACCCATGTCATTAGCAATAATTTCAACTTTACCGTGTTGCATAACACCTACACAGCTGTTTGTAGTTCCAAGATCGATACCAATTGCAATTTTATTCGTCATTCTTATTGTATTAATTATACCATATATTTTTAAATTCATTTTTACACAAAAAAATTGTAATTTTTAAAAAAATGAAACATTTTTAGCCAATTGTGAAAAGAATATAACAGTCTCTTATATCAACCATCTACAAGATGAAGTGGATTAACGAGCAAACCAACTTGCCGCATTTTATTTCGCATCGTCGATTCGATTTTGAATATCTGGTATGTGTGCATTACACGCGTTGTTTCAATCCTGATTCCAAATTCATCAAAGTGTTTTTCCCTGAACTGAAAGATATCTGGGATCTAAAGGATGAATTTTCTGTTATAACTTCTGGAGAACCCGTGAAAACGATTTATACGTTTTCAAGTAATGATGATCTCGATACATTTCAAACTAAACTTGAAAAATTATACAATTTGCTTATTGAAAAACAGATAAAAGAAAAAAGTCAAAACAGATTGAGCGATACTTACCCACTTCCATATGTAAGTGGTGCAATAAAAATTAATGGTTCTTACAATGTGTGTTATCAAAATGACAATACTGATATACAATGGTGGCTAAAACATTTTTATAGAGAAATGCATAATAAATATTTTGAACAAGTAAAAGATGAATTAGAGTATAAACCGCCATGCACATTATTGAAACACGGAGGTATACAATATCAAAATGCAATTAATGATTCGGGATTTAAAAAAAGATGGGGGTGTAATTGGATTTCCATATCTTTAAAAGAATTGTAACGATTTTACAATTAATGTCGATTTTCAAAGATGAAGTATTTTTCAAACACGTAGAATAAATGAATATATTATTGGTACTATTCTTGATAATAATTTTATTTGTAGTAATATGGTACCTTATTTTTAAAATTCTTAAAATACCATCTAGCTCAACTCCGGTGATAATAACACTTAGCCCAACTCCTACAACTTCTGTAACACCTACCGTAAAACCTCCAAGTAATGATATTTATACAAAAGGGTGTTTGAATTGGTCATGGTCTGGTTTAAATTCTGGGGATAAACAAACACACAGTAAAACAAAATATAACGGTGAAAACGTTATTATGTTGGATTCCGCTGTACCTGATACCGATATTAAAAAAGCTAAAGATTTGGTAGGTCAACAGGGATTACTTATTGGATATTTATCTACTGGAAGTATAGAAGATTGGAGATTTAATTCGCTAAAAGAAAAAGGATATAAAGGGCCAGGACCAGACTTATCCGCAACGTCTGCAGCTGACATGGGAGAGTGGACAGGTGAAATATGGATAGACCCAAACAAGTGGGAAAAAGCAATGCCCTATATGAAAGCCCAAATGGAGTTTATGAAATCGAGAGGATTTAACGCAATTGAAGTTGATAACATGTCTATAGATAATAATTGTAGTACAAAAACTTGTCGAGATAAAAATTTAGAATATGCATTAACCATTGCAAAAACCGCCAAAGATATGAATTTAAAAATATTTATGAAAAATGGTTCAAGTTTTGGAGACGTTGATAAAGCATACATGGTAAAATTAGCGAATGCGTTTGATGGTTTAATTACAGAACAATCTAACACATACACAAATGATAACAGTATGTATAAATCATTTGTAGATATAGGGAAACCTTGGTACAATTATGAATATAGAAATAAAGAGAAAACATGTAAAACGATTTCTGGTCAAACTAGAACTTACTTTCAAACTGACAACGGATGGGAATCATGTCCATAAATTTAATAGAAAATTTTTAGGATGTAAAACACATGAACAATATGTGTCGATAATATTTTTACACAATGAATAATTTAAAAATCTTTTTACTTTTTACTTTTGTGTAAAAATGAAAATAAAAAGTTGAACGATCTTGATATACGCCGAGTATATCAAGATCGTTCAAGTTCGTTTTCAAATTTTAGAGGGGTAAACTTTTTTCATCGAAAGAATTAAAAGTTTTTTACGCATTTCTTTAACTTTGATATACTCTAAAATGTTTTTACATCTTTTAATTCTTAAAATCCATCTTTTCTTTAACATTGTTAAAAAGATAATGACAAGTATAAATGTTGTAATATTGTAGAAACAATATTGTAAAAAATGAAAATTACAACAATGATTGTTTTAAATTTTTATAATGATGCAGATTGAATTCAATAATGTAAAACAATTGTTGGATAATGTCACATGTATTAAAAATAAAAATGGAGATATAATTCCTTACAATACGATAACATTTGATAATATATTATTAATAGATGGTCAAAAAATTTCAAAAAGGTGTACTCATCGTATAATGTATATTTGCACACGATGTGAAAAAACATGTATATTACGTTTGGCAACATTTGCAAATAAAATACGTAGAGGATATAAAGGTTGTAAATATTGTTATACTGAACATGTTAATATTTGTATTCCCGATTTATCAGAGATTGTTTCTTCTGAATATTTTAAAAAAGAATTGACAGATTCAGAATTTGAAAGAATTCGTTCGAGTATTCATTCTATCCAAAACAAGTTTACAAATTTAACTAATTTTATTTATACACCAATTGTGCAATATGGTAGTGTATTTAAACCCATGTTGTACGATAAAGAACGAAATGTATATGAAGAAATTGTAAATATAGTATTAACTTGTGAAAAATGTCAAGGAATGTTTTCATGTAAATATTTAAATCAAATCAAAAATAATTTTACAATTTTATGCAATGAATGTAAAAAAATCAAATCATTAAAATTTGGAGTTTTACACAATATTATTTACAAAACTAGATTAGAAATGAAATTTATCGATTATGCAATTAGAAATGGTATTGAACTTGAAACAAAAGATGGACAATTGTATATAAAGAAACTTGATAAAATTGTAAATATTTCTCATAAAAAATTCAAAAAGAAACAAGTCCCAAATACAATATATTCGGACGAATTTAAACAACAAGTAGATATTATTAAAAAACAAATAAATAACTTTAAATAAAATGAATATTATCGGTAATTTAGCTGGTGATGAAAATGGATTTATATATGATGCATCTTCTGGGCGTTTATACCAAAAAGAAGTAACATGGGAATGTGATGAAACTCCTCAAACACCGTCATCTTATCAAACTAATCCATATGAAACACCGTATTGGTTTAGACAATGGGCAAATAATTTCAATCGAATGCAGCAACAACAAGATTCAAATACAGCTCCACGATGGTTTTTAGATTGGTTAAATAAAGTAAATTTTACTACACCATCTACAAATATAACATTGCCGCCACAAACATCATCAAATGAAATGCCTATTTGGTTTAAAGATTGGTTAACAAAAAATCAGCCACAATATCCACCTCAACCACCTCAGTTTCCTCCTCAACCTCAATATCCACCGTATCCACCGCAGTACCAGTATACACCACTTCCACAATATCCTCAAACATCACCTCCTCCCGTTGTTCCTAATCCAAATGCAACAACGGTACCATTAATCAAATAAAAATGAATGGACTACGCTCTTGGTAAAATTTTAATTCGACAAGTAAAATTTAATAAAAATGTAAAAATTTTTTATTAAATTTTTAAAAATTCTTCAAATATTTGTCCGATTGGTTTTGTTCTAGGAAGAGCACGAATATAATGTTCATTATCATAGATGACTTTGTTAAATGACGATCTATAATCATCTATAGATAGATGACCACCATAATCTTTTAACATACGCCAGTGTGGAGCAGGATGAATTTGATGTTGTATATCAAAATAACTATAATACATTTGGTGTAATAGAAATACAGAATTTGTATACAAATTATTATGAGAATTATCTTTAATCCATGCTAAACAGCAATTAAAACTGCAAAATATACCATCAGTTTCATAATAATCATTTTTAATCAATTGAATTGATACATTTTCATTTGTATTATCGCCAAGTAAATCGTTATATACATTTTCAAATTTTGTATTTGAAATTTCTTCTTTAATCGTGTAATAATCTTTTGTAATGTGGGAAAAATATTTTTTAACAATCATGTGAGGTACATATCGTATTGGACATCCTAATGGATGAGTATCAAATACATGTCTACACCAAAAACATTTACATTTTTTAATTTGTTCTTTATTTTGATAATCAATCATTGATATGATGATTTTTCGTTTATTTTTAGTTTCATCTAAATATGAAAATTCACTTTCAGGTTCAGTGATAATTTCATCCAATTTAGTTATATTACTATTACGAGGCAAATTTTTTGTAATATTACATATATCTTGATTATAAGAATAACCAAATTTTTTGCAAACTTCTTCAATATCTAAATCTTTTAAAACAAATGGATATTTTGTTTTCCGTTTTTTAACAACTGTTGCCATGATATAACATGATTACTTTTTTAATTTATATATATTCATTTTTGATAATAAATGAATATTAAAATAACACTAGTATTAACAATAATAATTTATTGTCTAATTAGTATTGTTGTATATAATATTTATCTTAAAAAGAAAGTAGCCATTATTTTCGAACTTGATGATGTTTCAGGTTTTTTCTCACTATTTTTTCAATTATGTAATTGTTATATTTATGCAAATGACAATGGATATGATTTTTATATAACTCATAATAATTGGGCTTATTCATCAATAGGTTGGCACGAGTATTTCACTTCATTAAAAGTTTGGGATAAAAATTTTGCAGACAAGTATGATGAAATTGATATATACACAGCTACTAATAATAAAATTGGA
>JACCDZ011648486.1_pt1 | contig 13831 bp, 13 predicted proteins | sample 7449551 | NCBI WGS metagenome assembly JACCDZ01 (sample SAMN15323452, study PRJNA562643) | freshwater metagenome | isolation source: river surface water | place: USA:Blue River Watershed | collected 2017-08-18
AGTGACAGTCGATGATGCTGAATTATTTAGAGTTTGAGCAACCGATTGCGGAACTTGAAGCAAAAATAGAAGAACTGCGCAAAGTAAGCCGTAATGGTGAGTTTGATCTCGGACTGGAAGAAGAAGTCAACAAACTCAAAGAGAAGAGTTTGACGCTGACGAAAAAGATTTTCGCAGAGTTGGGTGCATGGCAAGTCGCTCAGTTAGCGCGTCATCCAATGCGTCCGTACACTTTGGATTATATCAAGCATATCTTCACTGATTTTGATGAATTGGCAGGTGATCGTACTTTTGCCAATGATGCGGCTATTGTTTGTGGTACTGCACGGTTAGGTGATCGCCCAGTGATGGTGATTGGCCATCAAAAAGGCCGCGACACGCACGAGAAAATCCGTCGTAATTTCGGGATGCCACGTCCAGAAGGTTATCGCAAAGCGTTGCGCATGTTCGAAATGGCTGAACGCTTTAAGATGCCAATTATTACTTTCATTGATACGCCAGGTGCTTATCCTGGCATTGGTGCTGAAGAACGCGGGCAAAGTGAAGCTATTGCGCGTAACTTGAAAGTGATGGCCGGATTGAAAGTGCCAGTCCTTTGTACCGTGATCGGTGAAGGCGGTTCTGGTGGTGCTTTAGCAATCGGTGTTGGCGACCAAGTCAATATGCTGCAATACAGTACCTATTCGGTAATTTCGCCGGAAGGTTGTGCGTCAATTTTGTGGAAAAGCGCAGAAAAAGCGCCATTAGCCGCTGATGCGATGGGGATCACTGCCGGTCGTTTAAAAGAGTTAAACTTGATTGACGACATTATCGCTGAGCCATTAGGTGGTGCCCACCGTGCCCATGAACAAATGGCAATGGCACTGAAGAATACGCTGCAACGCGATTTAGCAAAACTGGATAAATTCTCGATCCCAGAATTGTTGGACCGTCGTTACAAACGTCTGCTGGGCTTTGGTTACTGCTAATTACCAGATCTAAACCCAAGCGATTAAAGAGCCGGCATTGCCGGCTTTTTACTTTTCGGGGAGCCAACGTCGCAAAGTCCTCGTTTATTTGGCTTTTCGTCAGCCCAGTTTCGCTATAACTAGACCGGCCTTTCGTCTGTTGTTACCATCAATATATCAACTCGCACTTTCGGTAAAGTCAGCAATCATATGTCCAAGCCTACTGCAACCCACGCAACTTCTGAGCCTTTAGCCGCTTTGGACTTACTGCCAACATTAAGTCGGGCGGTGGCACAGGCATTGACTCAGGCGCAAGCAAGTCGGGTCGTGCTTGCTTTAAGTGGTGGCTTGGACTCGATGCTGTTGCTGGAACTCTTACATCGCCTCGCGCTAAAACTGCCGGTGCAGGCGGTATACGTTAATCATGGACTTAGTCCCAATGCCGATGCGTGGGGACAATTTTGCCAGCAGCAGTGTCTACAACGCGGGATCGCCTATGCCAGTGAACAGGTCACAGTCGCGGAGCCAAGCCGAAACATCGAAGCACAGGCGCGAAGCCTACGCTATCAAGCCTTAAGTTGTTATCTAAGCACGCCGAACGATGTGCTGCTGACTGCCCATCATGCCGATGATCAATTGGAAACTATCCTGCTGGCGTTAAAACGTGGCAGTGGCTTGGACGGCATGACTGGAATTGCTGCGGTGAAAGACTTTGCCGGTGGCGTTTTGTTGCGGCCGCTCCTGGCTTTTTCTCGCCAAGAATTACACCAAGCTGCGACAGCTATTGGTCTTTGCTGGATTGACGATGAAAGTAATAGTGATCAGGATTTTGACCGAAATTTTTTGCGTGAGCAGGTGCTGCCGTTATTAAATCAACGCTTTGCGCGTTATTCGCAAAATGCCAGTCGTAGTGTGCAATTACTGCAGCAAAGCCAACAATGGCAGCAACAGCAATTAGCCAGCAGTCTTACTGAAGTTGTGGCCGACGACAAATTAGATTTAAGCAAACTCAAGCAACACGATTTACTCACGCAAGGATTGCTGCTGCGCGCTTTTGCTAAACAACAGCAACTGATCTTGACCCAACAACAACTGCAGATCTTGCAAACCGAAGTGATTGCCGCCAAAGCTGATGCCAGCGCCAAGTTGCAATTGGGCCAGCTGTTATTTCGCCGTTATCAGCACTTTTTGTATTTGCAGCCACTGACAACTGAGCCCCCAGCCTTGCCAGCAACGCCACTGCACTGGCGGCAATTGCTGCAGACATCAGCTGGCTGGTGTTACTGGTCTGACGAAGCCCCACAGTTTCTTCAAGATGGGGCGATGAAGCATAGTTGCCTACCCCTTAATGTTTCGGCAGAGGCAATGCTTTGCCTGCAAAGTGTTGCGATGAGCCAGCCATTTAAGCCAAATGACAGGCCTACGAAGCCTTTGAAGCAGTGGTGCCAACTTTGGAATATTCCGCCTTGGCAACGCACTGCGTTAACTGCCGTGATGTTTAATCAACAGGTAATTGCGATTGCAGGTTATGCAAGTGTTTGCAGTGCCGATGAGGCGAAGAGTTGGATATGGCAAGGCCCGCAATTGCGGGCCTTCGCTGAAACCTAAACTTGGCGCAGTGCTAGTGCCGACTTATGCTCTGATCACCGTTGGCGCTTTGGCATGTCCGGCTCTGACTGCATTTTTCCCAGCCATTTTCGCTTCATATAACGCTTCGTCGGCCAACGAAAATAAGTCTTTGGCGACCATCCCGCCATCAAAGGCTACTAAACCTGCGCTGGCAGAAACTTGATATTTCTCGCAGATCTGCATTTGCGAAATCGCTTTAATCAGGCGATGGGCCACCAGCTCGGCGCTTGGAGCATCTTCGCCAGTTAATAACACGGCAAATTCATCGCCGCCAAAGCGGAATAAATTGTCGCTAGCGCGCAGTGTTGAGCGCATCGCTTCGGCGACAGCCACTAATACATCATCGCCGGTGTGATGGCCGAAGTTATCGTTCACTTGCTTGAAGTTGTCTAAGTCCAGCAGTAATAACGCCCCAGCTTGCTGTTTTCGCTCGGCCAACAACACAGCTTTAGCAAACGCATCGTCAAAAAAGCGACGATTGCCAAGGCCGGTCAAGGTGTCTTTTAGTGCGAGCTGTTGTAGGCGTGTCACTATCAATGCATTACGCAGCGGAAACAGCCACTGTGCTTCTAATTCCAGCAACCGCCGTTGCAATAACGCCGTGAAGGGCGTCTGCGATTGGTAATGCAGTTCAGCTAAACATTGCTCATTGAGCACCAGCATGCTGCGGTATTCAAAAACGCCAGGGTATGATCCCGGAGCACTGAACTCGCCGACTGCCGTGTGCATCTGCAAGGCGGTCAGCGGCAGGATTTTGCCGACGGCCATCGAGAAAATTTGTAGCTGTGCTGCGAGTTCCAATGTGGTCTGAAGCTGCTCAAGCAGACCTGGTGCTGGTTTATTGTGAACCCCGTGCCAAACCGGTTGTGTGGTCACGCCGGCATAGCTGGGTACATGCTGTAATGACATTTCACTTAAGCTGAACATTTCCATCAGCTGGCTCCTCTGGACAGTAGCAAGCCCAAGTTTTGGGCCGGTAATATCCAAATAAAGCAGGTTTCGTGCCAGTGATGTAAGTTGCTGTATTTAAACGGGGTGTTCCTGAGCAGTCAAAGCTTTGGCGGCAGCTGATTGCCACCGCCAAAGGTTACTCCGGCACTTTTGTTAGAAACGCCATGATATCGTCGATTTGCCGCATACCATCTTCGTAACCAAGGTCAATCAAACGACGGGTGAAGTTCTTTTCGAATAATAGATAACTGGCCAAACTAGAGTCTGAGTGTTGTTTGATGCCGATGGTCCTTAACAAAGTGCGGATAGCCATCGGCAGTGAGAGGAAATGTTCATTGGCCAGCTGATTAAAATTGCTACTAGGATTAATCAGATAGCTTTCTATCGGCTTTAGCTCACTTGGAATATTGTTTTCCTGTAAAGTCTGAATGGTTTTATTGACTCGGAGCATCCGTTCCATATCGGCGTTTAAAGTGTCCGAGAAAATACTGTCAAGCAAGTGGCCAGCAATAGTCGACATGTTGGGATGATGCGGCATTTGCACCACATGTTCGCTGCGTCTCGGCTGCTCCAACCCGATGATCAAAATCCGATCAGCCCCCAAGTGGATCGGCGCACTTAAAGGTGCCAATTGGTTAACTGAACCGTCACCATAATAATACTGGTTAATTCGCACCGACGGCATCACCAACGGAATCGCCGCTGACGCCATCAAATGGTGGATGCCGATGAGGGTTTGTTGGCCACATCGCCTTGCACGCTGCCACTCGTTGGCATCTCTTGACTGGAAAAAGGTAATTGAATCGCCAGTGTTGTAGCAACTCGCCGTAACTGAGACGCTGTCGAGATAGCCCCCCATGATATTTCGGTCGAGACGTTTTAAGTCTAGTAATTCGTGAAGTAGCAATTTCAGCGGCTTATTATCCAATAACGACACCGGTCTTGGATTGGCATAATCCGCTTGAAAGGCGCTAAGAAAGCCGCGCACTAAGTGATAAGTTGCCCGAAAATAATCCGAGTAGTACACATGGTGAGTGTGGAAATTCTTCCAAACGTATTCTAATTTTCGCACGCCTAGATGAAAGCAACTGGCATAACAAGCGATGGCGGTGCCGTTAATCGCACCGGCGGAAGTGCCACAAATCACTTGAAATGGCACTTTGCTGTTGCGCGGAAATTGCTGAGCAATCGCTTTTAATACACCGACTTGATAAGCAGCGCGCGCGCCACCGCCTGTCAGTAATAACGCGGTTTTATGAGGTTTCTGCTGGGTGGTCATAGGCTTAAAAAGCAACCAAAAGCAAACAATACTTGGCTAACTATTGCCGAAAAAGTCGGACAAAGCAATGAATGCGGGTGGCTTCAGGTTGATTTCATGGGATTTTTTTAAGAGTTTTTAAGAATATCCGCAAAAGCCTGTGAAGCTTTGGTACAGTACCTCAATATTTTGGATTTTTCTCGGAGCTATTATGTCGCAAAATCAATCAACAAAGCGCAATTGGCTGGTCCCGGTGGTCTTGCTGGCTGCTATCGGTGCTGCTGCTTGGTATTTTTTATGGCCAAAAGCAACACCGCCAGCGGTTACACCAACAGTGACGACAACAGTACCAGCGAAAACCCCAGAGCCATTAGAACCACAAGATGTGCTAACGGCAAAACCAGTAGAGCAGGATCCTTTGGCCGAACAAGCTGCAGATGCCGGTGACGACACGCCAATCGGCGCAGAACAGACCGTTGCAACGACTGAAACATTGCCACCGCTTGATAGCTCAGATGAATTGGTGAAAGAAGGTCTGTTAGGTCTTAATTGGCAACCAGGTTTGGCGGCATTATTTGCCAGCGACGAGCTAATTCGGCGGTTTGTGGTACAAGTCGATAATATCGCCCAGGGCCGGTTGGTGCCAGAACAAGCGTTATTTAAAGGCATGAAGCAAGATTTCAAAGCGAAAGCTGTCGGACAAGGCTATAAGCTCGATGCAGCAAACTATGCCCGTTACGATCGTTATTTAACGTTATTGGAAAGTGCTGATCCTGAAGCCGTTGCAGCATTATTTCAGCGTTTCTATCCACTACTGCAAAGTGCTTATGAAGAATTAGGTTATCCAAATGCAGAGTTCAAAGCGCGGGTCCAGCAAGCCATGCAAGTGTTGTTAGACAGTCCTGAAGTTGCAGATGAGCCGGCGTTGTCATTACCATCAGTGCATTACGCTTTTGCCGATGCTGCTTTGGAGCAAAAAGGGCTGGCGCAAAAACAAATGATACGGCTGGGGCAGAAAAACCAACAACGGATGAAGCAATTGCTCAAACGTTATCAGCCGCTTCTCGGGCGTTAAGCATGCAATGGCCTGAACTGCCAAAGCAGTTACCACGACATCAAAACCCAGGCAGCCAAAAAGTGGCGCGTTGGTTATTAAAAACTTTAGGATGGCAGGTGTCAGGTCAGTTGCCGAACATCCCAAAGATGGTTGTGGCGGTGGCTCCACATACCTCAAATTGGGATTTTATATTGACCATGGCCGCCAGTTTAGCGATGGGGGTGCAAATCTCCTTTTTGGGCAAACATAGTATTTTTGTCTGGCCACTGAAAAAGTGGTTGCTGGCCTATGGCGGTATTCCGGTAGAGCGCAGCCAACATCATGGCATCGTCGGGCAGGTCGTGGCTGAGTTTGCCAAGCGCGAGCAACTCGTGTTTGGCGTTTCGCCAGAAGGGACGCGAAAAAAGGTTGGGCAGTGGAAAAGTGGTTTTTGGCATATTGCGCGGGAAGCACAAGTGCCCATCCAATTGCTTGGTATTGATTTTGCGACTAAACAAATCGTCTTTGGACCGCAGATGGCCGCGAGTGAAGATTTTGCCACTGACTTAGCGCAAATGCGCTTGTTTTTTCAGCAAATGACGGCGAAATACCCAGAAAACGCATAAAGCCTCGGTCTACAGCTTGCGCCTATGCCGAGTTTTGCGCATAATGCGCCCGCACTTTGTCAGTAATGACAAAACACTATGGCGGCCTTATTGGTCCTCCCGCAATAGCAGTACGTTCACCTGGTCAGGTCCGGAAGGAAGCAGCCAAAGCGTATGCCCTATGTGCCGGGATGTGGCTGGTAAGGTTCGCCACCTCAATCTCGCATGAACGCCTCGCGCAAAACAGCAACAGCAATCCTTTCGTCATCTTTCTAGTAAGCGCATCAACTATTTAACATTATTGCACCGAGCAAAACTATTCTTCCGAGTGAAGCGATGCGACCGGTCAAAGCTAATCATCAAAACTAATTTGTCGGTTCTGCGTCCTGCGCAGTATTTTGCACTAGTTTGGCCTTACGCTGATAATCAGCATTGACCATGGCAAGCGCAGCCAACACGACATCGGGTGCTAAGTTGTGTTGTTCGAGCAGCATAATCAAATCAACCGCCAGTTGGACTGCTGGCGGCGCTTGGGACAGTGGTGGGGGCGAGTTCGTCGTCATCAGGACTCAAAACTAATATCAAGTTGAAGCGATTTTGCTTAGGCGATGGTGTCGAAGTTGCCTTTGCTATCTTGGCTATCTAAGAAGCCAATGCCTTTAGCGACCGCCTCTTTAACCCGAGTTACCATCTCAAAGCGTTCCGTCTGCGGCAGATAAAACGCCATATCCACTTCATAACGAATATATTTACAAGGTAATTGGTTTAGTACGATACAACACAAATCAGCCAGATATTCACTGTCTTTCTCAGTATCAAGACCTAACTCGCGTAAATGATCTAACATCAATTTTTCGTAATAGTTGTGGATATCGTCATGTAGTTTCATATAGCACAGCTCCAAAGCCAGAACAGTTTGCACAGAAAGCAATTGTTAACTGCCTACAGCATAAACAGGTTTCTGGAAAATTGCTACCAGGCACACCAGCTAGGCTGACCAGAACTGGAAGTGCTGACATTCGTCGAAAAAAGCAGGTAGACTTAACTGTCAACCTCAAGGTTTAGTGTCGGAATTCTCATAATGCAAAAAAATACGACCCCCTGCTATTACGGCGATTATTTACAACTCTCGAAAATCCTGACGGCGCAAGCCCCAGAAAGTGCGCGTTACGGTAACGAAGCACACGACGAAACTCTATTTATTGTCGTGCACCAAGTCTATGAACTTTGGTTCAAGCAAATCCTGCATGAAATTAAAGCGGTATTGCAGGTGTTTTCGGGCGATGTGGTGAAGGATCAACAGCTCACCGGCGTTGTGCATAAACTCAAGCGCGTGATCAGTATCCAGCAGTTGCTCAATCAACAAATTGGTGTGATGGAAACTATGACCCCGCAAGACTTTATGTCCTTTCGGGATTATCTGGTGCCGGCCTCTGGATTTCAGTCCATTCAATTTAAGATGCTGGAAATAGGCCTTGGTCTTAAAAGCGATTTTCGCATCGATTTCGATAAGAACTCGTTTTACAGCCGTCTTAACGAGCAAGATCAACAATTCCTAAAAGCCTTAGAGCATCAACCAAGTTTGTTTGAGTTAATCGAAGCTTGGCTGGAACGCATGCCATTTTTGGAATTTGGTGATTTCAGCTTTTGGCAGATGTATCAGCAGACCACCACACAAATGCTTAACGAAGATGAATTAACCGTGCGTGGTATTGTGCAAATTGCTGAACATGAACGTGAATTGCAGCTTGGTGAAATCGAAAAAACTCGCGCGAAGTTCGCGGCTTTGTTGGATGAAGACAAATACCAAGAATTACAAACACAAGGAAGTTTCCGCTTAAGTCAAAGAGCGATGTTAGGTGCGTTATTTATTAGTCTCTACCAAGAAGAGCCGGTGTTTAACTTGCCTTTCCAAGTCCTCACCTGTTTAACGGAAATCGACGAAAACTTGACCATCTGGCGCTATAAACACGCGATGATGGTCCAACGGATGCTTGGTACTAAAATTGGTACTGGTGGTTCCTCTGGCCATGATTATCTGAAGCGCACCACAGAAAAGAACCGGATCTTTACCGATCTGTTTCATATGGCGACCTTCTTAGTGCCGAAATCAAGTTTGCCACTGCTACCGGCGCCAGTGCGTCGGCAGCTTGGCTTCTATTTCGCTGGCGCGGAATAAGCTTCGGGAAATAGCGCTATCGGCGGGCGTTATCACACAAGGTCGCGCCCACCACCTGCCAGGCCGCCCGAAATAACTGCAGGTGTACTTGTGATAACGCTTGGATATCCCGTTGATAACCACCACCAATCACTGCTGCAACCGGGATCTTTGCCGCTTTACAGGCGTTAAGGACCATCAAATCCCGCTGGAATACACCTGTGGTGCTGATATCTAACAATCCCAGATCATCATCTTGGTGGATATCAACGCCGGCATCATAAATCACCAAGTCTGGCTGATGCAGCTGCAACAAATAATCAATACTCTCGCCGACCGCTTGTAGGTATGGCGCATCGGTTAGTTGACTATCTAAACCGATATCCCAATCCGAATGCTGTTTACGTGCAGGGAAGTTCTTATCGCCGTGCAGCGACGCGGTGATAATTGCCGCATCATCGGCAAAAATGAGTGCTGTGCCATCACCTTGATGCACGTCACAATCAAAAATCAAAATTTTGCCGACGCCTTGCTGTTGCATGACTTTTGCGGCAATCGCCAAGTCGTTAAATAAGCAAAAACCGCTGCCTTCATCGGCAAAAGCATGGTGATAACCACCGCTGAGATGAATTGCCAATCTGTGCTCGAGCGCAAGCTCCGCCGTACGAATAGTGCCGCCAGTCGATTGCAATGAGCGCGTGATCAAAGTGTCAGACCAAGGAAAACCTATACGGCGCATCTTCTTTGCGTCAAGAACACCTGTGGTTAACTCGGTTATATAGCGGGGCGTGTGCACCAAAGCGAGCTGTTCGAGGGTTGCTGGCGGTGCAAGCGTAAAGTGTTGTTGTGGAACGCCAAGCGACAGTAGCAGTTGATAAAGCGCACGATATTTGCCAATCGGGTAGCGATGACGCTCCGGTAACTCTAATTCACTATAACAAGGATGGTAGACCAGACAGGGGAGTCTAGACACTGCTGGATTTCCGCTGCTCATACCATTGGATCTCCGCTTCAAGTGCGCTAATGGCTTTACGGCAACGGCCCAACCGAGCATGTAAAGCCAACTGCATCGCTGGCTCTTCGTTGCGCTGCGCCGCTTCATGCGCCATTTGTTGTAAGCGTCTTGCAAACTCATGGTATTCGCTTAATTTTTGGTACATGGCTTGGCTGGTGCCGCCAAGCTCTGCCAATAGCCGTCCCGCGACTTGTCGTTGCGGTGTTAACTCTTGGGTCTTCGACTTTTTGTATTGGCGGAAGCTTTGCTGATTTTTGTCGCTGCTGCGGATCTCAAGGGTGTTAAAGGCTTGAGTTAACGCACTGAGCTGCGCCGACAGCTTTTCGGCAAGGGCCTGGCGATTTGTGGCAAACACGCTCGCCAGCGCAGGCTCGCGTGCATGAGTCGGCGTTTGATCCAAGCGTTGTAGAAGCGCCATCGACTCCTGCACATAATCCAACAACATCGGCGAATGGCATTGAAATAATGCTGAATCAAACCAATCGCGTTTTTGCCAAGCGGGCGCTTGTTGGTCGATGGAACTAGCTTTACTGGCCAGCACCAATAACTGCTGTTCTAAATGTGCTAACAATGGGTTTTTACTTTGCATTACGCTCCCCATTGCTGCCAAAGCAAGCGGCCAGCAATTGCGATAACCATAATAATAAACAATGGTTTAATCAACTTGCTGCCGAACTTGATGGCGGTGTGCGCGCCAAGGTACGAACCTAACATCAAGCAAAGGCCCATGGCGATGCCCAGTTGATAATGGATGTGACCGAGCCAAGCAAAAGTCACCAAGGCAAAACCATTACTGACGAAATTCATGGTGCGGGCAAGGCCGCTGGTCAGTAATAAATTGATTTTATACAGCGCCATGCTCGAGACCATCCAAAACGAGCCTGTGCCCGGACCGGCGATGCCGTCGTAGAAGCCAAGACCTAAACCTTGCAGTCGTTGCGTCCAACGGTGGCTGCGAGTTTGTGTGGGGAGCTGAAGTTGGTCGTCGGGCTGAACCCGTGCAAATAAGCTATACACAGCCGCGAGTAGAATGACCACTGGCAAGACCATTTCCAGCGTATCTTTACTAATTTGATCAACAACCAACACACCGATACAGGCGCCGATGGCCGTGGTCAGCAGCGCGTGCCGCCAAAAATAGGGATCGAATAATTTCTTGCGATAATATGTGACCGACGCGGTTAGCGAGCCAAAAGTGGCAGCAAGTTTATTGGTACCTAACACCAAATGCGGCGGTAAACCGGCAGTTAATAATGCTGGGACAGTTAATAAACCGCCACCACCGGCGATTGCATCAATGAATCCAGCCAAAAAAGCGACTGTACAAAGCGCGGCTAACAAGCTGGGTTCTAGCAAAAAATCCATGGTTATCCATCAATTTGTCGTTGAAATGGCGGTAATGCCGCGAGCATGGCTTTGCCATAGGATTTAGTGACTAAACGTCTATCCAGAATGACGATACGTCCAAAATCTTGCTCTTTGCGCAGCAGTCTACCACAGGCTTGCACCAGTTTTCGTGCCGTCGCTGGCACTGTCAGCAATAAAAATGGATTGCCGCCGCGTTTTGTTACCGCTTCGGCCATCGCTTCTTCAAATGGCGAAGTTGGTACGGCAAATGGTAATTTGGTGATAATAAGGTTGGTAAGTAACGCCCCCGGTAAATCGAGGCCTTCGGAAAAGCTTTGCGTGCCAAACAAAATACTGCCTTCGCCGCCATCAATGCGCATCTGGTGCAAATCGAGTAATGATTGTCGGCCAGCTTCCCCTTGCACCAATAATGACCAGCCTTGTTTACGTAGCGCCGTCGCGACTTCTTCCATCTGCCAATAGGACGCGAACAACACCAAGTTGCCCGCACTTTTGTCCAGATAGTTTGGTAATACCTGAATGAGTTCGGCAGTAAATTGCTCGGCTGTGGGTTCAAACGCGAGTTTAGGGATATGAATTAGGCCCCGTTCGGCATAGGCAAAAGGTGAGGCAACTTGCAAAGTTCGTACGCCCGGATGGTCATTGAGCCCCAACTCGCGTTTGATGCCGTCAAAACTATTGAGGCTACTCAAAGTGGCAGAGCATAAAAGCGCCGCATAGGCTTTGGAGAAGAGCAAATCATCCAGCTGGAAATTGACTGAAAGTGGACAGGCGTGGCCGATAATCCCAGTTTCTTGGTGGTCGAGCCATCGTGCCTGGCTGACATGGGGCTGCTGAGGGACAGTCCAAGCTTGCCAAAGCTGATTCTGTGCCGCAAATTTAGCTTCAAGCGCACTCAGCTCTTGTTGCAGTGGCGTTAAACTGGCTGAGCGCAGCTTCCCATCATTTAATTGCTCGAGTAAGGCCTGAAATAACTTTTCAATACTTTGCAGAATTTTGCCGCTGAGTTCGGTCAGTGGCTCTGCTTGGCGAGAAATAAGTTCGGGCAGTTGTGCGTCGATAAAACGCCACGTATTTGCTTTCTCAAACCACTGCGGGTTTTTCGTAATTAACGTTTGCACTGGCTTTAGCTGCGCGTAAAAATCAGCGGTTAAATCTTGGAGTTTTAACGTGTCACGGATCGCTGAATGCTGAGGCAGTAGTTTTTGCAATTGTTGATGTAGTTTTTGTAGCCGCTCTTGCCATGGTTTTAAGTCAAAATTAAGCAGGGCGGAACCGGCGAAAAAGTCGCGGCCAACATCAGGTAAATGATGCGCTTCGTCAATCACGTAAATGCATTCACTGGGCTCTGGCAAAATTGAATTGCCCGAGGCTAGGTCTGCTAACAGCAGAGCATGGTTGACCACCAAGACTTGGCTACTATCTACTTCGGCACGCGCCAAGTGAAAAGGACAGCCGGCATGCGCGCTTTGTCCTTTCGGGCAATGATAAGGATCTGCTTGAATACTTTGCCAGACTGTCTCGCTAAGCGCTTCTGGCAAGGTATCTTTGTCGCCTAGCCAACGTCGCTCCCGCCAAGCCTGGGCCAATGCCGGTAATTCAGCTGCAGCTTGCACTTTATCGAAACTACTCAGCAGATCAGGCTGGACTACCTGTTGTTGTAGGCGCTGCGCGCAGGCATAACGTTGACGACCTTTGACCAAACTAAATTCAAAAGGCAATTTGCTGTGTTCTTGGAAAAATGGCAGATCCTTATTCACCAGCTGTTCTTGCAGGGCAACAGTTGCGGTTGCAATGACTAGCTTCTTTTTGTAGTGAAGTGCCAAAGGCACCGCAGCCAATAAATAAGCCAGTGATTTGCCTGTGCCGGTGCCCGCTTCAATCAAACCAATCCGATCGTAACTGTGATAACTGCCGGCAATAATGTTGGCCATTTCCGCGACTAACTTATTTTGACTCGGCCGCGCTTGATAGCCGGGTAGGGCTAATTTGATGCTTTGGTGAATGGCTTTGATTTGCTGTTTTTGCGCGTCGCTGAGCATAGGCTTATGTATGAATGTACAGTTGTTTTCAGTGTAAGAGCCAAGCGCGCAAGTCGCAACAGAAATTTCCGATTTCCCCTTGCAAGCTGCGTCATTCGGCCATTTAGCAGAGGCCATGACTTTGCTGTGTAACTTTAGTTCAATCGATTTGTAGATTTTTTAATCACTTGAAAAAGCGGACAAATGTAACGCTGGTCACATAAGTTTACACTTTAAATTTGCTGTAAATTCATTTATATCAGTGACTTGCGTCGTTTTTGTCGATATTGCTAGACCTCATGGTTATCAACAAGTTCAATAAATGATGTGTAAAGTTTCAAGAATCGGCAATAAAACTGGTTGACCCTCAGGAAAAAATCAACTTATTATCGAGGAGTCAGGTTCCGACTTGCCTCGGGATAAACAGTGAAGTCCTATGCGGACCACTGCGATACATGACTTACAGACAACAAAATCACTACCAGGTGATCCAGGGAGATTACAATGTTTATGAATAATAAAATGGCTAACAGCGTTCGTATCGCGTTAGCGTTTGGTGCAGTATCTACTGCAGCATTCACTGCAAACTCAGCTGTTGCTGCAGAAGAAGATGCTGCAAAACAAGTTGAACGTATCGAAGTAACTGGTTCTCGTATCAAACGTACCGACATGGAAAACTCCAGCCCGGTATTAGTATTAGACCGCGAAGCATTAAACTCAGCTGGTCAAGTCAGTATCGGTGATATCCTGCAACAAATCCCAGCTGCTGGTGCTGCGTTAAACACTGCGTTTAACAACGGCGGTAACGGTGCTACCAACATGGACTTACGGAACTTAGGCGCA
>JACCDZ010963327.1_pt1 | contig 13828 bp, 9 predicted proteins | sample 7449551 | NCBI WGS metagenome assembly JACCDZ01 (sample SAMN15323452, study PRJNA562643) | freshwater metagenome | isolation source: river surface water | place: USA:Blue River Watershed | collected 2017-08-18
CCGATGCAGAACCTGCTGAAGATCACCCCCAGCAAATCATCCGACGTGAATTGCCCGGTGATGCTGTTCAGCTGCTCCTGCGCGAGCCGCAGTTCTTCGGCAAACAGGTCCAGCGCGCTGTCGCGCTGTTCCGCCAGCTGCGCGGCGATGGCGAGGTGTTCCTGCGCCTCTTTCAGCGCGCGCAAATGCCGTTCACGCGCCAGGTAGATCGACTCGCCGGTCTGCTGCCAGCCTGCAATGCGCAGCAATTCCTGCCGCAGCAATTCCATCCCGGTGCGCTCGGACGCGGACAGGTAGATGTGCGTCGCATCCGGCTGCTCGTCAAGCGAAGGCTTATGGCCGGACAGGTCGATCTTGTTCCACACGCGGATCAGCGGCACTTTCGCCGGCAGGCGCGCGACGATCTCTTCGTCGGCGCGCGTCGGCCCGCGGCTGGCGTCGAGGATGTGCAGCACCACATCGGCCTCTTCCACCGCCGCCCAGGTGCGCGAAATGCCGATGCGCTCGACTTCGTCGCTGGCATCGACTTCGTCGCGGATGCCGGCCGTGTCGATGATGTTGATCGGTATGCCCTCGACATGAATGGTCTCGGTGATCTTGTCGCGCGTGGTGCCGGCGATTGCGGTCACGATCGCGACATCCGAGCCGGCCAGCGCATTCAGCAGCGAGCTCTTGCCCACGTTCGGCTGGCCGGCCAGAACGACTTTCAGCCCCGACCGCAGCAGCGCGCCCTGTCCTGCCTGCGTGAGCACATGGTCGAGCGATGCACGGATGGTCTGCAGCTGCCCGCGCGCGTTTGATTTTTCAAGGAACTCGATCTCTTCTTCCGGGAAGTCGAGCGTCGCCTCGACCAGCATGCGCAGGTGAATGACTTGTTCGACCAGCTGCCCGATTGCGTCGGAAAACGCGCCGGACAGCGATTGCGTGGCCAGTTTTGCAGCGGCCTCGGTCGATGCCTCGATCAGGTCGGACACCGCTTCGGCCTGCGCGAGGTCGAGCTTGTCGTTCAGGAAGGCCCGGTACGTGAATTCGCCCGGGTTCGCCAGCCGCAGGCCGATATCCAGCCCGGCCTCGAGGCAGCGGTTCAGCAGCATCTGCATTACGACCGGACCGCCATGTCCCTGCAGCTCCAGCACTTCTTCGCCGGTATACGAGTGCGGCGCATTGAACCAGATCGCCAGGCCGCGATCGATCACGCTGCCGTCGGCGGCGACGAAGTCGAGGTAAGTCGCATGGCGTGCTTTCAGTTCGCGGCCGGGTTCGAGCCGGCAGACGGACTGCGCGAGCGGCATCAGCTGTTTGCCGGAGATCCGGACGACGCCGATGCCGCCGCGACCGGGCGCGGTGGCAATGGCTGCAATGGGGGACGAATCGGAAATCATGGAGGAATTTTATCTGCAATGAAAAAAAGTCCGTGGCCTGCGCCGACGGACTTTTTGGTGCGGAGGCCGGGCTGCCTGCGTTATGCCTTGCCCGCTGCCGACTGCTTCGTGATCACCCATTGCTGCGCGATCGAGAGCACGTTGTTCACGACCCAGTACAGCACGAGGCCGGACGGGAAGAAGAAGAACATGAACGAAAACACCAGCGGCATGAACAGCATGATCTTTGCCTGCATCGGATCCGGCGGCGTCGGGTTCAGCTTGGTCTGCACGTACATCGACACGGCCATGATGATGGGCAGCAGGCCGACCGGCATGTCCAGGCCCGGGATCGTGCCGAACAGGCCGTCCGGTGCGGACAGGTCATGGATCCAGCCGAGCCACGGCGCATGGCGCATCTCGACGCTGGCCAGCAGCACCCAGTACAGCGCGATGAACACCGGGATCTGCACGACGATCGGCAGACAGCCGCCGAGCGGGTTGATCTTCTCGGTCTTGTACAGCTCCATCATCGCGGCGTTCATCTTCTGCGGGTCGCCTTTGTGACGCTCGCGGATCGCGGTCATCTTCGGCGTCACCAGCTTCATCTTGGCCATGCTGCGATAGCTCGCGGCCGACAGGGGGAAGAAGGCCAGCTTGATCAGGATGGTCAGCACGATGATGGTCCAGCCCCAGTTGCCGATCAGCTTGTGGATCTGGTTCATCAGCCAGAAGATCGGCTTGGCGATGATGGTCAGCCAGCCATAGTCCTTCACCAGGTCGAAGTCGGTCGCAAAGGCTTCCAGCTTGGCCGATTCCTGCGGGCCGGCATACAGCTTGCCCTCTTGCGCGGCGACGGCGCCCGGCGCGACCTGACCGACCGGCGCAATGGCGCCGACCGCATAGCGGTCCTGGTCGATCTTGCGCGTGAACAGCTCATGCTGTCCTTTCGACAGCGGCGCAAACGCGGACACGAAGTAGTGCTGCACCATCGCGACCCAGCCGTCCGGCGTGCGGGCCGGCGCCGGGTTCTTGCCCTTCTCGATGTCTTCGAACGACACTTTGCGGAACTTGTCGCTCTCGGTATAGACGGCCGGGCCGGTGAAGGTGCTGTAGAAGCGCGAATCGCCTTCCAGCTTGCCGCCGTCACGCACCAGTTGCAGATAGACCGACGGTGCGATCGCGGCGTCGCTGTTGTTGGCGATCTCGTGCTTCACGCCGATCTCGTACTGGCCGCGGCTGAAGGTGTAGGTCTTGGTCAGCTTCACGCCGTCCTGCTCGGCGTCGAGCACGAGGCTGACGCTGTTGCCGGTACCGAGCGCGCGCTCACCTTCGCGTGCGGTGAATTGCGAGCGGTGATTGGGGAACTTGCCACCGATCAGGCCGCTTTGCGCGACATAGGTGCGCGCTGCGCTCTGCTCGAGCAGCACGACCGGCTTGCCGGCGTCTTTCGCGCTCAGGTGCTTCAGCAGTTCGACACGGGTGATGTCGCCGCCCAGCGTGTCGACTTCGACCTTCAGCAGGTCGGTGGTGATGGTGATCTTCTCGCCTTTGGCAGCAGGCGCGGCGGCCGGCGGCACCTCGCTGCCGGCAGGCGCCGCAGTCGTGGTCTGGGGCACGGACGCATCTGTCTGCGCCTGCGTGGCAGCCTTCTGCGCTGCCTGTTCAGGGGCGACGGCAGACGGTCCGCCATTAGAACGGTTCCAGTTCTCCCACAACATCAGCAAGGAGAGCGAGAACACCACCAGCAGAACGGTACGTTTGATATCCATAGGATCAGTGAGTGTAGGGCAATTCAGTTGCGCTGCCGTGTCATCGGCGGATGACGGTCAGCGCGCGGATGGGCGGGGGGCACCGGGTCGAAGCCGCCGGCATTCCACGGATGGCACTTGCACAGCCGCCGGCCGGCCAGCAAGCTGCCGCGCAGCGCGCCATGCGCGGCGACTGCCTGCTGCGCATAATCGGAACAGCTCGGATAAAAGCGGCAATTCTGCCCGAGGAAAGGGCTGATGCCGAGCTTGTAGCCCTTTAGCAGGAGCAGCAGCAGCGCTTTCATTTTGCCTGCCCGCGCTGCGAGTTGAGCAGCCGGGCCAGTTCGCCGCCAAGCGCCTGCCGCAGTGAATGCGACGAAGCCGGCGCCTGCCGTTTCTGCGCGATCGGCCGGCTCAGCCGGACAATGCAGTCGGCCGCCACCAGCCCGCTCTTGCGGAAGAGCTCACGCGCCAGGCGTTTGACCAGGTTGCGCGTCACCGCGCGCGGCGCAAAGCGCTTCGCGACGACAATGCCCAGCCTTGCGTGGCCGAGGCTGTTGGGGCGGGCGTAGAGCACGAAATTTTCAGTGCGATACACAGGCCGCAAACGAAAAACGGATGAGAACTCATCCGTTTTTACGATGCGTCGATGCCTGCCGTAGTCTTCCGGCGACCCGGACACGCGACTACGCAAGGGTGCCGCGCTGTGCCTTAGACGGCGAGGCGCTTGCGGCCCTTGGCGCGGCGTGCGTTCAGCACGGCACGGCCCGAACGGGTGGCCATGCGCGCACGGAAACCATGGGTGCGCTTGCGGCGGACGACGGAAGGCTGGTAAGTACGTTTCATTTGGGTCTCGCTTGGTTGAGTGCAGCGGAAATCAGCAAAAAACCGGGATTTTCCCGGCAAATAAATCAGTGTATTGCAGCGCCCGACCGACTTCTTGCAGGCGCGCAGCGCAGCGAACCCTGAATTAGACAGTACTTTCTGTATATCTGTCAATCACTTAGGGCGGGCGCTTGCACGGTGTCCGGCAGGCTCCGGCGGAATTGCCGGAAAATCGGCTTGCCGGAGTAGAAAGTTGCGGACATTGAAAGCCGTCTCATCTGTTGCCGAAATTCCGGTCCGGCCTGTGGATAACTCGTCCCGCCGGCGGTAAAATACGGGTCGCCCGGCAAGCCTAGCGCTCCGCCCCTCACAGAACAAAGAACCCGAAGCGCGCCCCCACCTGCCGCTTCATGATTGACAATCGCATGGAAGAATTTTGGCAGACCTGCGCGTCCCGACTGCAGCAGGAACTGACGCCTCAGCAGTTCAGCGCCTGGATCAAGCCGCTCGCGCCGCTCGACTTCGAGGACGGCCGCCTGCGCATCGCCGCGCCCAACCGTTTCAAGCTGGATTGGGTGAAGACGCAGTTTGCCGCCCGCATCACGTCCCTCGCCGCCGAGTTCTGGCAGTCGCCGGTCGATGTGCAGTTCGTGCTCGACCCGCGCCTGGCTGGCGTGCGACGGCCGGCAGCCGCCGCGCCAGCCTCGGCGTCGGGTGCGGCCGAAGCGCCGTCGCCGATCGAGCGCGCCGAACAGGTCGACGAGCAGAACCTGCGCCGTGACCAGAGCAAGATCAATCCGGCGCTGACCTTCGACAGCTTCGTGACCGGCAAGGCGAACCAGCTGGCGCGTGCTGCAGCGATCCAGGTCGCGAGCAATCCCGGCAGTTCGTACAACCCGCTGTTCCTGTACGGCGGCGTCGGCCTGGGCAAGACCCACCTGATCCATGCGATCGGCAATCAGGTCTTGGCTGACAACCCGAACGTACGTATCCGCTACATCCATGCGGAGCAGTACGTGCGCGACGTCGTGACTGCGTACCAGCGCAAGGGCTTCGACGACTTCAAGCGCTATTACCATTCGCTCGACCTGCTGCTGATCGACGATATCCAGTTCTTCGGCGGCAAGAGCCGCACGCAGGAAGAGTTCTTCTATGCGTTCGAGGCGCTGATCGCGGCGAAGAAGCAGATTATCATTACCAGCGACACCTATCCGAAGGAAATCACCGGCATGGATGACCGGCTGATCTCGCGCTTCGACTCCGGCCTGACGGTCGCTGTCGAGCCGCCGGAGCTGGAGATGCGCGTCGCGATCCTGCTGAAGAAGGCGCAGCAGGAAGGCGTGACGCTGTCCGACGACGTCGCGTTCTTCGTCGCCAAGCACCTGCGCTCGAACGTGCGCGAGCTGGAGGGCGCGCTGCGCAAGATCCTCGCGTACTCGCGTTTCCACGACAAGGAAATCACGATTGACGTGGTCAAGGAAGCGCTGAAGGACCTGCTGTCGGTGCAGAACCGGCAGATCTCCGTCGAGAACATCCAGAAGACGGTGGCCGATTTCTTCAACATCAAGGTCGCCGACATGTATTCGAAGAAGCGGCCGGCCAACATTGCGCGGCCGCGCCAGATCGCGATGTACCTCGCCAAGGAACTGACGCAGAAGAGCCTGCCCGAGATCGGCGAGCTGTTCGGCGGCCGCGACCACACGACGGTGCTGCATGCGGTGCGGAAGATTGCCGCCGACCGCAGCAAGAACCCCGAAGTCAACCACGAGCTGCACGTGCTCGAACAGACCCTGAAAGGCTGAGACAGGAACCGGCGATGCAAACCAGAACCCACATTCCAAGCGTTTCTTGCGAAAGGAAATCACCATGCAACTGGTAAAAACCCACCGGGACGCGCTGCTGCGACCGCTGCAGATCGTGAGCGGTATTGTCGAGCGTCGGCACACGCTGCCGATTCTGGCCAATATCCTCATCCGCAAGGACGGCGACGACGTGACCCTGCTGTCGACCGACATCGAGGTGCAGATCAGCACCCATGCGGCGATCGGCTCGGGCAAGGAAACGGCAGCGACCACCGTCGCTGCGCGCAAGCTGCTCGACATTCTGCGCGCGCTGCCGGACGCGGAAGTGTCGCTGTCGCTGTCGAACAAGCGCATGACCATCCAGTGCGGCAAGTCGCGCTTTGCGCTGCAGACGCTGGCGGCCGAGGAATTCCCGACCGTCGCGCAGGCCGAGCATTACGGCGCGCAGTTCAGCCTGCCGCAGAAGACGCTGAAGCACCTGTTCAACATGGTGCACTTCTCGATGGCGCAGCAGGACATCCGCTACTACCTGAACGGCCTGCTGCTGGTGGTCGAAGGCCAGAACGTGATTGCCGTCGCGACCGACGGCCATCGCCTGGCGTTCAGCCAGATCGTCACCGACCAGCAGTTCGCGCGGCAGGAAGTGATCATTCCGCGCAAGACCATCCTCGAACTGCAGCGCCTGCTCGAGGAGACCGATGATCCGGTCACTCTGGCGATCGCGACCAATCAGGTGAAGTTCAGCTTCTCCGACATCGAGCTGATCTCGAAGCTGGTCGAGGGCAAGTTCCCCGACTACACGCGCGTGGTGCCGAAGGCGTACAAGAACAACTTCACGATTAGCCGCGAGGCGCTGCTGCGCTCGCTGCAGCGCGCAGCGATCATGACCTCGGACAAGTTCAAGGGCGTGCGCTGCATGATCGCGCCGGGCAGCCTGAAGATCAGTTCGACCAACGCCGACCAGGAAGAGGCGGTCGAAGAGCTCGAGATCGACTACGGCGGCGACAGCATCGACATCGGCTTCAACGTCACCTATCTGCTGGACGTGCTGAACAACTTGAAGTGCGACAGCGTCAGCGTGTCGCTGGGCGATGCGAATTCGTCGGCGCTGATCACGCTGCCGGATGACGCGAACTTCAAGTATGTCGTGATGCCGATGCGAATTTGAGTCCCGGCCGCAAGCGGTGACCGGAGGGGCCCCCAGGGCCCCTTCGGTACTTATTCAGAACCATCGTTTTTCTGCTTTTTGCTTACTTAGGACAGCCATGTCAGCGATTCCCTCCGATAACGCCAGCGCGTCGAGCCAGTACGGCGCTTCTTCTATCCAGATCCTCGAGGGCCTGGAAGCGGTGCGCAAGCGTCCCGGTATGTACATCGGCGATACGTCGGACGGCACCGGCCTGCACCATCTGGTGTTCGAGGTGCTCGACAACTCGATCGACGAAGCGCTGGCCGGGCATTGCAGCGAGATTCATGTGACGATCCATTCGGACAACTCGATCTCGATCACCGACAATGGCCGCGGCATCCCGACCGGCATCAAGTGGGACGACAAGCACGAACCCAAGCGCAGCGCCGCCGAGATCGTGATGACCGAGCTGCACGCCGGCGGCAAGTTCGACCAGAACTCGTACAAGGTGTCGGGCGGCCTGCACGGCGTGGGCGTGTCCTGCGTGAACGCGCTGTCGAAGAAGCTGAAGCTGACCATCCGCCGCGACGGCAAGAAGCACTTCATGGAGTTCGCTCGCGGCGTGCCGCAGAACCGCGAGATCGAGATGCAGGACGGCGTCGCCGTTTCGCCGATCAAGATGATCGGCGAGACCGAGAAGCGCGGCACCGAGGTGCACTTCTGGGCTGACGAGGAAATCTTCACGCACATCGAGTTCCACTATGACATCCTCGCCAAGCGCATCCGCGAGCTGTCCTTCCTGAACAACGGCGTGCATATCAAGCTCACCGACCAGCGCACCGGCAAGGAAGAGGACTTCGCATTCGAGGGCGGTACGCGCGGCTTCGTCGAGTACATCAACAAGAGCAAGAACGTGCTGCACCCGACGGTGTTCCAGGCCACCGGCGAGCGCGTGTCCGAGAACGGCACCACGATTTCGGTCGATGTATCGATGCAGTGGAATGACGCATTCAACGAGCAGGTGCTGTGCTTCACCAACAACATCCCGCAGCGCGATGGCGGCAGCCACCTGACTGGCCTGCGCGCGGCGATGACACGGGTGATCAACAAGTACATCGAAGAAAACGAGCTGGCGAAAAAGGCGAAGGTCGAGATCAGCGGCGACGACATGCGCGAGGGCCTGACCTGCGTGCTGTCGGTGAAAGTGCCGGAGCCGAAGTTCAGCTCGCAGACCAAGGACAAGCTGGTGTCGTCGGAGGTGCGCGGCCCGGTAGAGGAAGTGGTCGCCAAGACCCTCACCGACTACCTGATGGAGAAGCCGAACGACGCGAAGATCATCTGCGGCAAGATCGTCGAGGCGGCGCGTGCGCGCGAAGCAGCGCGCAAGGCGCGCGAGCTGACGCGTCGCAAGGGCGTGATGGACGGCCTTGGCCTGTCGGCGAAGCTGGCTGACTGCCAGGAAAAGGATCCGGCGCTGTGCGAGCTGTACATCGTCGAGGGTGATTCCGCAGGCGGCTCGGCCAAGCAGGGCCGCGACCGCAAGTTCCAGGCGATCCTCCCGTTGCGCGGCAAGGTGCTGAACGTCGAGAAGGCGCGCTTCGAGAAGATGCTGTCCTCCGAGCAGATCACCACGCTGATCGCGACGCTCGGCACCTCGATCGGCGCCGACGAATTCAACATCGAAAAACTGCGTTACCACCGCATCATCATCATGACCGATGCGGACGTCGACGGCGCGCACATCCGCACGCTGCTGCTGACGCTGCTGTACCGCCAGATGCCGCTGCTGGTCGAGCGCGGCCATGTGTACATTGCGCAGCCGCCGCTGTACAAGGTCAAGCATGGCAAGGACGAGCGCTACCTGAAGGACGACCTCGAGGAAGCCAGCTACATGATGCAGATCGCGCTGAACGACGCGGCGCTGGTGCCTGCCGAGAATGCGGCGCCGATCGCCGGCGATGCGCTGGCCGAGCTGGTCCGCAAGTACAACACCGCCAACGCGATCATCCAGCGCCTGTCGCGCGCGATCGACGACGCGGCGCTGTCGGCGATCATGAACGGCGTCACGCTCGACCTCGAGACGGCCGAGGCTTCGGAGGCTTCTGCGCAGGCGCTGGCGAATGCGATCAATGATCCCTTCGTGCGCGTGGTCGTCAGCTCGGACGAGCTGTCGGCCAAGCACATGCTGCGCGTCGAGCGCCGCCACCACGGCAACATGAAGATCAGCGTGATCGATGCTGAATTCGTCGACGGTCCGGACTATGCGTTGCTCGCCGAAGCGGCTGCCACCTTCAAGGGGCTGATTGGCCGCGGCGCGCTGGTGCGGCGCGGCGCCGGTGAAAAGGTGCGCGAATCGGCCATCCTCGACTTCCGCCAGGCGATGGCCTGGCTGCGCGACGAAGCCGAACGCGGCGTGTCGAAGCAGCGCTACAAGGGTCTCGGCGAGATGAACCCCGAGCAGCTGTGGGAAACCACGATGGATCCGACCGTGCGTCGCCTGCTGAAGGTGCAGATCGAGGACGCGATCGCAGCCGACCAGATCTTCACCACGCTGATGGGCGACGAAGTCGAGCCGCGGCGCGCCTTCATCGAGAGCAACGCGCTGGCGGCGGGGAATATCGACGTGTAAGCGCCGGCCGGTGCAGTAAAGTGAATGTCCCCCGGGGCCATCCATGCGGATGGCCCTTTGTTTTTCCGCTGTCGTTCAATTTGCCCCCGGCGAGAGACAGACGCATGGCGACAGCAACTGGCTTGTGACTAATGCGCACAAGTGAATCGACAAATCTGGGCGTTTGTAACCTTGGTGGTTGAATATACTGCGGCGAAGCCCCACTCCGCCCATGCAATGACTATTCAGGCCATCATTTTCGACGCCTACGGCACGCTGTTCGATGTTTACTCGATCGGCGCGCTCGCGGAACGCCTGTTTCCCGGCAAGGGCGCGGCCGTCGCCGAGCTCTGGCGCGACAAGCAGATCGAGTACACGCGGCTGCGCACGCTGTCGAACACCTACAAGCCGTTCTGGGAGATCACGCAGGACGCGCTGGTCTTTTGCTGCCGCAAGCTCGGGCTGGAGCTGACCCTCGATGCGCAGACGCAGCTGATGGGACAGTATGCGAAGTTGCAGGCCTTTCCGGAGAACCGCGCGGTGTTGCAGGCGCTGAAGTCTGCCGGGCTGAAGCTTGCGATCCTGTCCAATGGCAATCCGGACATGCTCGACGCCGCCGTCGGCGCGGCCGACATGCAGGGATTGTTTACGCAAGTGCTGTCGGTACACGGCGTGCAGAAATTCAAGACCGCTCCAGAGGCTTACCAGCTCGGCCCGGACATGCTCGGCGTCGCCGCCAGGGACAGCCTGTTCGTTTCCAGCAATGGCTGGGACATCTGCGGCGCCGCCTGGTTTGGCTACCGTACGTTCTGGGTCAACCGCGCAAATGCGCCGATGGAAGAGCTCGGCGTCACGCCCAACGGCGAAGGCCGCACGCTGGACGATTTGCATCGCTACGTAGTCCGGCACAGATAAGCAGCACAATTTCGATTCACCGCCTATCCAATACGCACAAACTCCTGAGGAAAACATCATGACAGCACGCACGAATTGCCATGGACTGCAGGTCGATACCGTCCTGTACCGCTTCATCGAGGACAAGGTCCTGCCGGGCACCGGCATCAGCAGCGACAGCTGGTGGAAGGGCTTTGCGCAGATCGCCGGCGAGCTGTCGCCGAAGAACGCCGCGCTGCTCGCCGAGCGCGACCGCCTGCAGGTCGAGCTCGACAACTGGCATCGCGCGCACCCGGGCCCGATCGCCGATGTCGCGGCCTACCGTCAGTTCCTTGAGTCGATCGGCTACCTGCAGCCGGTGCCGGCGGACGTCAAGGTGACCACCGAGAATGTTGACGCCGAACTGGCGACGACGGCCGGCCCGCAGCTGGTGGTGCCGATCCTGAATGCACGCTATGCGCTGAATGCCGCGAATGCGCGCTGGGGTTCGCTGTATGACGCGCTGTACGGCACCGACGCAATTTCGGAAGACGGCGGCGCCACCCGCGCCGGCGGTTACAACCCGGTGCGCGGCGCGAAAGTGATCGCATTCGCACGCAACTTCCTCGACCAGTCAGCGCCGCTGGCGCAAGGCTCGCATGCCGATGCGACCGGCTACAAGGTCGACGGCGGCAAGCTGGTCGTCACGCTGAAGGACGGCAGCAGCACCGGCCTGAAGGACGCAGCGAAATTCGCCGGCTATCAGGGCGACGCCGCCGCGCCGTCATCGGTCCTGCTGAAAAACAATGATCTGCACATCGACATCCGCATCGACCGCAGCACCACGATCGGCAAGGATGATGCGGCCGGCGTGTCCGACGTCGTGATTGAGTCGGCGCTGTCGACCATCCTCGACCTCGAAGATTCGGTGACCGTGGTGGATGGCAGCGACAAGGTCGTCGCTTATGAAAACTGGCTCGGCATCCTGAAGGCCACGCTGGTCGAATCCGTCAGCAAGGGCGGCAAGACCTTCGACCGCACGCTGAATGCTGACCGCGAATACACCGGCGCGAACGGCCAGCCGGTGAAGCTGCACGGGCGCTCGCTGCTGTTCCTGCGCAATGTCGGCCACCTGATGACGAACCCGGCGATCCTGCTGGCTGACGGCAAGGAAATCCCGGAAGGCATCCTCGACGCCGTCGTCACCACCACGATCGCGCTGCACGACCTGAAGCGCCCGGCGTCGCAGGCCATCGGCAACACCCGCACCGGCTCGGTCTACATCGTCAAGCCGAAGATGCACGGCCCGAAGGAAGTCGCGTTTGCCGTCGAGCTGTTCGGCCGCGTCGAGTCGCTGCTGGGCCTGAAGGAAAACACCGTCAAGCTCGGCATCATGGATGAAGAGCGTCGCACGTCGACCAACCTGAAGGCCTGCCTGAAGGAAGCGGCGGCGCGTGTTGCGTTCATCAACACCGGCTTCCTCGACCGTACCGGCGACGAGATGCATTCGTCGATGACCGGCGGCGCCATGATGCGCAAAGGCGACATGAAGACCTCGACCTGGCTGTCCGCCTATGAGCGCAGCAACGTGCTGAACGGTCTGTCGTCAGGCATGCGTGGCCGCGGCCAGATTGGCAAGGGCATGTGGGCCATGCCTGACCTGATGGCTGCCATGATCGAGCAGAAGATCGGCCATCCGAAAGCCGGCGCGAACACCGCCTGGGTGCCTTCGCCGACCGCCGCTACCCTGCATGCGCTGCACTACCATCAGGTAAACGTGTTCGAGATTCAGCAGCAGCTGGAGAAGCTCGACGCGGCGACCGAACTGGCGAAGCTGCGCGACGACCTGCTGATGGCGCCGATCGTCGCCAAGCCGAACTGGTCCGCCGCCGACATCCAGCAGGAACTCGACAACAATGCGCAGGGCATCCTCGGTTACGTGGTGCGCTGGGTCGAACAGGGCGTCGGCTGCTCGAAGGTGCCCGACATCCACAACGTCGGCCTGATGGAAGACCGTGCAACGCTGCGCATCTCCAGCCAGCACATCGCGAACTGGTTGCTGCATGGCGTGGTGACCGAAGCGCAGGTGAAGGAGACTTTCGAGCGCATGGCGAAGGTGGTTGACCAGCAGAATGCGGGTGATCCCCTGTACCGCCCGATGGCGCCGAACTTTGCTGACTCGCACGCGTTCCGTGCAGCGAGCGACCTGGTGTTCAAGGGTCTCGAGCAACCGGCCGGTTACACCGAGCCGCTGCTGCATGCATGGCGTCTGAAGTTCAAGAAGGACGTGATGGGCGTTTGATTTTCCAGCGCCTGAACGAAAACGCCGGACGTCACGTCCGGCGTTTTTTTTTTGCGCTGCATGCAGCGTCGTGGCCATGGGTCGCCAGCAGGAACCCGCTATCCGGGAGCGTTCCGAAACCGGTTGGTCCGACGCGCCGGAAGTCGGTGCCTCAGCCTTTGTTCACACCACCGACCCGATGAGGAATCCCCCCATGGCAAGCAGCAAAGCCGCGCCCCGTTCATACATCGAACTTAACGCAAGCGCGTCACTGTTTCGCAATTCGCCGGAGGCAAACGATGCCGGCGGATCGGTGCCGCGCATGCTGCAGGCATATCGTCCGCAACAGGACATGGAGTTCGCCAAATTGCCGTTTGAGGTCGAGACCCTGATCCTGTCGGCGCTCTCGGACACCGCGCAGCCCGGCAGCCCGCTGCTGAGGCTCGGCCTCACCTGCAACTATTTTCATCTGCGCGTACGCGACCACATTGAAAACGCTTCCGAAGGTCGCCGCTTCCGGCGAACTTTCGAGCACCACCAGTACGCCGCCAGCTACGGCGTCACGCCTGTCGAGCATGCGAAAGAGAAGATTGGCTGGCGTGCAGCGGAGCAGCTGGAGCGGTGGGCCAACAATTGGCATGCGCCCGGCGGCACCGATATCCACGGATCGAACATGCGGCTGCGCGATCCGGTCACTATAGCGATCGGCAATGATCTCACCTGGTCATCAGAATTTGCCCAAGTGCTGGCGAAGCGCATGGGTTACCTGACGGTGCTGGACTTCCTGTCGAAGCCCGGCGACGCGGAATTCCTGATCAAATCCATCCGTACGACGCCGCGCGCCAGCTACCTCGCGCTGGCAATGACGCCTGCGAATTTTTCTTTGCCGGATGCGCAAAGCATCGCGAAGGAGATGGCGCTACATCCGGTTGTCTGCTTCGTTCAGATAGCCGACGAGATTCCGGACATCTCGGGAAAACATGCCGGGTTTGGCCTGAACCTGCTCGCTGCCTGTGCGGAGCACGCCGTCGACAGCTGCCAGTTCTCGCTGAAATATGACGTCATGCACAAGGACAAGGCCGCGCAGCTGGCAGACGTGATCCGGAAATTCAAATGCGGCGTCACCATCGAGATCTCTGCCAATCGGGTGACGCCGGACTGCATGACGCTGTTATTCGACGCCGTCAGGTTTTGCAAC
>JACCDZ011162003.1_pt1 | contig 13822 bp, 11 predicted proteins | sample 7449551 | NCBI WGS metagenome assembly JACCDZ01 (sample SAMN15323452, study PRJNA562643) | freshwater metagenome | isolation source: river surface water | place: USA:Blue River Watershed | collected 2017-08-18
CAACATACCTCCGGCAAAGATGCCTGATAGCTTCCACCAAACATCCAATAAACTTTTGACCCCTATCATACTGATGCCAAACACAATCCCAAGGCAACCTATTACGATTGTGGCTATATGCAAAACACGTAATTGTTTTTGTGGACTCAGGTCTTTTTGAATATAGCGTAGGTAAATATCTTTCAGAAATACCGTCGCGGAGCTGTTCATCCCCGAACTCATGGTGCTCATGCCTGCCGACAATAATGCCGCGAGTAGCAATCCCAAAAAGCCCTTCGGGATTTGCGTCTTCATAAAATAGGGTAAAACGCGGTCGGCATAATCCACAGCCTTGATGCTTCCGAGCGGAATGTTTTTCTCTTCCGAAACGTGTTGTTTCAGTTCCACAATGAGTCCCGGATTTAAGTCGTAAAAGGCATAGAGCGCAGTGCCTAGGAAGAAAAAAAGAAAAGAAACGGGCACATAATACAACACGCAGAGCCAAATGCTTTTTGCTGCATCTTGTGTGTTTTTTGCGGTATGGTAACGTTGAATATAATTTTGGTCTACACCAAAATTCGTCAGATTAATGAAAAATCCATAGAGTAAAATCACCCAGAAGGAGTTTGTTGTTAAGTCGAGTTGAAAAGTCCCCAAACTAAATTTTTCATCCCGCTGGCCGATTGCCCAAATTTCCCCGAAATCCACTTGGTTTAAGATCAATCCTACTATCATAAGAGCTCCCAAGGTCTTCAGAATTGCCTGAATGACTTCCGTCCAAATGACAGCTTCCATTCCCCCTAATACGGTGTATAGGATAATTACGAGACCTGCGATTATAATGATGAGTGACATTTCAATGCCTGAAAGGGCATTAATCGTTAGTGCTAAACCATAGAAAATTGTTCCCATTCTTGCTAGCTGCGTCATAATAAAACATAGCATCGCATAGGTTCTCGCCCATGCGCCAAAACGTTCTTCTAAGTGAGAATATGCACTCACCGACTGCCCATTTCGATAAAAAGGAACAAATAATTTGCTGGATACCCAAGCGGCAAGTGGGATAGAAAGGCTGAAAACAAATGGATTCCAATTACTTCCAAAGGATTTCCCTGGGTCACCTAGAAAAGTAATCGCACTCAGAAAAGTGGCATAAAAACTCAGACCTAAAGCCCATCCCGGAATTTGACCAGATGCCGTTGTAAATTGTTCCGAATTACGGTTTCGCTGGGAAAAATAGATTCCCACCCCAACCATGCTGAGGAGGTAAATGCCTATGATTGCCAGATCGAGTGTAGTCATATTAGAGCGTCATCACGACATGTTTGATTTTCTTTCGCTTCCACGTGTAGGTTATGTGGATTTTCCCATCGGTCGATTGAATGACAGCGGGGTATGAAAACTCGCCATTCGGTTCATTTTCTAAGATGGCAATGTCTTGCCAGTTTTGACCATCCGACGAAATCGCGACATTTAAGGGGCTTCGTCCTTTTTTGGTATTGTTGTATACAAGGATATGTCGGCCATCTTGTAAGGTGACCGCATCAATGCCTGAATTCGGATTTAAAAGGGTCGTAGGCTTTAGGGCTGACCAACTTTTACCTTGATCTGTTGAAGTGGCTTGTAAGACGTAGTCGTTTTCCGACCGACAAACGAGTTGGAGTTTACCCCCCGGTAATTTTAGGATACTAGGTTGTATGGCTGAAGTCGTTACACCATCATTTAAGGCTGCCGTCCGAGTCCAGGTTTTACCTGCATCTTTCGTGAATTCCATGTGCAATCGCCAATCATGATCTTCCGAACTCGATGGACAAATGAGTGTCCCGTCAGCCAGTAATTCTGGTTTGTTTTTAATCGGTCCATAGATGTCTTTGGGGAGCTGTTCCGCGGCAGACCAAGTCTTTCCTCCATCGAATGAGCGTTTTAACATGCCCCACCATTCGTCGGGAGCCGGCCCATCCTTATAAAACAAGATGAGTTCCTTCCCCGGCATTTGAAATAAAACCGGATTCCAAAGCGGATATCTTTTTCCATTTCCTTGAATGCCATTGGCTACTTCCACCGGCTCAGACCAGCGACCTTGTCTGTAAAAACTTAACCAAATCGCCACATCCGGATGTTTTTCATGGGTTCCCCCGAACCAGGCTGCCGCAATGCCTTGTGGGGTTTCCACCAAGGTGGAGGCATGACAGGATGGGAAGGGAGCGGATTCGTAAATGAAACTTGCCGACTCAATTTTTTGGGCGTGTGCAACGAAAAATGCCATGCAGAACATGCATGAATAGAATAGTTTTTTCATAGGTTTAGATCTCTTCAGCTTTCATCCTCAGAGCTTTACAAAGCTAAAGGGAAAAAAGCAAAATCAAATAAGCCATGAAAAAATTATCAATTAGCTGATCACGATCCCGAAATCACTCAATAAGCCCGCTAAGCCGTCTATTTCAGTTCCATAACATTAATTTTGTTAGTGGATTTTTACATACTTTTTAGGCTAACAATGTCTCTAATTTTGTTTTCCACTTTTCCCAATCCTTCATTTCTTTTGATTGTAGATCAAAGAACTTCTGGGTATGGTCATGATGAATTAAATGACAAAGTTCGTGGGTAATTACATATTCAATAGATCCTTTAGGTGCTTTTATTAATTCAGGGTTTAAAATAATTTTCCCTTTGGTAGTACAGCTTCCCCATCGTTTTGGCATAGTTCGTAGTTCTATTGAAGAAGGAGCCACCTTGTGTTTTTTAAATTTATCTACTAAAGGTAATGCTATCGAGTATAGTTTGTTTTTAGCCTGAATGAGATACCAATTTTCAAGTAGAGCCCTAGCATTACTAGATTTCTTTGTATTAACGATTAGATGCTTCCCTTTTAGCTTAACCGATTCTTCCTCACCTAGGATTATTTTTAATAAATATTGCCTCCCAAGATATAAATGAGTTTCCCCACTAATATACTTCCTGTGGGGCATCTTGGGATGAAAGGCTAAAAAATAACTGATATTTTTTAGTATCCAGGGCGCACGCTTGATAAGCCTAGATTCAATTTTATTAATTTCCGTTCCATTAGGCGCGGAAACTATCACATTCATTTCTGGTGTAACTGTTATGCCAAGTGTTTTTCTATCTGAAAACTGAAGTTCATAATTAATAGTAGTAGAGCCGTATTGAAATGTATGCCTGCTCATTTATAACGAAGTTTAGCAACCTCAATACAATCTTCAGCAAGCTTATCCATTTCGTTGAATGATAGATTGATATTGTATTTATCACGTACTTCATCAATTAAATAGTCTCCAATTTCAATTAGGAGTTTTCCGGTAATATTAGATTTGTTTTGCCAATCTATTATTGCCATTCTATTATCTAGGACTAATTTTTGAATAATCTCATCAATACTCAATCCTGTATGAACAGAAACTTCTCGGAGAACAATTTCATCTTCAATTTTTTCAGAAAGAAGTTCTTTCGAAATTCCGTAAAAAGCTTTGGCTTCTTCTTTATCTTTTAATTCTTCAGGCACTTCAGTATCAATTCGTGAGAGAACATTATCCATGATGTCCTGAACTTTTGATAAATACTGCGCCTCCGTGATTCGCTTTGATTCGTAATCAGCAATGGTTTCCTTCAGTAACTGAGAGAATTTCTTATAGAATGCAGGATCTTCATCCATCTTCTCTGTGATGTGCTTTGATGTTCGACTTGCTATTTTATCTGCTCTAGCAGCTTTACCTGTTGTATTCTCTAATTCCTCTTGAAACTTCTCACGATCAAATATATTGACCAATTGAGTTATGGTTTCTATTTTTTCAGTAGTGATATGTGTATCAATCAACTTTTGGATTTGACCTTCATATTGTTTGTAATCGACTTCATCGCTGTATCTTTCAACAACTGCTAGACGAAGTTTTAAGAACATTGCAAGGTCGTCCTTGTATCTGTTCATGGTCTTTTCATCTGTCTCTTTATGAAATTGAATAGATGATAATGCCATTTTTAGACACTTAGCGAATGAAGATAATTTATCATAGAAAATTACTCGAACAGCTTCATCTTTTAGAATTAATTGATAGGCCTCGGCATCGCGTTTATTTGCTACTGTTTTAAATAAATCCCATACTTCTGAATGCTTCTGTGGTAGCTTATTTACTTCTTCATTGATATTGGTTAATGTGCCAGTTAAATCCTCTTGATCAAATTCATCAAATGAAGAATATACCTGTAATGCATCACCTAAATTCTCTATTACTCCATAGTAGTCGATGATATATCCAAACTCTTTATCCGGGAATAAACGATTGACTCTAGCAATTGCCTGCAATAATTTATGACCTTGAAGATTACGAGTTAAATAAAGCACAGTATTCTTTGGCTCATCAAAACCAGTCAATAATTTATCTACTACAATGACGATCTCTGGATCTTTCTGATTTTTGAATCTGTTAATGATGTTTTTTTCATAGCTCTTTGCATTACCATGTTCATTTATCATTTTTTTCCAGAACTGATTCACTTTTTCAGTAGACTTTTCATAAGCACTATCCTCGCCCTCTCTTTCGTCAATGGAAGAAATCAACACCTCACTACTTACGATTCCTATTTCATCTAGATACTCTTTGTATTTGATGGCATTTACTTTTTTATCACAGACCAACTGACCTTTAAATGGCGTTTTTCCTTGCCAATTATCGCGAAAGTGATAGCTAATATCCCAAGCAATCATTCTCATTTTTTGCTCTGCCGAATTTAAATGGTCATAACGAGCAAACTTTCTTTTAATATCGGCCTTTTGGTAATCAGTCAAAGGCTCAGCGACCATCCCGAAAAACGTATCTAATGGACTTGAATTTACATCTTGAAGTGCCAACCTCCCTTCGTAAAGAAGTGGAACTACTGCTTTATCGTTAACCGCCTGATCAACTGTGTATGCATCAATGATTCCACCAAATTTATTCGCGGTACTTTTATCCTTTTTAAACAAAGGTGTTCCAGTCATTGCAATAAAACATGCATTTGGAAGCGTTTTCAGCATATCAATATTGAAAGTTCCATGTTGAGTTCTATGGCCTTCATCCACTAGAACAAAAATATCATGGCTCTCAAGTGGCCTATTGATTTTCTTTACAGCTGCTACAAATTTATTTATGATCGTTGTAACCACGGCATCACTTTTACTTTCTAATAATTCTACCAATCTTTGACCCGTGGTGGCATTCTCAACAAATCGTCCACATTTTCGAAAGGTCTTTGTTATTTGATCATCTAAGTCAGTGCGGTCAGTTACTAAAACTATTTTAGGATTGCGAATACTTGGCTCCATGGCAATAGCTTGGGCTAACATAACCATGGTTAATGACTTTCCGCTACCTTGGGTATGCCAAATAACACCGCCGCTTCGTTTTCCTTGTTCAATATTTTTAATCCGCTGCATGGATTTCTTAATAGCAAAAAACTGTTGATATCTCGCTACCTTTTTCTCTCCGTTGTCGAATAATGTGAAGTTGAAAACAAAATCCATGATACGCTCCGGACGACACAACCCATATAAATATTCGTCTTGTACAGTAGGCAAAATTTGATTGCTCTCTAGTGCATCAAAATATCTGCGTACATATTTGAATCGATCCGAGAACATTTGGTCTGAAACTTCAGGTGCCAAAGAAATATTCTTAATTTTTTCAAGTTCGCATTTATATTCTTGTTCATCTGAAGCGCTGTTGAATTTCTCTTGCCACTTTGCCCAGAATTTTTCCGGGGTTGCATTGGTGGCATAAACGGCGTCTTGTGTTGCTATACTCAGGGTTAATTGAGAATATACATACAAACTTCGAATTCCGTCTTCTTGTTGATTGCGAAGGTGCTGGCTAATTGCCTGTTTTAATGGCTCCTTCATGTCGGGACGTTTACACTCAATAATGCAAAGTGGAATTCCGTTTATAAACAATACTATATCCGGACGATAGTGCTCCTTGCTTGTGCTGCGCATCACACTGTATTCTTCTGTTACATGAAAAACATTGTTTTTGATATTTTTCCAATCAATATATTGAAGCGTAAAACTTTTTTTGTCTCCATCTACACTTTGCTCTAAAGCCTGACCAAGAGTAAGGAGGTTATATGCCTTTTCGCTAGCAGCTATGTAACCTTCATTCATGGGTAAATTTTTCAAGGCCAATATTCCTCTGTCGATGTTTTCATCAGTAAACAGACTTGTTTTGTTGGCACTTACTCGGATGCTATTGATTTCTTTTAGCTGTTTTCTTAAAACATCCTCCAGGAGCACATTGGTACTTTTGCCACCTCTTAAGCGTTCGGCTTCTGCCGGGCTTAAATAGGTGTACCCCAGTTTCACGAGCATTTGCAATGCTGGAATCTGACTTATATGATCTTCTTTAAAACTTGGTGTTTCCATATAACGAGATATGAGTTTTGAATGATGAGTTATGAACTGCGGTCATGTATAGAAAAGTGTGATTTTCTTTACATGTTGGGATTGTCATGTATGGTTTTTGCCAATTTTATATACTTGACACTTCGCTCATGAGTAATTTTTGTCTGCTTTCTGCCTGTGATACATTTGTCGCGGGTAGAAAATTCGATATTTTACCTATGACATTGTTCTTACAGGTAAATTCTGCCTTTAACTGTATCTGACTATAACTTGTTGACATTCTGTAAAAGGTTGAATAAATCTGTATTAATGTAATAGTTGTCCTTCCAGATTTTTTGTTTGCACACAATACCAAGTTTGTCCAATTCATCCAGATATTTGGCGGCTGTCTTTCGGCTCACTCTGGTTTCTTCCATTACAAAGTCAATCTTGGTGTAAGGGTGACGAAAAAGGTTGTTCAGCAAATCCTGACTGTAAATTTTGGGTAGTTCTGTTCTGATTCTCAGCTTTTGGATTGCCATCAACTTCTTAATACCTTCAATGATTTTAATGGTTTGCAAAGAAGTCTGCTCAACACCATCAAGAATATAAAGCACCCATTCTTCCCAAGCATTTTCAGTACGGACTTTTTGTAGCAGACGGTAATAGTCGCCTTTGTTTTGGTTGATGTAACGGCTCAAATAAAGGATGGGCAAATTCAGCATGCCCTCTTTTACCAAATACAAAATATTGATAATTCTGCCTGTTCTGCCGTTACCATCATAAAAAGGGTGAATACTCTCAAATTGATGATGGATAATCGCCATTTTTACCAACGGATCCCAATCGCTTAGGTCATTATCATTGATGAACTGTTCCAGATTGCTCATCAAAGCAATCACTTCATCGCGGGTTTGCGGAGGTGTATAAACGATCTCTCCAGTTTGCTCATTCTTCAATTCTGTGCCGGGCACTTTGCGAAAACCTGCATCATTCTCCTCTAGTGTTGCCTGCATTTGAAGGATATGATTATTGGTTAAAATCCCTTTTTGTCTCACGGTTTCAAAACCCCAACGCAAGGCTTCGGCATAGTTGTGTACTTCTTTTGATGCGATGGACTTAAACTCCCTTTTCAGATAATCGCCTTGATATAGTTCATCGTGTGTGGTGATGATGTTTTCTATGGCAGAACTATCTTTAGCTTCCTGAAGAGAAAGTGTGCTAATTAATATGCTTTCATTAGGAATACTCAGCGCAGCCCCTTTCATCTCAGCCAATGCACTACGGGCAGCAGCTGTTTTCTTTAAGACGGCTTTCGATTCTAAATCCAAAGGCAAGGGGAGTTGGGGGATTTTATATGCCATGATTGTAAAGTTGTTTTTGAATAATAAAGCCAACGACTTTATCATGCAGATTTCTATTTATTATCTTTTTTATCCTTTGGCGGATATGGATCATTTCCATAACTATTTGGATTCTGAATCTTTCCATCTTTGCCGTGTGGAATCAATTCAGATTTTTCCTGTTTCGCCTTTAACTTACTCCAATCTATAGCATCTTTTTTTCTATCAAAATGCTTAGATGCTCTAGCTGAATTTTCTCTTTTTGAGTCCCATCCTCCTTTATTAAAATTGGGAACTACATGTCTTTCTTTACGTGGCATAGATTTAATATTTTTTTCTTAAGTTCTCAGGTAAAAACTTATCAATTTCTGCATCAGAAAATGTAAACTCTTCATTTTCTTTAAGTGAGTCAGAAGCAATTTTATATGCCATATTTATTGTTTTAGGTGCGCCTCTATAAGTATTTAATAGCTGCTCGTTTAATTCATCTCTAGTTTGTTGTAGTAGAGTTATTTCTTTATTACCAATTCTAATGTCAACAAGTAAAGACAAAAGCTTTTCTCTTACTTCAAGAATGTTTAATGCAGCTTGTTTGTGTTTCTCTACAATTGCCAATAAATGGAAATCTTTGGAATAGAGGGTTAGCCCAAGTAGAATTGTAGAGAATAAAGCTGATACTAATTGAAAAGCTTTTCCTTCACCAAATAAATCAACTAATATGCTAGTTGTTGTAGCAGCAGAAAGAAATATTTCAGCGACCTTGATGCAGTCACTTCTCTCTTTGAGCACATCAGCACATTTCTCGTGTGTCTTATGAGTATAAACTACTCTGCCATATATCTCCCTTATTTGGGATTCCAGTACCTTATGAGGGGAATTTGTTTCCATATATTTCTCTCCATTTTGATTTTGCTGTGAAATAATATTTTTTATTATAATAATCAATTGCCTCTAATGCAAGGTTATAAGCTTTCTTTGCTTTTGCCTCAAATATTCCTTTCCTGTAAATACGTTGATTGCTCCCTACAGCATTCCAATAGCCCTGTTCTTTGTTTTGTTCACTTAAATACTTGAAGAAATCTCTAGTTAAATAGTCATAGTATAGATAACTTTTATCTCTGCAGTTCCAATCCTTCATAAAATTAAATGCAAGCGTATCAATCAATAATCCTCCCATTTGAACATCACAATTGTATTTCCAAGCTCTTACCATTCTTGCTAATCTTCGTATATTTCCATTATACTTCGTATCAGCATCTCTAATTGCTTTAATTTCAGGTCTTGGGTTGGTGGTTTTCCATGAGCCGCCATCATTACTATCTGGGAATTTAAAATTATCATCATCCAAATCAAATACAGGTACTATTTCGAAGTTGATCCCATCCGTAAAATTGAGTTTGATAACCTGCCCATCCGCACCCAAGTAAGTGGTACTATAAGTTTTCTGAATAGACTTTGCAACAGCTTGTAGTAATCCTGATTGGCCGTTGGTTTTCCACGCATTGTATTGTGCATATAAATCTGAAGGCAAAATAAAAATCACATCAATATCGCTGGTTACGATATCCGTTGACCGTCCATACGAACCTACATATAAACTGTGATTGGTTTCTGATTCAGATCCATAGAAATCTTGATTTAACCTCTTTGTAATTTGTTTGTATCGGTTTGATATATTACCCTCTATTGTTGAATCAATAAGAAGGTTTTTGTTAAACTCCGAAAAATAATCTGCAACACTCATTTTAATACTTTTTAAGTTAATAATCTCACCTTCCCCGTCAACAACACCTGCATCAATCCCTTCTTCTGCTCTCTCAATTTCTCTTCTTTGGCTTTGAGTAAGCTGATTTCCTTATCCGCTGCCTGCAATACTTGTGCAATGGCGGTTTGTTCTTCGAATGATGGTAATGTCATCTCGAGTTGAAGGAATGTTTCAAAATCAAAAGTCATTTTTTCGATATGTACACCATAGCTCGAAATCAAAGCTTGATGATAGAAATATGGAAGCTGAGAATACCAATTGAAATATTCCATATTCAAAAGCTTAGGTTCTTTTGCTACAGTCGCTAAGTATGAACCAGAGATTTTTGCTCCCTCAAATTCTTTTGTAACTAAGGCTGATGCACCATGAACGATCTGCATTTTTGAAAACAAGAAATCACCTACTGTTGCATCTCGTAAATCTTTAACCTTAATTTGATGTCCGTATAAGGCTTCTCTAAAGAAAATTCCACCAGAACGTCTTCTTACACTAATCAGTTTATACAATTCATTGTCATCCCATTTCACAGGGCGTTTAACTACTTTCAATAATTTTTCAAAAGGATATTCCATCCACTCACCCTCAAACCCCTTCAACCTTTTCTTCCCTGTTAACAACTGTTGCATCAACCATTTTTTTCGGATTTCTTTTTGGGCAATCAGTTTTTCGGTGGCATGAATTGCTGCATCAGCGGTGCTGAGTACTTTGGCGATGGCTTTTTGTTCGGGGAGTGGGGGAAGTGGAATGACAAAGTTTTTAAGCCAACCAGTATTGAGATTTTTTTGCGCTCCCCCTGCAACAATTTTATCTACTTGTGTATGAAACAAAGGCGACTTCATCCAACTTGCCAGAAAATTAGGTTCGCATGAATTGTTTCTAATTCTAAAAAAACCTAAGCTAACAAAAATGCAAAATTCAATATCTGTTTCAATAATTAATGGATTACCTAGGGTGCCGACTCTTCCAAAAATGATGTCACCTTTTTTAGGCTTTGCATTTTCAGTCGCATTTTTATATTCTTCCAGGCTGATAAATTTTGAATTTTCAAAATCGAGATATGTATCATTCAAGTCTTTAACAGAAAGAAAAGGAACGCCAGATTCAGTATAAGTTGGCGTATAGGTAAGCCCTAGGTATATGTTTGCAACATCATCTACTTTTTTCAAATTCCAATTTGGAGGTAATTTATTAAGCATAATTATTTTAATAATTGAGTTAAGTATTGATCAATTTCCTTTTGCACTTGCATCAACTCATTTTCCAGTTGCTCAATTTCCTTTTGTACCTCAGTAATATCCACTTCCGCTTCTTCTTCAAATGTATCTACATAACGAGGGATGTTTAAATTAAAACCATTTTCTTCAATTTCTTTAAAAGAAGCAACATAGGCATATTTCTCCTCAACCAAACCAGGCTTCATTTTTCCTTCAGCAAATTCACGGAAGGTAGAAACTATATGTTCAATGTCGCTATCGCGTAGCTTGTTCTGATTCTTGGCACTTTCAAAATGTTGACTGGCATCTATGAACAACACATGCTCACTTACTTTTGCTTTATTAAACACCATGATGGCTGCCGGAATACCTGTTCCAAAAAATAAGTTTGCAGGCAGACCTATAACTGCTTCCAATAAATTTTCTTCTATGGTTTTTTGTCTGATTTTTCCTTCGCTGCTTCCACGAAACAAAACTCCATGTGGCACAACTACACCAGCTTTGCCTTGTTCGTTGAGCGTTTCTATCATGTGACTGATAAAAGCCCAATCGCCTTTGCTCTTTGGCGGTACACCTCTCCAAAAACGATTGTATTTGTCGCTTTCAGGATCATAACTCACGGTAGTTTTATCGCCATCCTTATCTTCTACCTTTCCCCATTTATCCAATGAAAAGGGAGGATTAGCAACTACAGTATCAAACTTCATCAAGGCATCACCCTCTTTTAATTTAGGATTACGAATGGTATCACCCCATCGGATAGTAGCATTATCAAAGCCATGTAAGAACATATTCATCACTGCCAATGCCCATGTACTCCCATTGGCTTCTTGTCCATATAAAGAGAAATTATCCGAACCCACTTCTCTTCCAGCCTTGATCAACAATGAGCCAGAACCACACGTGGGATCACAAATACGAGAACCTGGCTTGGATTGAGTGAGTTTTGCCAACAAAGCAGATACTTCATTAGGTGTGTAAAATTCTCCTGCTTTTTTGCCGGCATCACTGGCAAAGTTTGCAATTAGGAATTCGTAAGCTCCACCAATAATATCAGCACCACCAACATGCGAGGGACGCAAGTCCAACTTTTCAGAATTGAAATCAATCAACAATGTTTTGAGTCGTTGGTTTTTATCCTTGGGTTCTCCCAATTTGCTATTATTAAAATCGATGTTCTGGAAAATTCCAGCACCGTCTTCACTGTATAGTTTATTTCGATTGGCTTCCTCCAAATCAGTTAATGCAATATTGATAAGCTCCCCAATATTGGCTTCATTTCTATGCTCATATAAAAATGTAAAATGGCTATGCTCCGGAACAAAAAAGCGCTCATGTTGCATTGCTCGTTTCGCGCGATCAGAATCTCCATTGTATTTATTGAGATAATCCTCCATTTTGTCGTCATGTACATCACTGAGGTATTTCAAGAACAACATTGTGAGCACATAGTCTTTATATACACTTGGGTCAATACTTCCTCGAAATGTGTCGCAGGCTTTCCAAACTGCATCGTTGATGTCTTTCTGTGATATTTTAGTCATGATTACTGATTTATTGCGTTTATGATTTGAGTTTGAATTTTTTTATCTCGGAGCGACTCCAATTTTGCATAAATATTTTTCTCTTGCCATCTCAATTTTGAAATTTCGATAACAGACTTTTGCTTTTCGATAGTAGGAACCGGAATTTCCAAATCTTCCAGAACCAATTTAGAAATGGAAGGAATAGATGTGCCCATGGCTTGAGCTTTAAGCAAAGCTTGGGTATTGGGGTTATTTAAGAACCAAGCTAGATACTCAGGGAGTACTTTGGAATTAAATAATCGAATAACAAAAAAAGAGGTAGATGCAACTGCTGGTTGGTTATGTTCTTCGTAAACTGCGGCAAAATTTTTTGTTCCCTTTGCTGCAAAAAGGACATCTCCACTTCGTAGAAGATGTTTTTCAGATATTTCGTTTATGGATAAATCCGGATGTAGCGCCGCTGACAGTTTACCTTGATCATCAAAATGCTTTGATTGCAAATATACTATATCGCCTACTGCATTCGGCTTCGCAAATAGTCCAGTTTGGATGCGGGAAATGGCTTTTACAGGTGTTTTCAAAATTTATATCTAAGTAGTCGTGATACAAATTTATTCAAAAAATAATTAATCGCAAATATTTTTTAAAATTAAATTGAGTACAGGGCCTACAAAATGTAAATATAAATAATATCGAATTGATGTTTAGCTAATCACAATCCCGAAATCAGTCAATAAGCCCGCCAAACCGTCTTGGGAAAATTTGGCTTTCTTCAATCGATTAATCGTAGGGGAAATGCGGAAATTGAAGGCATTACGGAAATCGGCCTTCTCTAAATTCGTTCGGTCAAACAACGCGCCCGCTAAATCGCATTCTTCAAAATGGGCCTCGCTGAAATTTGCCTCCGTGAAATCAACCTCATGCAAGTTGCAGGATTCGAAGCTCGTTCCCTTGCCGTTTACTTGGTAAAATGATGACAAATTTAATACGCAGTTCTTGAAATGAACTTCAAACAAAAAGGGATTGCATGCCTCGAAACGTAGACCTTGCATCTTACAACTTTGGAAATAAACCTTTTGGAAGGACGCCGCGCTTAATTTGATAAGACTTAGGTTGCAGTCCTCGAACCGACAATCCACGAATTGGAAGTTCTTAAAATCCGCCGACTCGAATTGGCAATTACGAAACGTGCAACCTTCGTATTCGCCTAATGCAAGCGTGTTAATTTTATCAAAAACTTGATCCGTGTGGTAGGGTTTTTCCATGACAACAAAATTAGCATAATTCAGAAAAAACTTTCACTTTTACGGACCAACCTATTTAAAAATGAAACAGACATTATTCGCTTTTGCGTTCTTGTTAACGCTCCCCGCATTCGCTCAAAAATTATACACCTACCCGATGGGTGTGCAGGCCTACACCTTCCGGAATCATTTTCCCAAAAGCACCGAAAACACGCTGGATATCATTCAGAAAATGGGTATTACGGAATTAGAAGGCGGTGCAACGAAAGGCTATACTGAAGAACAATTCAAGAAATTATGTGCTGAACGCGGCATCAGCATTCCGTCGACGGGTGTTGGATATGACGAATTAGCTAATCCGATGGATGCAGTTCGTCGGGCGAA
>JACCDZ011149335.1_pt1 | contig 13810 bp, 12 predicted proteins | sample 7449551 | NCBI WGS metagenome assembly JACCDZ01 (sample SAMN15323452, study PRJNA562643) | freshwater metagenome | isolation source: river surface water | place: USA:Blue River Watershed | collected 2017-08-18
AGAATCACGTAAATATATATTACCTCAAAAATCTACTTTTGAAAAGAATTCTATTTATTATGATATTCAATGTAAACCACAAGATTATTTCAAAAGTATGATATATATTTCACGATTTATTGAAAACGAACATGATTTTGTAAATAATGTTAAACATACATTCAACAAAAAAGAAGAACAAATAAAATTATTAAATCTTTTTCCACTACGAAGTAGTATCATACCGTGTCATATGAAATTAGATACTACAACATTAGTTCATTTATTATTTACTGAAAAAAATGGTAAGAAAGATCATTATTTAAGTAAAGGTAATTTGAAAATAAATGAAGATAAAATATGGAACTTTTTTTTTCGGACTGAACGAGCAATATTTAAAAAAACAAATTATTCATTTCATCATATGATAAGTACAGATGGTGTTTCGGTATCAATTATTTTTTTATTAAATAAATATGTAGGAAAACGAGTTCCAAACCGTAAAATGAAACATCCTGAAAAGTATATTGATGAATTAGATGATTATTCACATATTATTGAAAAGAAGATTGTAGCAATGGATCCTGGATTACAAGATTTAGTTTATTGTGTAGATAAAGATGATAAAGATGCAAATATATTCCGTTATACACAAGATATGAGGCGAAAAGAGATTAAAACCAAAAAATATAATAAACTTATATTATTATGGAAAGAAGAGAAGATCAATGATAAAAAAGTAATTACTTATGAAAGTGAATTAAGTCATTTTAATAAGAAAACATTAAAAATAGAAGAATATAAAAATTACATAAGAAAGAAGTGTGAAATCAATCACATACTTACACCATTTTATAGTAAATATATTTATAAAAAGTTAAAATTAAATATTTACTTAAATACATTACACAACGAACAGAAAATGATAAATAATTTCAAGAAAATATTTGGAAATCCTGAAAATGTAGTTATAATGGTGGGAGACTTCGAACAAAAGAAGCAAATGAAATTCAAAGAACCCACAAAGGGGAAAGGAGTAAGAAGTTTATTTAGAAAAGCAGGATATAGCGTATATTTAGTAGATGAATTTAGAACAAGTTGTAAATGTTCGAAGTGTATGAATGTTGATGGAATATGTAATAAGTTTTTAATAAAAGATAACCCGAGACCATATCGTAAAAATCGCATATTATGTCATGGACTAACCAAATGTAAGATTTGTGGAAGTTTATGGAATCGTGATCGAAACGGTGCTTCAAATATATATAAAATAGCATATAATGCTATTCACGGTTTAGAAAGACCGTTATATTTGAAACGTAATAACTCATAGAAGTTAAACGACTTCTATAACCAAAATTTACTACATTACCTTGAAATTATGATTTATTTTGATATAAATTTTATATTTTTTTATAAAATTTTGTGCCATTTTAAATCTTCAATGGTGTAAATTATTTTCTGATAAATAATTTGTTTTACATTTATTTGTAGCTTTATAATGTTTATTCATATCATGTTTATAATATGTTTTATAATCACAACAATTATGACATATATAAAATGTATTATCTTTTGTTAATTTAATTTTATTAGACATTTTTATATTTAATAAATATTTTAATTCCTAAAATATAACGAACTCTTAAGAATTTATATGTATTTATAAAAATATAATATTTATAAATAAATACTATATACTATAACATTACTAAAATATAATTAATTTAATTCCTAAAAAGAGTTATGTTTTTTATTCTTATTATTCTTAAAAATTAAATTATGCGATTTATGCTATGTTACGAATATCAAAAACTCACTTTAAAAAGTTCTAAAAAATAAAACCCTTTTTATAAATTTTTAAAAACCATTTTAAATTCCGAACTTTTTAAAGTGAGTTTTTGATATTCGTAACATAGCATAAATCGCATAATTTAATTTTTAAGAATAATAAGAATAAAAAACATAACTCTTTTTAGGAATTAATATTTTTAATTATTACTATTTTTTATTACATATATTGATATATATTTTTATATATTTTTTATTATGTTTATAATTAAATAACTTATTCGTATATGTTCCTAAATAGTTAAATGTTATTTTTATAAAAAAAAATAAACTTAAAGAAGAGGGTCAGCTTTATAAGCACCTTCGGTTCCCAATTTTTATTTTTCCAATATACTTATAATTTCTTCATCACTATCATACTCATCTTCATCAGTAAATTTAAATTGAGTAAGTGATTTTTGTATTACCTCTCCATCTACTTTATTTATATTCTCTTTTTCTTTTTCAACTTTTACTCGTGGTGCGAATTTAGAAGCCACATTTTCTCGACATATTCCGAAAGATAATCTATGCCACTGAGTTAATGGTTTTTTTGAAGCATTGCGTTCTCGAATTTTTGCTAAATGCTTTGCTGTTAAATAACCTTGATTATTTTGTATATCATACTCTTCTAATTCAGGATTTTCCGCTACTAATTCTTTAATCCACATATCATGCGCGTGTTTTGCTAAAATAGAAGCACACGCAATTCCCATATATGTACCATCTCCTTCAACCACTGTTTCGTGTTCAATTTGTGTTCCATTTTCTGTAATAAATGGATTAAATTTATCACCATCTACTAAAATTTTAATGTTTGACACATCTTTTTCATTTAATACTTCGAATACATTGCGTATTCCATCATGCATTCCTTCCATAACAGCTTGTAATATATTAATTTCATCAATGCGTTTATTATCTTTACTTACAATCGAATATACTAAAGCGTGCTCTTTAATAAAATTGAAAGACTTTTCGCGTTGTTTTGCACTCATTTTTTTAGAATCGCGTATGATAATCTTTTCAGCATTTGCTTTTTCTGAAAAATCAATTGGTAATACAACGACACCAATAAAAGTGGAACCAAACCCGCAACCACGAGCACATTCATCAATACATATTTCTATTTTATTGCTATTTTGATAAGGAAGAAGATGATACTCTTTTTTAACACGTGGTTTTTTAACTTTTAGCTCTTCTGCCATTTTTATAAATATATATAATTTTATAAGTATATTTATTTATATAGTATTCTTTTTATATATAAAAATAGATTTTATTTATAATTATTTTTTGTACTATTTTAATTATGATTTTTTATATAAATATTTTTATTTTGTTATAAAATTTATTTTTTATGATTTGCGGTTTTGACACCGCTATATACAATAGATACTTCATAGATATTTTTACTTCTTTTTGGGTATACAATGTTTATTTGTTTTTGAATATATAATACATAGATTTCACATATAGATACTTAATACGCATTTTTATTTGTTTTTGGACGCACAATCTTGACACTCTACGGCTTATGCAGCCATAGCCTCGAGCTCAGCAATAATAGCATCGGCATCGTGTGAATGCTTTGAAGCCTTTCCACACTTTGCTGAACTAGTACCACAGTCAATTGCAATCGCATCAGCTGACACTGTAATTACCTCACCCGTTGATGGGTGAGTAATCTCAGTGATGCCGACAGAAGCATCCAGAGGGATTGTCTTACTACTGAAAACCGAGCGGTTCGCAACATACACAAGTTCTCCTTCAATGCTCGAAAGCATCTTAGCAGTAGCAACCGCGTTAGCTGTATTCTCACTGGAATCAGTTGAAAGAAGTTCGCATCCCTCTGTAAGCTCTGATAGCTTAGCAAAACGAGTATTCTTCGAAGCGAAGCAGTATCCTAGACTGGCCATACCAATCACCGGAACGCTAGCAGAGTTATACTCTGATAAACGCTCGGTAATCTTAGCAAGACCAACAGAATTCCTGTTAGCGGTACCAAAACTGTCACCGCCAATATTTTCGCTCCTAATATACTCGACAGTATTCTCCTCAGTAATGAGGGCATCAATCAAGCGCGTGTCGTTACCACCCACAACCATCAGGACAAAATGTCCTACGTAGTTAGGGCGGATCTCGCGAACCATCGCAAGGACCGCAGCCCTAGCAGATTCAGACGAAATAGAGAGCACTTCGTTGTCAGCCTCCTCTTGTTGTGAGATAAATCTCACAAGGAAACCTGTAGCCTCAAATACCATAGTACTGAAACGGGTTTGAACCGTCTTAGAAGCACGTGAGATCTTACCAGTCACCGCCATGTAGCCTTGACCGAGAATTACTGTAGCCGACTGTCCGCATTGAATAGCACAACTTTGAATGAAAGCAATCAGCTTAGAAAGCTGAGTCATCTCAGACGTAGCAACTAGTTCAGACATTGTTAAAGTCGTAAGTAAAATAACGTTATACGTAAATATATACTCTGAAAACACCTAGTTCAAATGAATACCGTAAGATAAATCTTACGGGTATCAATAATCTGGGGGCGGTGTTTGTGTACTTACTACTTATAATATTAAATATATAAATTATTTATTCTGTCAGTTTTTTATTTCCAAAACACTGTTTTGGAAATAAAAATGCTCTACGAGTCAGTTTTTTATAAATTTTTTATAATATAAGCTTTTTAATATATTATTTTTATATAAATATTATTAAATCATTACTCATCACGTCTATACGCAAACTTGAACGCATCCACTGTTTCATCTACAATCAATTTAGCATCTACGTAAATTTCTGTAATAACATCATTACAGTGAATTCGCCATACATGACCATCATCGTGTCCATAAATATGAACTGGAAAAGGTTCTTTATACATACCAGTCCCATCATCGAAAATTACTTGAAGACCTGTATAATGATCCATAATATTCATAAAGAGTTCACGATGTGAATCTTTCATATCAGAAAAATGTAGATTATTCAGTCGAATAATACCAAAAATAGGATTATTTGGTAGAGCACTCTTAACATAATAAGGACGGTCAAGTTGACCGTTAAATATCTTAATCAGAGTGTTTAGTAGTTCTTCACTCTTAGTACCAATCGGTACAAGAAAGTTACGTCCTTCTTCATCACAAATGTGGATTCCTCCACAATCGTTAATAGAAGCAATAGGTTTAGAGCAATACATCTTTTAATAAAGCTTTGTTTTGTATTTTTAAATATATGATAAACTATTTATATTTTTCTTTTATTCAATTTTTTATTCATTTTTATTTAACGTAAATAAATATAAAATAAAAAATATTTATTTAACGTAAATAAATAAATATATATTTTTTTATAAAAAAATCTTATTTTATAATATAAGAAAGAAAAATGTTTAATAAACTTTTAGCCGAAATTATTGGTACTTTTGTTTTCCTTGGTGTTATTATTTTCGTTGTAAATGGTTCAAAAGATATGGGTGTAAATTGGTTAAAAATTGGTTTAGCTCTTGGTATTATGATTCTTTTTGTTGGTTCTATTTCAGGTGGTCACTTTAACCCCGCCGTTTCACTTATGTTTTATTTAAATAACCAACTTCCTGCTGAAGAACTTGGTATTTATTGGATTGGACAAGTTATTGGTGCTTCTTTAGCCCTTGCATTATATAAATTTTATCAAGCTGATTTAACAGCAAATAACCTTAACAAATAAATAAGAAACTACTTAAACGTGTAACGTGTTAAGGAATAAACCTTCACTATAAATACATTTTCAATAAATACATTTTCAATAAATAATTATTTATTGAAAAAAAAATGACAGATATATTGATATGATTATAAAAATGTAAAAATATAAGTCTAAATTTAGAATTTTTAATTCCATTGGTTAATATTGGAATAAGACTATCTAGTTTGGAATCAGTTAAACAAGTTTTTGATTGGTTCGGCTTTTAGTATTATTACAAGTTAACCTAGTTGATGTAATGTCAGTATACATTCAACGAACTTGGAAGCCCTATGTCCCCATTTTGTTAGTCGGGGGAATAGCGTGGTTAGAAAGCTGGCACTTCATAAAACTTTTCATAATAAAAATTTATAGTATGACCCGTATTTATATAAGAATATAATCATATTTATATTTGATATTTATATTATTGGTACCATCCTGTTATTGAAATTCGCGGTATGGTTACATTCGGTGCTACATGTCCTACAAAATGAGGTATTCCACATTCTTCTGGTACTTCAAATATCATTAAACTATTAAATGTTGGAGTAAATGTTTCCATTATGTTTGTTCGTGATTCATCTAAAAAATGTAAATGACCCCCATATTGAGGTTTCCAATCTTTCGTTAAATGTAATACAAAAGCAACTTTCCCATTCCCTGAATCATTATGTGTTGATAAAAAACAATGTTCAATATATTTTGAAACAAAAAGTGTATTTAACTTTGTTAAATTTAATTGAGTAACTTTATTTAAAAAATCTATAAAAATTTGAGAACTCATATAATTTCGTAATTCATATTCAACAGGACTATATTGTAATGGATTTGCATTAAATGTTCGGTAAAAATAAAATGAAAATTCATTTCGACCAAATGCTTCATTTACCATTTTAATACGAAGCGCATTTCGTTTATCTGTTAATGGTAATTCTAAACGGTCTTTTTTAACACAAGTAGCACAAACCCAGTATTGAGGTAATAAACGAGTTAAAAAGCGATGTAACTTTTCTATTTCATCTTCTTTAAAAATATGAGGTATAATTAATTTTTTATTTTTTCTAAATTCATTTTTTAATTCAATTATTTCATTTTCACTTTTTTCTTTTAACATTTTTTTTATTTTTTATAATATATATTTCTTCTTTAGAAAGTATTTAGTCAATTTATACTTTGTTTTTTTTATATAAATATTTTTATATAAATTGTTAAAAATATAATCTTTTTAAGCATTATTTTTTTCTTTCATATACTCTTCACTTCATGTTTACTATCTGTAAGTGAATCATCAAATACCCATACATAAAGACCGTGATACAAAGTAGTATCATTTACATAATTACTAATGAATTCATCATTATATAGTTTTTGGTCAATATGTTTTTTAAAAGTATCCATATTAATATCTTTATCTTGAAGTAATACTGGAGTATTATCACCATCTTTTTTACCAAAGAAGTTTAAAAATGTAAGTGTAAATTTATTATATTTTTGATAATGATTTGCTAAAAATCCTTGAATATGTTTACAATATCCTTTTGTTTTCGCAAATTGGTATTTATATGAAGCACAAGTACAAGTAAATGTACCATTTGTATCTTCACAAATATTGTAAAACTTATCTAAATCACTTTCAGTTTGAAGTGAATAAATATTTTTAATCATCATTTGATTACTATTTTTTACTTCATTTACTTTATTTATTTTTTTAGAAGTTTGATTTCGTTTTATTTCATCAAAATCAATACTATTCATATGTTTACAAGGATTTCCTTTACCATATGTAAAAGCAGGACAGCTACAAGAAATACTTGTTACTTCATATTTTACTTTAGGATTATTTTCCGATTTTACAATATATACTTCTTCTTTACTTTCAGTACTATCATTATCAGAATCTTCTTCTTGAGAAAAAGCTTCTTCTAGTTTTTTTACAATATTTAGATTATCTTCATAATCAGAATCAGTAGATTCAGATTCATCAACTATTTTCTTTTTTTTAATTTGAACTTCAATATTTACACTCTTTGTTTTTGAATGAATGGGTGTTGTAAAATTAGTTTCTGCAAGTTTCATATTTTCAATAGCTTCACATAATGAATTTTCATCATTTGATTCAAGCTTACGTTTAAGAGCATATGAAGGATGAGAAACATATTTTAACACAGTTCCGTGAGAAGCCACAAATTTTTTAATATAATCATGTTCAAAATTTACCATATATGCAACATTATTATTATCTTTTTTACGGATAATATAATTCGCATTTACGAGTTCATCTAAAACAATCATCATAATACCACTATTTTTATTAAGCATTTCAACATAAAGATGTTTATTTTGACTTGGAATAGCAATATTTTCTTTGGTTCCCATTACAGAAACCATTGAACTAATATTAAGAATCAGTTCATTTTCATCTACTACACTTACTTTTCTTAAAGCATATGCTTCAAGAAGATATGTAATAGTTAAAGTACTAAAATATTGATTAAAATTGCTCATTGTAAAAGTTAGTGAATAAATATATATATTATATTTATAAAAGAAATAGAAAATATAAACTATCTATAAAATCAATTTTTTTATAATTTTGTTTACGTTTATCTATTTTTATTTACGTTTATCTATTTTTGTTTGTTATTTATAATCATTTTTATTTTTTTTTTGAATAAAATGTTTGAAATATAATATTTATTTTTTTTTTTTGAATAAAATTATTTATTTTTTAATAATTTTTTATTTGTTTTTATATAAAATCACTATTTGTTCGTTTTTTATACAGTAAGGAAACCGAAGTAACCCATATGCCATTGTTGGCAGATGGAGTCAGGGAATGTGACCTTGGTAACCTTGCTATCCTTGACGGTAGCAGTAAAGTAACCCTTGTCAGTCATTTCTGAGACCTTGGTAGCATACTTTGTCTTCTCTTCGCCGTCAAGTGACGCGCTCTTAGAAACAATCATATCTCCAATCATCTTAAAGAAAGCATTCATTTTGTCACCTGAAATACGATAATATGTATTATCAATTACGGTTTCGCCTTTCTTGTTGGTCTTTTCAACCATTGACTTTGTAGCCTCTTCAGGAAGCTCAGCACGTAGATTCTTAATCACACGTGCAAAAGCTTGTTGAATTTCAAGTCGGTGAAGCTTTCCATCGGAAAACTCAGCACCAAACTCAGCATCTTCAGATTGAAGAGTATTTACAACGTCGTGAGTCTCAAGATAGCTCTTGAAATCAGGTTGAAGAGTTAGATAAGGATATTCAGCCTTTTTACGGGGTTGACCATCCTTCTTAAAACCTTTAGGGGTTTTAGCACTCTTAGTTTCCTGAGTTTCAGGAGCATCTTTCAGAGCTTTCATTGCTGAAATTAGTGACGCAAGCTCCTTAAGAGATTGTTCAAATTCAGCAAGCTTTGAAAGAGCTTGACTCATATCAGTAATTGACTCAGCTACAGCCGAAGCAGCAGCATCCTTCTTCTTACGAGGAGCGCGCTTTTTAGGCGCACTCTCAGCATCAGAAGTAGGGTCAGTCACAGAGACATTAATATCACTATTATCTGTTACAGAAGAAGCAGAAGCTTCTACGGTAACAATCTCACCTTCATCAGTATGAGCTGATACATCAACATCCGTAGATAAAGAGATATCAGCTTTTACTTTCTTGGTTGTTTTAACAACCTTCTTGTTAGCAGTAGCGTTTGAAGCAGTAGCAACGGAAGACATTTTTAAAATAAGTAATATAAAACTTTTATATTTATACTCATCTTTATAAAAGAAAAAGTTTAGTTAAAAAAATAAATCAATTTTTTTTATTTTTTTAAAATATTTTTATAATTTATTTACGTTTATAATATATATATTTTTTTCATAAATATGATTATTTTTTTTAAATATTATATATTTACGTTATATCATATATTTATTATATGTTTACGTTCACATTTTGTTAAAACATAAATCGTTTTAAGAATCTTTACATTATATTTTTTCAAATTCTTCAATTTTCCAATATTCATATGTATTATTTGGTAGTGGTCGTTTAATAATAAAAGGTGTTTTACGTTGTTTTAATTCTTCTTCAGCAATTTCACGTATTGAATATAAACCTTTTGTTGATATATTTGGTTTTGCTCCACGTGATAATTGTTCAATACGTACACCAATAACACGAGCAACTTCATATTTTGTCATAAATGGTAATGTTTTTTTAGGTTTATTTACTTGTTCAATAATTTGAGTATAATTTAAAATTTTACTATGAGGATCAGCTAGCTTTTCATCTTCAATATTATCAATTTCATCATCATTAATTGCATCATCATTAAAAAGCTCATCATCTCCATCAGCTCCTAAATTTTCAGCATCATAAGGTTCATCCATTTTAACTAAATAATATATTTCTATATTTAATTTATATTATTTTTATCTTATTTAAATCTTTTTAAGATTAAATAAAAATCATTTTTTTTCTTTTATTCAAAAATATAAGAAACCTCTTCTGTATAAGAAACCTCTTCTGTATAAGAAACCGCTTCGGTTTCTTATGAACTTCCCGCTTTTGGATTAATTTTTAAATTTGTTAATAAATTGTTCCCCGAACATTGTTATAAAGAAATAAATTCAATAATTTTTATAACTATGTATATATATTGTTTTGAATAAAATACATTATAACAATGTTCGGGGAACACTATATTTTATAAATTTGTTAAAAAATATGAATTTGTTAAAAAATATGAATTTGTTAAAAAATATGAATTTGTTAAAAAATATGAATTTGTTAAAAAATATGAATTTGTTAAAAAATATGAATTTGTTAAAAAATATTATTTATAGCTGGAGGTTCGTAAGGAACCAAAGAGGTTCCTTACTTATGCATACTTCCATTGTGTACTACATTGTGTACAAATATATACTAATTTAATAGTATTAGGGTCTTGAATATAAACAGCTTCTTGAAGTTCTGGTTTTTCATGAGTAACACACTCTTTATTTGGACATTTGTTATAAATCGTGCGTGGTAATGTAGGGTCATAAATCATATATTTATTAATTTCAATACCACGTAATTCAGAGGATTTATATACCTTCTTTTCAATCAATGATTCATTATGTTCTTCTTTAAATTTACAAATACGGCATTTATTCCAAAGTTTACCATCTTCTTCACTTGGAAATAGTTTATTTTGACATTCTGGGCAAAAATTCATTTTGATCTTTATTTATAATATACTATTTATATATTATATATATTATATATTTTTTATTTAAATAACTTATCTTTATATTTTCTATTTTTCATTTTTTTTTTATTTTATATTATTTAAATTTGTTTTATATTATTTAAATTTGTTAAAAAATATGAATTTATTAAAAATATTATTTTTAATAAAATATTACTAGTATATAGTAAAAGAGATAATATGAAACATTTATTTTTAAAAAAAATGAATAATATCATTTTTCTAATTTTAATATTTATTTTATTCATTATTTTACTTCTTTGGTATCATAAGTTAACTTATAATACAGAACATTATAAAGGTTTAAGTAAAGTAGATGAATTTGAAAAAATGCTTAAAAAAAAATATACAAAAGTAGATACGAATGAAAAAGTTGTGACTCAATGTAATATGAATAGTAAAATAAATGATGTTGGTGAAGAAATTGAAGAAGAAAATTGTGTTTCAAAAAGTTATAAATATCATTTTAATACACCCGATGCTGTTAAATTAGTAAAAGATAAAATTGAAACATCTACTTTATTACAAAACGCTCAAATTCCTGTTCCTAAATTCTTTAAATTTACTTTTACAAATAATATGGATAATATCCAAGCAGTTGAAAGATTAAAAGAAGAAATGAATAAACATAAAATAGATTATCCAATTGTTTTAAAACAAATTCATGGTACTTTCGGTATTGATGTTTTTACTCATATTGATAATGATATTAAAGCACGCGAAACTTTAGAAAAATTACGTGAAAAAGGTTATAATGAACTTATGTGCGAAGAACAAATTGAAGGACATTGTTATCGAGTTTTTGTATTTAATAATCATATTATTGATGTCATTGAAAGAAGTGCTCCTTTTATTGTTGGTGATGGTATTAATGATATTCAATCTTTAATTAATATGCGTAATAAAGGCCAATTAGAAAAAGGATTATTTAAAACAACTAATATTTCAGAAAATTATATTAAAAATGAAGGTTATAAAATGAATAGTATATTACCAAAAGGAAAAAATTTAATGATTAGTACCGTTATTAATATGCATAATGGAGCTAATATACTAAGAATTCCTATTCATAAATTACCTAAAAAAAATGTTGAAATATTTCTTAAAACTAATAAAGTTCTTGGTATTACTACTTCTGGTATCGACTTTTTAAGTAAAGATATAACAATACCTTATGATAAAAATAATGGACGAATTTTAGAAGTAAATGGTACCCCAGATACAGAAATACATACTATTGTTTCTAAACAAAATAATGAATCATTTAATATTTATGACCGAATTTCCGATTATGTATTTTAATTTTTTATAATATTTTTATATAATATTTTTTTATATAATATTTTTTATATAATAAATAAGTATATTTTTTATTTAATTTTGTGTTTCTTCATCTTCTTCAAGTAGTTTAGCAATTGCCATAGCATTTGCTAGCCTTTCAGCTTCACTTTCTTGAGGAGTTGAAACTGAAGCTTGAGCTGAAGCTAAAACAGCATCAGAAAATACAGTTGTTATATCAGTTTTTATACTAGTTGTTAGAGTATTATACTTTTCTGTAAGTTTTTGAATAGTTAGACCATAATTTGGTTTTACATTACAATTTCCATAAGCATTACATCTAATTTCCGCTTCATTATATTTTGTTTTAATTTCTTGAATATTTGAAATAATTTCATTGAAATGTTCCACAAAATACTTTTCCATAATCGGTTTGAATACTTCAAACCCTTTTGGTTGTTGATTTAGCATTTCGTAAATACCAATATTGTAATTCGCATATTCAATCAAACGATTATAACCTTGTACAATAGGGTCTTTTACTGGATGATTTGTATAACCCGGTTCATTATGTAGTGGAACTTCGTGTAGTACCAGCGCTTGAATAGCCATAAATACATTAATAATTGTATTCGTAGGTACCCAACCGGGTCCTTGCCATGTATTTAACATAGAAAGACATACTTTACCACAAACATATAGATTTGGATTAAACCGAACAAGACCTTGATTTCCTGAAAGTACACCTTGTGTAGCATAAAATGCTTTAGGTGGACTCATTGGATAATCATCTGGATATGTAAATTTAATAAAATAAAATCCGTGATGGTATGGTGTCTTTTCGCGACCAATAAATAGCGCATATATTTCCTTCATATTTTCATCATTTACGTAGGTGTAAACACCATTTTCAGCTAAATCTTTAGCATCTTTATGTAAATCTTGAATCTCTTTACTAATACGTTTAAGCGCACGTGAAGCCATTTTCTTTAAAAATATAAATAAATCTTTATTTTTATAATTATACTTTAATTACTCTTCTTCTTATTTTTTTTAAATTCATTTTTTTAATTTATTTACGTTATTCATCATTTTGTTAACAAATTTTTTATTTTTTTAACAAATTCATAAATAATAAATTTATTAAAAGCGGGAAGTTCATAAGAAACCGAAGAGGTTTCTTATTTGTATATAAAAAGAAAAGTATATATTTAATTATAGAGAATAAACGTTTAAAAATGAAATACAGCGCAAATAACTTTAAATACACTAAATCTCGCAATATTAAGCTTAAACCTGTGAAACGCGAGAAAAAAGAAGATGATTCTAAAAAGAAGGCAACAAAAAAGCAACGTAAAGAGAAAGAAGATAGTGAAGATGAATACAATCTTGACGAAGATGGTGATATGGATCTTTTTGGAAATGAAGTAAGTATTGATGGTAACCATATTTATTTTAATAGTGATGTTACTAAAAAATCGATTTTTGATCTTTGTCAAGCTCTTAATAGTGTAGCTCTTGATAACATTGTTACTGCTACACAATTTAATATTGAACCTATTCCCATTTATCTTCATATTAATAGTAATGGTGGATCTGTTTTTGCCGCTTTTACTGCAATTGATAATATTATGAATTGTAAAGTACCTGTATACACTATTATTGAAGGAGCATCTGCTTCAGCGGCAACTATTATGAGTGTTGTTGGTAAAAAGCGTTATATTCGTCCTAATTCATATATGCTTA
>JACCDZ010165906.1_pt1 | contig 13807 bp, 14 predicted proteins | sample 7449551 | NCBI WGS metagenome assembly JACCDZ01 (sample SAMN15323452, study PRJNA562643) | freshwater metagenome | isolation source: river surface water | place: USA:Blue River Watershed | collected 2017-08-18
ACCGCTCCATCGCCTTTTATACCGAAGTTCTGGGCATGACCCTGCTGCGTCGCAATGACTACCCGGATGGGCAGTTCACCCTGGCGTTTGTTGGCTATGGCGATGAGGCACACAACAGCGTGATCGAGCTGACCTACAACTGGGGCGTTGATCAGTATGAGCTGGGCACCGGCTACGGGCATATCGCTCTGGAGGTGGAGGATGTCTACAAGGCCTGTGAGGATATCCGCCAGTTGGGTGGCAAGATCACCCGCGAGCCGGGGCCGATGAAGCACGGCAGCACCATTCTGGCCTTCGTTGAAGACCCGGATGGTTACAAGATCGAGCTGCTGTCAGCCAAGCGTAGCGACTAGCCCTTCGATAGCCGGGTCAGCGGATGCTGGCCAATTGATCAGGCCCACTTAAGTGGCGTTGTAGGGTGGGCTTCAGCCCACGATTGGCCAGACTCGGTGGGCTGAAGCCCACCCTACAAAAATCCAGACATTAGCGGGCCGGGTAAGTAACTTAGAGATAGCCCACCTTCGGCGCCGTACTCAGGGTGATCTTGAACAGCAAACGCCGCGAAAAACGCTTGAGGTGGTAGAGCAGGCGTGAATAGGGGCCGGTCAGTACCAGTGGCTTGCCGGTCTGTACGGCTTTGACCACGTCATTGGCCACCACCTCCGGCAAGCAGCCTTGCTTGATGTAATAGTCCTGCAAACGCTGCAATTGGCCGCTCTGCTGCATGGATGGTGCAGCGCCGCTGGCAGTAATCGCAGTATTGATCACCCCCGGGCAGACATCGGTTACCCCGATCGGGGTGCCGTCCAGTTCCATCCGCAACACATCGCAGAACCCCGCCACGGCAAATTTCGATGCCGCATAGGAGGCCATTGAAGGCGAGGGCGCATAGCTGGCAGTGGACGATACGTTGACTATCTGGCGCGGCCCGCCAGCCGCCAGCATCAGCGGGATGAAGTGATAGCAACCGTGGACTACGCCCATCAGGTTGACCCTGAGCACGCGTTGCCATTGCTCCAGACCGCTGTCGAGGAATTTGCCCAGATAGGCAATACCAGCGTTGTTGAACAGCACGTCCGGCGCACCGATCTGCGCATGCACCAAGGCGGCAAAGGCTTGCATGGCGGCTTCGTCGCTGACATCCACGGCATGGATCAGGCAGTTCACGCCCAGCGCCTGCACTTCCTGCTGCAGGCTCTCCAGTGACTCCAGACGCAGGTCGCTGGCAATGATGTGCGCGCCTTCGCGGGCAAACGCCAGTGCCGATGCACGACCGATCCCGGAAGCGGCGCCGGTGATCAGAACCTGTTTGTTACGCAGTTGAGGAATAGCCAAGGCCGGGCTCCAGATTAAAAAATTTGAAGTTCTTACATTATACGTCCTGACCCTGTTTGGATATGCTGCCTTGCAGATTCTGCAGCGGCCTTGTGAACAAGAGGCCTGCCGGAATTATCAATTACTCGCCGATTATCAACTGGTCACCTCCCGCTGCAATCCACAGACTGCCGCACGCGCCTATTCCGTTCGAATGCCCTGAGGAAATTGTCACATGCGTGAGTTTGATTACGTCATCGTCGGTGCCGGCTCGGCCGGCAGCGTACTGGCCAGCCGGCTGACCGAAGACCCGCAGGTCAGCGTTTGCCTGCTCGAATCCGGCGGACCGGACAAAAGCATCTTCATTCATGCCCCGGCCGGCTTCGTCGCCATGGTGGCAACGTCCTACAACAACTGGGCCTTCGACACCGTCCCGCAGAAGCACATGCACAACCGCGTGTGCTACCAGCCGCGTGGCAAGACCCTCGGCGGCTCCAGCTCGATCAACGCCATGCTCTACGTACGCGGCAACCGCTGGGACTATGACCACTGGGCCGGCCTTGGTAATCCCGGCTGGTCGTATGACGAGGTGCTGCCGTACTTCAAGCGCGCCGAGAACAATGAGACCCACGGTGCCAGCGAATACCACGGTGCTGGCGGTCCGCTGAACGTCGCCGAGTTGCGCACGCCGAGCGTGCTGAGTGCGGCCTTCGTGCAGGCGGCCGAGCGCAATGGCATTCCGCGCACCAGCGACTACAACGGCGCCGAGCAGTACGGCTCGTTCATGTATCAGGTCACGCAGAAGAACGGCGAGCGCTGCAGCGCGGCCAAGGGTTATCTGACGCCCAACCTGTCGCGGCCCAACCTGTGCGTGATGACCCACGCGCTGTCGGCACGGATCCTCATGGAAGGCAAGCGCGCCCGCGGCGTGGCTTATTACCAGGGCAGCGAGTTGCAGGAAGTGCGCGCCCGCCGCGAGGTGATCGTCAGCGCCGGGGCCTTTGGTTCGCCGCAGCTGCTGATGCTCTCCGGCATCGGCCCGGCGGCGCACCTGCAGGCGCACGGAATCCCTGTGGTACATGATCTGCCGGGTGTCGGCGAGAACCTGCAGGACCACATCGACCACGTGCAGAGCTATCTGTGCGACAGCGCCAGCGAGACCTTCGGCATGTCGCCGCGCGGTGTCGCGCGCATGGCCAAAGGGGCGCTGGAGTGGAAGCGGCAACGTACCGGGGTGATTTCCACCTCGATTGCCGAGGCGGGTGCCTTCGTGCGCTCGGCGCCGGAGGTGACGGTGCCGGACCTGCAGATGGTGTTCGTGGTGGCGCTGGTTGACGATCACGGTCGCAAACTGCACGCCAGCCACGGTTTTTCCTGCCATATCGAAGTGCTGCGTCCGCACAGCCGCGGCACGGTGCGTCTGGCCAGCGCCGACCCACGGGTAGCACCCAGGATTGATCCGAATTTTCTCTCCGATGAGCGCGATCTGCAGCTGTTGGTCAAGGGCGTACAGCTGCAGATGGACATTCTGCAGAGCGAGCCGCTCAGGCCGTGGCGCGGCAAGATGCTGTATCCGGTGGCGCGCGACGATGCGGCAGCGATTGCCGAGGACATCCGCGCCCGCGCCGATACCCAGTACCATCCGGTGGGCACCTGCAAGATGGGCCCGGCGAGCGATCCGCTGGCAGTGGTCGACGCGCAGTTGCGCGTGCACGGCGTGCAAGGGCTGCGCGTGGTTGACGCCTCGATCATGCCGACGGTGACCGGCGGCAATACCAATGCACCCACTATCATGCTGGCCGAGAAAGCGGTCGATCTGATCCGCACCAGCCAACAGGAGCAGAAATAATGAGCCAACAGGATTTTCAGGGTCGTGTCGTGGTCATCACCGGCGCCGGTTCAGGCATTGGTCGCGCACTGGCGCAGCAATTTGCCGCCGCTGGCGCACGTCTGGCGCTGTCAGATATCAATCAGGCCGGGCTGGATGAGACGCTGGCGCTGTTGCCATCGGCGGTCGAGGCGCGCGCTTACAAGCTGGACGTGTCCTCGCGCGAGGCGGTGTTCGCGCACGCCGATGAGGTCAAGCGCGACTTCGGTGCCGCCCATGTGCTGATCAACAATGCTGGCGCATCCATCGTAGGCACCATCGCGCATACCAGCATTGAAGAGTTCGAGTGGCAACTGGGTATCAATCTGTGGGGTGTGATCTACGGCACCAAGGCCTTTCTGCCGATGATGCTGGCGCAACGTGATGGCTGCATCGTCAATATCTCCAGCGTGTTCGGTCTGGTCGGCTTCCCGTTGCAGGGTGCCTACAACATCTCCAAGTTCGGCGTGCGTGGCTTCACGGAGTGCCTCTGGACTGAGCTGGAAGGCACCGGTGTGCGCGCGGTGTGTGTACACCCCGGTGGCATCAAGACCAATATCGAGAAAGCGGCCAGACGGGTTAAGGCGGCGGGTAAAGAAGAGGAAATTTTCAGCTCTGCCGGAGAGCGGATGCTGATCACGCCACCGGCCGACTGTGCCGCAGACATTCTGCAGGGGATGCGGCGTGGGCAGCGGCGGATTCTCACCGGTAATTTGTCGGGTACGCTGTTCTGGTTGTCGCGTCTGTTTCCCAACAGGTATCCGGCCATCCTGCGCGTGCTGATGCCGCGCAAGTGATGGTCAGCCGGGTGGCTGGGTATCCGTGCTGCGAAGTCCAGGCGCCGGCTAAAAAGCATTTCGTCACATGTTTGACGTCAAGCTTACGTAGGGGTAGCGATTCGCGTGTGAGCGCTTTATTCTACGGCGGCCCACCTCTGCGATAACGGCTATGCTGTATCAGGCCGCCGTTAGAGATATATAACTACAACAAGATCAGGAGCTATGCGATATGCGCTCAGCGATGTTACTTATTCTCGCCTTTTGCTGTTCATTTGCCCGTGCAGACACACAGTCGATTCAGTACCTGCACGAAGTCAGTAACAACGCCTACCTGTTTACCGCCAGCCTTATGGTCTATTTCAACCCGAAGGATCGCACCCCTGATGAGCGCAGCCTTACGGCGGCATTTGGTGCTATCACGGTGATGGATACCAAGGTCAATCAACTGGGCAACCCGCCTGAAATGCGCAAGCCGGTGGATGAGTTGAATGCGATTTTTCTCGCGCTGGAAAAAACCAAGCGCGCTGAATCGGCAATTTTTCCGGCAAAAATCCAGCGCGTTCTGGAGCTGAACAAGGAGCTGCAAGAAGCCATAGCCAAGAGCTATAACGCTGAAATGACCGCAAACCCTTCACCGGTGGGCTTGCTCAACGAACAAAGTCAGACCATTGCTCGTCTGCTGATGGACTATCAACTGCGTCGCTACCCGCTGGAAGACAAAACGGCTTTTGCGCTGGACCCTGCGCAACTCCCGGTGATCGACAAGCAGATCGATGAAAATTTTGCCTTGCTGATCAAGAAGTACCCGGCCAATGCGGACTACCTGGAGCCGGCGTACAAGAACTACCGCTTTGTGCGCAAGCAATTGCTGCAGTCCAAAGGCCGCCCCAACGGCGGTGCCGAGTTCTACATTACCCGCACGGTGATCGATCTGGATGACCTGGCCACCCAGCTCTCGGCTGAGGATGCCAATAACCCGCAGAATCGCTAAGCATCAGACCCACAAAAAAGGCCCTGCATGTCCTTCATGCAGGGCCTTTTTTGTGGGGATTGGAAGTTACTCGGTTTTTCCCTGAACCTGACGGCCGTCGACTTCGCCGCTCTTGAGCATGATCTGGTATTCCTTGCCGTCCTTCTCGATCTGATGCAGGCGCACCAGCAGGTAGTTCCAGTCCTTGGCGAACCACAGCACGGTCTTGCGATTGCTTTTGGTCGGGTCGCGCACGCGCTCGACCTTGATGGCATCAATCAAACCGGCCTTGGTACGAACGCGCTCTTCGCCCAGCACGCGGAAGTCAAAGGTATCGACCTCGTCACCGTCCACCACCTGATAGCTCATGCTGGTTTTGCCGGCGGCGACATCATGTTGCAGCGCCAGTTGATAGGTCGACTTGTCGAGCATGCCGCGGTTCAGGGGGATGTGGATCGACTGATCGCGGTCGGTGCCCATGACCTGCTTCTGTTGCCAGTCAAAGTCCATCTCGATGTCTTTGCTTTTGCCCATGCCGCCACGGCTGAAACGATAGCTGACCGGCAGGAAGGTATCTTTTTCCAGGGTGAAGACGCTGACCTCGCTGAGGCTGGCAACCAGCATCGAGGCTTCAAAATCCAGTTCCCAACGACCATTGTCCAGGGCTTTGAGATTGCGCTCGGCGCTACCGCTGATCGGCAGTTGCTTCCAGTCGGCGGTATAGCTGGCGGTGAATGGCTGCAGCTCAAAGGCCAGAGTCGGCAGGCTGATCAAGCTAAGGCAAAGCAGTAGAGCGCGACGCATGGGTCTCTCCTAATTGCGAATGAGCTGTCCGCTAGCGGGCAGTGGCTGACCATCCAGTTCGGCCCCCAGTGCGCCGAGCCGCAAACGGCGTTCGGCAAACCAGCGCACGGCCAGTGGATAGATCCGGTGTTCCTGAGTATGCACGCGCTCGGCGAGCGTTTGTGCTGTGTCGTCGCTGTGCACCGCAACAACAGCCTGTATGACCAGCGGCCCTCCATCCAGTTCCTCGGTGACAAAGTGCACGCTGCAGCCATGGGTCAGCTCGCCGGCGTCCAGAGCGCGCTGATGGGTGTGCATGCCTTTGAATTTGGGCAGCAGGGACGGATGGATATTCAGCAGACGTCCGGCATAGTGACGAACAAAACCACCGCTGAGGATGCGCATGAAACCGGCCAGTACCACCAGTTGCGCGTCGAAGCTGTCGATGCATTTGATCAGGGCCTGATCAAAGCTGTCACGGTCGGCAAACTGCTTGTGATCCAGCACGCAGGTCGCAATGCCGGCCTGTTCGGCACGTTTGAGACCGAAGGCATCAGCACGATTGGAAATCACTGCGCAGATGCGCAGTGGATTATCCGGGCCGCTGCTGTCGATCAGCGCCTGCAGATTGCTGCCGGAGCCGGAGATCAGCACCACGACATTGCAGGGTGCGCTCATCAGTGGGTTTTCAGGTTGTTCAGCTGGACCTGTGCTGCGCCTTCGGCGGCGCTGGCAATGTGACCAATCACCCAGGGTTGTTCACCACTGGCGCGCAGACTGCTGAGTGCAGCCTCGACGTCGACTTGTGCAACACAGATAACCATGCCGACACCGCAGTTGAGCACGCGGTGCATCTCGTGCTCGTCGACGTTGCCTTGTTGCTGCAGCCAGTCGAACACCTCTGGACGCTTCCAGCTGGCCACATCGATCACGGCTTGAGTGCCTTCGGGCAGCACACGCGGGATGTTGTCGAGCAGACCGCCGCCGGTGATGTGAGCCATGGCCTTGACGGCGCCAGTGTCCTTGATCAGCTGCAGCAGGGGTTTGACATAAATCCGCGTTGGCGCCATCAGCAACTCGGCCAGGGATTTGCCGGAGAGTTGTACCTGCGCGATATCGGCTCCGGCTACTTCGATGATCTTGCGGATCAGTGAATAACCGTTGGAGTGCGGGCCGGAAGAGGGCAGGGCAATCAGTGCGTCGCCGGTGCTGACTTTCGAGCCGTCGATGATCTCGGCTTTTTCCACCACGCCTACGCAGAAGCCGGCCAGATCATAGTCTTCGCCTTCATACATGCCGGGCATTTCGGCTGTTTCGCCGCCTACCAGTGAACAGCCCGCCAGTTCACAGCCGGTACCGATACCGGTGACCACAGTGACTGCCACATCCACATTGAGTTTGCCGGTGGCATAGTAATCCAGGAAAAACAGTGGTTCGGCGCCACACACCACCAGGTCATTGACGCACATGGCGACCAGATCCTGGCCGATGCTGTCATGCTTGTTCAGGTTCAGCGCCAGACGCAGCTTGGTACCCACGCCGTCGGTGCCGGAGACCAGCACTGGCTGCTTGTAGCCTGCCGGGATTTCGCACAGTGCACCGAAGCCGCCCAGTCCGCCCATGACTTCCGGACGGGCAGTGCGCTTGGCCACACCCTTGATACGTTCGACCAGAGCTTCACCGGCGTCGATATCCACACCGGCGTCTTTGTAGCTGATGGAGGGTTGCTTGCTCATGCGCCAAGGCCTTTAACTGAATGAAAGGAGGGTGCAGTACGGCCGCAAGGCGTTCGTTCTGCGAAGGGGCGCGATTTTAGCAGGCTTGGGCGTAAGCGGCCATCGACGCTTGTCGCAATGCCCCACCCCCTGGCTGCGCCCGGGGTAGGGCTGGCGGGGTTGTCAGAGGCGGAACCGGTCCACTGAGTGCGATAGCGCAGAGGCCAGTCGGTTCAGTTCATCGGTCGCGTAGGCCGTCTCGCTGACGGTCTGGGTGTTGCTGTGTGACATGTTGGCAATGGTTTCCACCTGATGGGCGATCTCGTTGCTCGCCAGGCTCTGCTCGCCAATGGTGCGGGTGATGTCATTCACCAGTTCGGTGGTGTTCAGCGTGGCCTGCAGGATGTCGGCAATCGCTCGCTCCACCTCGGCGGTGACCCGCATGCCTTTATCCACCTGTGTCACGCCGGCCTCCATGCTGGTGACCGCTTCTCGCGTGCTGTGCTGGATCTGTTGCACCATCTTGGCAATTTCTTCGGTGGAAGTGCTGGTGCGGCCAGCCAGTTGCCGTACTTCATCGGCGACCACGGCAAACCCGCGGCCCTGTTCGCCGGCGCGTGCCGCTTCGATCGCCGCATTGAGGGCGAGCAGGTTGGTCTGGTCGGCGATGCCCTTGATGACCTGGATAATGCCGAAAATCTGCTCCGACTCCTGATCCAGCGTGCGAATGACCTGCGCCGATTGCTGCACCGACTTGGCAATACTGTTCATGTCCTGCACCACCTGATGGATCACGTGGCCGCCATTTTTCGACAACTGCTCGGCCTGATTGGCCATCTCCAGCGCTTGCTGGGCGTGGCGGGTGATCTCTTCGATGCTGGCGGTCATCTCGCTGGCGGCAGCGGCCATGGTGCTGGCGGCATCGCTTTGCTGCTGGCTGCTACTGGCGACGGTATGGCAGCCGTTGCTCAGGGTCTGGCTGATGCCGGTGACCGCGCGGGCATTGCTGGAGACAATTTCGATCATCCCGCGCAGTTCCTTCTGCATGCCGGCAAGACTGCACAGCAGGGCGCTGGCCTCGTCCTGTCCGCTGGGGGTGTCAATCCGCTCGGACAGATTGCCTTGCGCGGTGGTGTGAGCTATCTGCCCGGCCAACCGCAGTGGTTGCATGATGCTGCGAATGATCCACATGCCCTGAGCGGACAGTACGATCAGGCTGAGCAGCAACAGCACGCCGATGCTCAGGTTGGCGGTGGCTATGGCGGAGTGGCTGGCTTCGGTGGTCCTCTGGGAACTCTTCTCGATGACTTCGCTGAGGGCTTCCATGTCGGTTTCGAGGCGGGTGAAAGCCGCATCGAATGCCGGCATGTCCTGCAGTGCGGCCTGCGGATCCTGCAAGCCTGTGGCAACGATTTTTTCAGCCGCGGCAATATAGGCATCCAGACTTGGTTTGACCTTGCTCAGGCCATCCCTGACTTCACTGTTGTTGGGCAATTGCTGGTTCTCGCTGAGTACCTTGCGAAACCAGTTGGCGTGTTCTTCCAGGTCGGTTTTGATTTGACCGGCAGTGCTGGAGCTTTTACCCAGCCCCACCAGCACTGAGCCCAGCACGTCGCTGCGCAGGGCGTCGTGCATCATGTCTGCCTCCAGATGCAGGCGCATGGCGGTCAGGGTGACCTGGTTGTCGTTCACCGCGCTGGCTGTCTGCTGATTGTTCAGGTAACTGACCAGCCCAATAAGCAGGGTGGCCAGCATGCCGCTGGCAGCTAACAGGATAAGGCGCATTCTGATGGTCATTGGTGGGCTCCGGTGACGGGTGTTTGCTGCTCAGCAGGTATCTTGAGCAGTCTAGTCAAGCTTTCTTCAATCACCCTATCGGCGCTTTATTCCAGTTGTTTAGGCAAATTTTGCATAACCTCGACATTTATCCTGCGCGGCAAAGGTTGCCGGGCGCTGGACGGCTGTTTAAGGTATGCGTCTTCCCTGTCTTCCGCCTGCCGAGAATCCGATGCGTCTGCTTACCCGCTTGTTTGTTGTGGCTCTGTCATTTTTCAGTGTGACGGCCGTTGCGGCCCCGACCATGGGCCTGTTTCAGGTGCGTACAGCGCTGGCCAGCCAGCAACCCGAGGAGCGTGCGGCCGCCCTGAACAGGGCACTTGACACGCTGCTGGTTCGCTTGACTGGCGATCCGGCAGTGTTGCAGTCGGCAGCACTTGCCGAACTGCGCAAAGACCCGCAACAACTGGTTAGCCAGTTCGGTGTGGAGGGCAATAATCTGGTGGTGGATTTCGATCCGTTGACCACCGAAAGCCGCCTGCGTCAGGCCGGCTTGTCGTTGTGGAGCGCCAATCGACCGCAGATCCTGGTCTGGTGGCTGAATGAAGCCGATGGTGGCAACGCGCTGGTGGGGGATGGCCAGGAGTCAGCCTTGCCGGTGCAGGTTGCCGCGCAGAATCGCGGACTGCCGATCAGTTTGCCGCTCGCCGATCTGCAGGAGCAGCTGGCTGCCACGCCGGAGAATCTGGCAGCCAGCAACCCGGATGCACTTCTGCCGGTGTCGCAACGCTATGCTGCAGATGCGCTGCTCGCCGTGACGGCAGTCAACGCTGACGGCAAGTGGCAGGCGCAATGGCGTCTGTGGCTGGGCGACAGTCAGGAGCAAGGCGTGGAAGAGGCTGCTGATCCGCTGGCACTGGCTGATGCCGTGATGTTGGCAGTCAGTCTGCGCCTGGCTCCGCGCTTTGTTTCCGCGCCGGGTGCGGCGAAAGGCCTGACGCTGGTAGTGCAGGGTGCTGATCTGGCACGTATGGCGCAGCTGGATCAGCTGCTCAAACCATTCAATGCACGCCTGCAGCAGGCCAAGGGCAGCACGCTGACGTACCAGATCAATGCCAGTCCCGAGCAGTTGCGTGCCCAGCTGGCCCTTGGTCAGTTGCGTGAGGTCAATGTGCCGGGGACGGCTCAACCGGTCGCGCCGGAGGTGCCGTTGAGTCCCTTGTCCGCGGCGGTGCAGCCGGGAGTAGCTCAGCCGCCGGTGGCTAATCCGGATGTGCTGACCTTCAGCTGGTAGCAGGCAGGCCCAGGGGCTGACTATGCAGATAGTGCGTCAGATACCCAATTTGCTGACGGTGCTGCGGCTTGTGCTGACAGTGCCGATTGCCTGGTTGCTGCTCCATCAGCAGTATGCACAGGCATTGCTGTGGTTCGCGCTGGCGGGGGCTTCTGATGGGCTGGATGGCTTTCTCGCGCGGCGTTTTGGCTGGATCAGCCGGTTTGGCTCGATTGTCGATCCGCTGGCCGACAAACTGTTGCTGGTCACCAGTTACGTTTGCCTGAGCCTGGTGGGCGAGCTGCCGCTGTGGTTAACCGCTGTGGTGCTGTCGCGTGATCTGTTGCTGGTCGGTGGCGCACTGGTTTTTCGCCAGCTGATCGGCCCGTTTCAGGTGCAGCCCAGCCTGCTTGGCAAATGCTCCACCGTGCTGCAGATCGTGCTGGTGCTGGCGTTATTGCTGGAACTGAGTATTCAGCCGGCATTTACCGAAGTGCACGGGTTTTTGCAGTGGCTGGTGCTGTTGGTGACGCTGGCCAGTGGGGCTGATTATTGCCGGATCTGGGTGGCAAAACTCATAAGGCAACGCCGGGATCAGGCGCAATGAGGCGAGCCATTTGCGGGCCTTGTTGATCCACTCCGGTAAACTCGACATTTTCGCAGGGTGGGCTTCAGCCCACCAAGAATCCCTATCGGTGGGCTGAAGCCCACCCTACAGCCAAGCTGGCCGGATCAATAGTGACCACGTTCAAGTCTAGCTCTGCCAAACAATTTCCACGGAAGCCGGTTGCGGTCTCTTCAGCCCTGCGTGAGCCGCAATGAAACCGATTCAATTGCCATTGGGTGTGCGCCTGCGCGATGACGCGACCTTCAAGAATTACTACCCCGGTACCAATGCGGCAGCGCTGGGCTATGTCGAGCGGCTTTGTCAGGAACAGGCTGGCTGGACGGAAAGCCTGATTTACTTGTGGGGTGGCGTTGGCGTGGGGCGCAGCCATCTGCTGCAGGCGGCATGTCTGCAGCTTGAGCAGATCAACCGTCAGGCGGTGTATCTGCCGCTGGCCGAGCTGGTCGAGCATGGGCCGGTGTTGCTCGACGGGCTGGAGCACTGTGATCTGTTGTGTCTGGATGACCTGGATGCCGTCGCTGGTCGTGCCGATTGGGAGGAAGCGCTGTTTCATCTGTTCAACCGCTTGCGCGACAGCGGTCACCGCCTGTTGCTCAGCGCCAATGCCGCGCCGCGTGAACTGCCTCTCGGACTGGCCGATTTGCAGTCGCGCCTTTCTCAGGCACTGGTGTTCCAGATGCGCGAGCTGACGGAAGAAGACAAGCTGCATGCCCTGCAATTACGCGCCTCACGCCGTGGCTTGCAGCTGTCTGACGAGGTCGCCGCGTTCATGCTCAATCGCGGTACCCGCAGCATGAACGCATTGTTCGAGTTGCTTGAGCAACTCGATCAGGCCTCGTTGCAGGCGCAACGTCGGCTGACCATTCCGTTCCTCAAGCAAACGCTGGGCTGGTAGGGCTACTCGCCGGCCAGTTTGCGATCAAGCTGCAGACGATAGCGGGTGTACATCATGGCTGAGCAGAACAGCGTGAGGCTCAGGATCATTTGCACCCAGCCATAGAGCATGCGGTTGGGGTCAAAGGCACCCAGCACGCCTTGAATGAAATAGATGTTCACCACGAAGCAGCACCAGGCATGTGCGCGGGCGTTGCCGCTGAGCATGCCGGGCGCGAGGATGGCCAGAGGCGTCAGCTGGATGACCAGCACCACCCAGGTGCGGGCGCCGTGCAGGTCGGCGAACAGCAGATTCCATAGCAACACAAACAGCAGCAGGACAGCAAAGCTCAACAGGCTGAGGGTTCTGCTCAGCTGCATACGGGGTTCCAGCCAGTCGAGTGCCGGTAGGGGTTTTGCAGTTTTAGCCACGGGTTTTCTCCAGTGCCAGCGCGAGTGTCGCCAGACGCTGACCCAGCGCGCGGCAGAGCTGTTGTTCATGGGCGTCCAGCGCCCGCTTGCCATCCGCGCCGGCATGGTGACTGGCGCCGTAGGGAGTGCCGCCGCCACGGGTTTCCAGCAGTGCGGATTCGCTGTAGGGCAGGCCACTGATCAGCATGCCGTGATGCAGCAGCGGCAGCAGCATCGACAGCAAGGTGCTTTCCTGACCGCCGTGCAGGCTGGCGGTAGAGGTGAACACACCGGCCGGCTTGCCTGACAGTGCGCCGGTCAGCCACAGACTGCTGGTGCCGTCGAGAAAGAATTTCAGCGGCGCGGCCATGTTGCCAAAACGGGTCGGACTACCCATGGCCAGACCAGCGCAGTGCTTGAGATCATCGATGCTGGCGAAAAGTGCACCGTCTTCGGGAATTTCCGGGGCAACCTGTGCGCACTCGCTGGAGACTGCCGGCACGGTTCGCAGGCGGGCCTCAATACCGCCCAGTTCTACCCCGCGGGCAATCTGCCGGGCCATCTCGGCAGTCGCGCCATGACGGCTGTAATACAACACCAGAATATAAGGCGAACTCATGGCAGAATCTCCAGCACGGTTTCCGGCGGTCGACCGATCACGGCTCGCTGACCAACGACCAGAATGGGTCGCTCGATCAGCTTTGGATGGCCAGTCATGGCTTCAATCAGCGCCGCTTCGCCAAGGCTGGGGTTGGACAGGTTGAGGCTCTTGTACTCATCTTCGCCACTGCGCAGCAGCTGGCGCGCGCTGATGCCCAGTTTACCCAGCAGTTCCTGCAGTTCAGTGGCATTGGGCGGTGTTTCCAGATAGCGCACGATGCGCGGTTGCAGGCCGCGCGCTTCAATAAGCTCGAGCGCTTCGCGCGATTTCGAGCAGCGCGGGTTGTGATAGAACGTCAGGTCGGTCATGGTTATTCGCAAGCTGTACAAAGAGGCGGCTATTCTAACCGCAGCTGGCTGCGCGGATTGCACTGACGGACGTTATTCGTCGACAAGGAGTTTTATGCACCATTTTGTGAAAGATCATCTGTGGTTCTGGAGGCTTCTGTTCCAGAATTTTCTGCAGCATCGCGGTATCAGCAGCGCCGCCGCCCTGACCTACACCACATTGTTTGCTGTCGTGCCGCTGTTGACGGTGACCTTTTCGGTTATTTCGGCGATTCCATTTTTTCACGACTTTGGCGGTCAGATTCAGACCTTTATCTTCAGCAATTTTGTCCCTGCAACCGGCGTGGCAGTGCAGGAATACCTGCTCGGCTTCAGCCTGCAGGCACGGCAGCTGACGTGGGTAGGTGTGGTGGGACTGGCCGTCACCGCATTTATGATGCTGCTTAATATTGAAAACGCCTTTAATTCGA
>JACCDZ011121637.1_pt1 | contig 13799 bp, 15 predicted proteins | sample 7449551 | NCBI WGS metagenome assembly JACCDZ01 (sample SAMN15323452, study PRJNA562643) | freshwater metagenome | isolation source: river surface water | place: USA:Blue River Watershed | collected 2017-08-18
TCAGCGCATATTTTCAGGGGTTTGTTGCTGTTCGGCTGATTTTGCAGCACAGCAATCGCCAGATGGCGTGACAGTACTCCAAAAGCGAACCCCCGCTTAAAAGCGGGGGTTCGTCAGCAGCCTGAAAGGCCCGCAAGGGCCTTTTTTGTTTGCCGGCTACCAGCCGACGCCGACGCCCAGCGTGTAATCGCGATCACTTGAGGTTCGGGAGGCCCCCCGCACCTGGTTCAACTCGTAAAGCAGACTCACCCGGGCCCACTCATTGATGCGATAGCGCAGGCCAATGTCTGAGTCGAGCACATAGTCGATGGAGTCTACGTGCGGCGCAGCGAACTCGCCGGTACTGACAAACTCAAAGCGGGTACCCCACAGCAGCCGCTTGTAGTCCCACTGCATGGATGAAGCCTCGAACCGGTAAACATCATCTTCGGTCTGCAACTCGTAGTGATCCAGCTGACCGATCAGTTCGAAATGCCCCAGGGCATTGTTCCAGAAGCTGTAGCCAGGACCGAAACCCACGGCATCCTGCCGTTCCACCGTGTCAAACTGATCACGGTCCGTACCCACGCTGCCCCGCAGGAACCACTGATCGGTCAGGAAGTAATCCTGATCGTAGCTGGCTTCCCACTCATCCTTGATCTTGTTGCCATTCTTGGTTTCGTGACGCTGCGAACCATCGAACTTATGGCGCCAGCGACCGTGACTGAGCGTGGTGTCCAGCTTCAGGCGCCAGTCATCGACCTTGTCATCATCGCGCTCTATGTTGAGCTTGGCGTCCAGGTTGCCCTCCCACAACAGATCTTCAACGAAAGGCTGGGGCGGAATGATCTGCGTGATATTCGCCAGGGGCAGGGTCTTGCTCTCATGATTTTCCAGCCGCACCATGCCCTGACCGGCGGCGGCCAGACTTTTACTCTGATCCGCGTCAAACCCCGATTGCTTGACCAGCAACGGCTGTTCCGAGCGTAGCGTGGAAACATCGGACCAGTTGATCAGGACGCGGCCGGCATATTTGGTCTGCAGCACCAGCTTGCCGCCCTCCAGCAGCACAATGGTGCCGCTCAACCGGTCACCGTTATTCAGCCACACAGTATCGGCTGCGGCCGGCATGCCGACACACCACATCAGCAGCCACAAGGTTCTCCAGCGCATGACCCACTCAACTCCCAAAAGACGCGCAAAGGATGCACGGGCTGAGTTATCTGAAGCAAGCGGCGCACAGCGGCGCGAGTCACTGTACTTGTGCCTGGCCAGCATTCCCGCCGGCTCAGTGGTCAGCTACGGGCAACTGGCTGAACTGGCCGGTGCAAAGGGTGCCGCGCGCTGGGCCGCTCGCACGCTGTCGCAGTTGCCAGAAGGTACGACCCTGCCCTGGCATCGGGTCATCACTGCTTCCGGGCGCCCGGGACTGAGCCCCGCTTGCCCGGCAGGCGAGGAACAGCGTCAACGCCTGCGCGAGGAAGGTATTGCACTGACGAATGACCGGGTCAACATGCGCCTGCATGGCTGGCATCCAACCCTGTCAAGCGAGTAAAGTTCGCCCTTTCTTAAGAAACACTCTGCCATGTCGATCCACTCTTGGCGCAATGCGCTGAAAATCTACTCCAGCCCAGCTTCCATCGCGCTGCTGCTGCTGGGTTTTGCCGCTGGTCTGCCCTACATGCTGGTGTTTTCCACCCTGTCGGTATGGCTGCGCGAAAGTGGCGTCGACCTCAAAACCATTGCCTTTGCCAGCCTGATCGGACTGGCGTACGCCTTCAAGTGGGTATGGTCACCGCTGCTCGACCAGTGGCGCCTGCCAATCCTCGGGCGTCTGGGGCGTCGCCGTTCATGGCTGGTCCTGTCGCAGAGTCTGGTGGCTATCGGCCTTGCCGGCATGGCACTGTGCGACCCGCAGGAGAGTCTCAGCGCACTGATCGCCCTGGCGGTGCTGGTGGCCTTCGCCTCCGCCACGCAAGACGTTGCCGTCGATGCCTACCGTCTGGAAATTGCCGAGAATGAAAGCCAGGCCGCCCTGGCCGCCACCTACATGGCTGGCTACCGGGTCGCTGCACTGTTTGCCACGGCAGGCGCCTTGTATTTCGCCGACTGGTTCGGTGCCAGTTCAAGCACCTATCAATACAGTGCCTGGGCCGGCACCTACATGCTGTTCGCCCTGCTGATGATGCCGGCGATCATCACCAGCCTGCTGATCCGCGAGCCTGCCGTACCGGAAGGCACCCGCAAGGCGGCCATGCTGTTCGGCATCAAGCACCAGCTGATCTCGGTGATCGTGCTGATTGTGCTGCTGATTTCCGTACCGGCCATGTTTACCCAGTTCTATCGCAGCGACTGGCAGAGTCTGGCCACCGAGAGTGCCAGCCTGATGGACCTGATCATGCACGACCGGCCCTTTCTGCGCGCGCTGCTCTACACCCTGCTGACCGGCTTGTGCCTGTCCGCCTTTGGCCGCCGGGGACTGGCGCCGGTGCTGACGCCAATCAACGACTTTGTCATGCGCTACCGCTGGCAGGCCTTGATGATGCTCGGGCTGATCTCGACATACCGCATGTCAGACACCGTCATGGGGGTCATGGCCAATGTGTTTTACATCGATATGGGCTTTACCAAGGACGAGATTGCCAGTATCAGCAAGCTGTTCGGCCTGTTCATGACGCTGCTTGGTGCAGGCACCGGCGGATTGCTGATCGTGCGCTTTGGCATCATGCCGATTCTGTTCATTGGCGCTATCGCCTCGGCAGCGACCAACCTGCTGTTCGCCATGCTCTCCGGAATGGGCGCCAACATCCAGATGCTGGTGGTAACGATCAGCGGCGACAACTTCAGCTCAGGCCTGGCCACCACCGCCTTCGTCGCCTACCTGTCGAGCCTGACCAACCTGCAGTTCTCTGCCACCCAGTACGCCCTGCTCAGCTCGATCATGTTGCTATTACCCAGACTGCTGGGCGGTTACTCGGGAGCGCTGGTGGAGCAAGTCGGTTACCAGCAGTTCTTTGTGCTGACGACGCTGCTGGGTATCCCGACATTGCTGATGATTATCTGGCAGTGGCGACAGCCCGCACCCGCAGTCCAGGCTGAAAACAAAACCGCGGCACCGGAGCAGGCCTGAGCCTGCTCCGGATCGAGATCAGTCGCGGAAATTGTTGAACTGCAGCGGCATGTCCAGTTCCTTGCTGCGCAGCAAGGCAATGGCCTCCTGCAGGTCATCGCGCTTCTTGCCGGTGATGCGTACCTGCTCACCCTGAATGGCGGCCTGCACCTTGAGCTTGGCGTCCTTGATCAAGGCAACAATCTTCTTCGCCAGTTCCTTGTCGATGCCTTCGCGCAAGTTGACTTCCTGCTTGACCACTTTGCCTGAGGCATAAGAGTCCTTGTATTCGAGACACTTGATATCGACTTTGCGCTTGAACAGCGACTGCTCAATGATCGGCACCATCTGCTCCAGCAGAAAATCGGACTCCGCCGTCAGGGTAATGGTCTTTTCCTTGCTTTCCAGGCTGCATTTGCCGCGCAGGTCATAGCGCCGCTCCAGCTCCTTGACTGCGTTATCAATGGCATTGGTGACTTCGTGCTGGTCCAGTTCGGACACCACATCAAACGATGGCATGGACTTCCTCCAGATAAGCGGCGTGACCCCCGTTACAAACGGACTGCGCCTTGCTTGCGGTTATAGTGACCAGCCATTATAACTGCTGATTAATCAACGCTGCGGCAAAGTACTGCAGCGATCATCGTCTGGCCTAGTGAGCACATAATGCCGAACACCCATCTGAGCATAATGGTGGTGGATGACGCCAAGTTTTCCAGCGCTGTTATCGGCCGTGAATTGAACAATGCGGGTTATCAGGACATACGCTATGCCAGCAGTGCCAAAGAGGCGCTGAACCTTCTCGAACAACGCCCTGCGAGCGTGTTGCTGGCCGACTGGCTGATGCCGGAAGTCAACGGCCTGGAACTGACCGGCATGGTCCGGCAGCTGGATGAGACCACCGAGCACTACACCTACGTCATTCTGCTGACCGGCCGCGAAGGCGAAAACGTCCTCAGCGAAGCCTTCGATCACGGTGTGGATGACTTCATCAACAAAGCCAGCATGCATGAGCAACTGGTTCCGCGCGTGTACGCAGCAGACCGGCTGTGCGGCACCCTGCAACGCCTGCTGCAAAACAACCGCCTGCTGGCACGCAACATTGCCAATCTCGAGCAGCGCAATCTGGTCGACACGGTGACCGGCCTGGGCAACCTGCGTTATCTGCAACAGCGTATGGCCGACAGCTTGCGGCAGATCGATTCCCGCGGCGGGGCATTGTGCTACCTGCTGATCGGCCTCAAGGAAGCGCCAGAGTTGCAGCAGCAACATGGCAGCCAGTTTCATGAAGAACTGTTGCACTCCGTCGGCCGCCGCCTGCAGCAACTGGTGCGCCCGCTGGATACGCTGGTCTGCCTGAATGAACACCACTTTGGCCTGCTGACCATTCTGGATGACCTCAGCGAATGCTCGCCGAGCAGCTTCAAACGCCTGCATGCAGGCCTCAACCTCAAAGCCTTCAAGACCAGCGAAGGCTTTATCAGCCTCAAGGCCGGTATTGCGCTGGTCGGCATGGACAAGAAAGCGCTGCCGCAAAATGTCGATGACATGCTGCAACTGGCTGAAAAAATCCTGCCCGAATCCTATGAAACAGGGCGCGTCACGGCGGTACGGCTACCACTGCCCTCGGTCTGAACCCGACCATGAGCTGGCATGTACTGGGCGCCGGCAGCCTGGGCATGCTCTGGGCGGCAAGGCTGGCAATGGCCGGCCTCGAGCCACAGCTGATTCTGCGCAAGCAGTCCGGCGTCAGTGCTCTCAAGGCAACAGGCGGCATACGTTTTTGTGCAGAGGGGCAAGAGCGATTGCTTGCGATGAACGCGCAGACTGCCGACCATCGCGAACCGATCGAGCGGCTGGTGCTGGCCTGCAAGGCCTATGACGCGGAAGCCGCGATAGGCACCGTGGCTCACCGCCTGACAGAAACAGCCTGTGTGCTGCTGTTACAGAACGGCCTGGGCAGCCAGTCTGCCGTCGCCGCGCGCATCCCCCACATACGCTGCATTCTGCTGTCGAGCACCGAAGGCGCCTTCCGCTCAGGTGAGTTCTCGGTCACCTTTGCCGGGCAAGGCACAAACTGGCTGGGCGACCCGCTCGATGCCCGCCCGCCCGAATGGCTGGATGAACTGACGCAGGCGGGAATTCCCGCCCAGTGGACGCCGACGATTCTGCTCAGGCAATGGCGCAAACTCGCGATCAACTGCGCAATCAATCCGCTGTGCGTGCTCTATGACTGCCGCAACGGCGGTCTGTTGCGACACCCCGAAGAAGTGGCCGGCCTCTGCGCCGAACTCGGCACATTGCTCGATTCAGCCATGGGTCAGGGCGCCAGCGAGGGACTGCATGCCGAAGTGCAGCAGGTCATCGTGGCCACAGCGCAGAACCAGTGTTCGATGCTGCAGGATGTGCGGCGCCAGCAACGCAGCGAAATCAGCTACCTGATCGGTTTTGCCTGCGCTCAGGCGCTGCGCTCAGGTCTTCACCTGCCGCGACTCGAACGCCTGCACAGCCAACTACGCCATCATCTGCAATCATTGGGTCTGCGCGATGACTGAGAAGTAGCTGAACAATCGCGGCCAATCCTTTACCCTGCGCAACCTAATACCCTCCTGCAGAAGGCGCGCGATCGCATGGGACAACGACTGTCGAAAATCTATACCCGCACCGGCGATCAGGGTGAAACCGGACTGGCCGACGGACGTCGCGTCGGCAAGGACCATCCGCGGGTAGAAGCCATGGGCGAAGTGGACAGCCTCAACAGCCAGTTGGGGCTGCTGCTCGCCGAACTGGTGCATGAACGGCAAACACACCCGAGCCTGCAAGAGTTGCTGGAGGTGCTTGCACCATGCCAGCACCGCTTGTTCGATCTGGGCGGCGAACTGGCGATGCCGGACTATCAGGCCGTGCAGGAGTCGCACATCGAACAGATGGAACAGGCCATCGATCGCTGGAATGCAGAACTCGGCCCGCTGGAAAACTTCATTTTGCCTGGCGGATCGCGCCTTGTTGCACAAGCGCACATTTGCCGCAGCAGTGCCCGCACGGCCGAGCGGCGCTGTCAGCAACTCAATGCACAGGAGCCACTGCGCGCCATCGTGCTGGCCTACCTGAACCGGCTCTCCGACCTGTTGTTTGTCACCGCCAGGCTGATGGCCAGACGTCAGCAGATCAGCGAAGTTCTCTGGCAGGAGGCCAGCAAACCCGAATAGGTCAGGAGAACTGGCCGTGGCGCCCTTGTCCGGCCTTGAACCGACTCGCCCCCGCCGCCGATTCACCACTTTCAAGCACCACCAGACCACCAGCAAACTCATTGGCCATGGCCGCCGCAAACGGCATATCCCACTGCGCATAGGCACTGGCCCGATCAGCCAGCAGACAACCCTGCGGGAATCCGGCGATCTGCTCGGCCAATGCCTGAGCCGCACGCAACGCACTGCCCGGCGCCACCACCCGACTGACCAGACCGATCTGCAAGGCCTCCTCGGCCATGACCGGGCGGCCGGTGAGGATCAGATCCAGCGCCCGCCCCTGCCCGATAATGCGCGGCAGGCGCACCGTGCCACCATCAATCAGCGGCACACCGAAGCGCCGGCAGAACACCCCGAGCACGGCATCTGCGGCCATCACCCGCAGGTCTGCGAGTAAGGCCAGTTCCAGGCCGCCGGCGACCGCATGGCCTTCGATCGCCGCAATCAACGGTTTGCTCAGGCTCATGCGACTCGGCCCCATCGGACCATCACCCTCGACCTCCAGGCGATTGCGGCGCGCCGTGCCTTCAGCCACGGAGCCAAGGTCCGCACCGGCACAGAAGGTAGCGGCAGCGCCGGCCAGAACGGCAACCCGCGCCTGATCGTCAGCTTCAAAAGCACGCAACGCATCCGCCAACAGCTGCGCCGTTGGCCGGTCAACTGCATTGCGCACTTCAGGCCGATTGATCAGGATGGTGGTCACCACGCCCTGCTTTTCGATCACTACCGACATGCCACCCTCCCGTTGTAACCCGTGCTAGGCGCTGAAGCGCTGCAGATTGGCCAGCATCTCCTTCATCGCTTCCATGTTGTCTCTGGGGTGCGCAGCGCCCTCGAAGTCGCAAATCTGCGCCCAATGGGCCGCCACATCATCCGGGCTGAAGCCTGTCCGCGGATCAAATCCGACGCCCAGACTACGTTCCCAGCGCACCTTGCCAATCCAGCCCCCGCCGACTTCGAACAGCCCCGAGGTTTCCTGACAAGCTTCGCTGCCAAGGTACACCACCAGCGGACTGACCAACTCCGGCTTGAGTTGCTCGAACACCTGCGGCGGCAGCAAGCCTTCGGTCATGCGCGTGGCGCCGGTGGGGGCAATCGCGTTGACCAGAATATTGTTCTTGCGGCCCTCGAGCGCCAGCGTGCGGGTCAGGCCGTATAGTCCAAGCTTGGCCATGCCGTAATTGGCCTGCCCGAAGTTGCCGTAAATGCCCGAGGTTGAAGCGGTAAAGATCAGCCGCCCGTAATTCTGCTCGCGCAGATATGGCCAGGCGGCATGCGTGACCTTGTAGGCGCCTTCGACGTGAACCTTGTAGACCAGATCCCAGTCGGGGTCTTCCATCTTCTGGAAGCTCTTGTCGCGCAAGATACCGGCATTGTTGACCACCACATCAACACGACCAAAGGCATCCAGTGCGTTCTGGATAATCTTGCCGCCGTCAGTCACCGAATCATGGTTGGCTACGGCCGTGCCGCCGGCAGCACGGATTTCGGCAACCACCTGATCGGCGGCGGATGAGCTTGCACCCACACCTTGCGCGCTACCGCCCAGATCATTGACCACCACCTGCGCACCGTGCCGGGCAAACAGCAGCGCATGGGCACGACCCAACCCACCGCCAGCGCCCGTCACAACCACCACCTTGCCTTCGAACTGGACAGCTTCGCTCATCGGTTGCACTCCACTATTGATTAAAAGTGTTGGCAGTTTCTGCCTGAGTGGCAGCCTCGACAAGCCAGCGGCCCCGGCTGAATGACCGCCAATAACGCACCGGCATGATCAGGCAGGGCGAATCAGGCCAAGGTGGTTGTACAGGTGCATGACATGCGCCAGCGCATACTCGGCATGCGTGAGTGCGCCATAGGCAAAGTGCGGCTGCAGCGGCCCTTGGTACTCCGCAAAACGCTGCATGGACGCCTGCAGGCGCTGCAGTGCCAGCTGCTGAGTGGCCGGCTCATCCAGCGGCGGCGCTCCCGGTATGGCTTCATCCAGCGGATGGCGCATCCCGCCACGCGCGGCGAACAGATCAAACACCGCAGGCCCCACACTCTGGCGAAACCAGGCAGGTTTGAGCTGCGGATAGCCATCCATTGAATAGTCGACACTTTGTGCGCAGTGGTTGAATACCTCGGCCGGCGACCAGCCTTGCACACTGCGCAACGGGCTCGCCGCGAGTTGCTGCAACAGCTCACGGGCAGCCTCCAGACTCAGTGCCGCAGGTGCCGGCGCCCCGGGCAGCGCCCACCAGGCGGCGCCGAGCGAAACTGCTGAGCCTGCAGCCAGCAGACTGATAAAGGTCCGTCTTTGCATGTCTACCTCGAAGACCTGATCAGTTGGCGTAGCCGGGCATTTGCTGATCCAGCTTGCGCAACAGCGCCGGCCAGGGCAGCGCTCCGCCCATACCGACCGGAGTGCGCATGACCCCGGCAATCATCTGCCGTGCACCGTCGAGGATCTGCTGGGAAATGTGCTGTAAATCGCCACCACCACTTTGCGCCATCAATTGAATTTCGCAGGTGCGCTGAAAAATGAACATCATCAGAAACGCATCGGCAATGCTTCCGGCGCAGGTCATCAGGCCATGGTTGCGTAGCACCATGAAATTGGTGTCACCCAGATCCGCCTGCAATCGGGCTTTCTCTTCGTGGTTAAGCGCAACCCCTTCGTAAGCGTGATAACTCAGGCTGGCCAGCACGAACAGGGACTGCTGGGACAACGGCAGCACCCCGCACTTTTGCGCGGACAAGCCAACGCCCGCTGCCGTATGGGTATGCAGCACGCAGTTCACATCGTGACGCACTTCGTGCACCGCACTGTGAATGGTGTAACCCGCCGGGTTGATCTCGAACGGACTGTCCATCTGCTTGTTGCCGGCCTGATCGACCTTGACCAGGCTGGAGGCGGTTATCTCGTGAAACATCAAGCCATAGGGATTGATCAGAAAATCTTCCGTCCCAGGCACCTTGGCCGATATATGGGTAAAAATCAGATCATCCCAGCCATGCAGGGCAATCAGGCGGTAACAGGCCGCCAGGTCGACCCGGGCCTGCCATTCAGCAGCGCAAACCTGATTCCTGACATTGGGCAGAATGAATTGTGCAGTCACGGTGATCACCTCAGCGAGTGGATTGAACAGACTCAGCAGTCTAGACAGTAAGGCCGTATTGACCACTGACTGAAGCGGGTACAGCCATTTGCCGTCATTGCGCTTCGCGCAGCTGATCCACCAACTGGGTCAGCCAGGGCTCGGCGTCCGCTTCCGGATTGACACTTTCACTGGCGTCGAGCCGCAGCATGGGCAGCACCTCAAGAATCCCCAGCTCCTCGTACAACTCACGCACCATTTCACCACCGGCGCAAAAGGTATCGCCGTAACTCGAGTCGCCCAGCGCCAGCACCGCACCGGGCAGGCCGCGCCAGTTCGGCAGATGATCGCGGATGGCGTAGTACAAGGGTTGCAGATTGTCTGGCAACTCGCCCATACCGGTAGTAGCGGTCACGCACAGCAGCGCCCCGGGGGCAAAGGCCAACAGCTCTTCCAGCGTCATGCGTGCCTTGTGCCACGCGTCAAATCCATTATTCCTGAGGTGCTGTTCGGCGTGACGAGCCACCTCCTCCGCGGTTCCGTAGACCGAGCCGGATAAAATCGCGATCTTCATGCAAACTCCTGTAAAAGAGGGCTATTCGAAGCATTATGCCGCAACTGGACAGCCTGCTCCGATGCCTTAAAATGCCTCGCACAACCATCCGGAAGCACACCAATGATCAACGCCAAGCTGTTACAACTGGTAGTCAATGCCTCCAATGACGGCATCGTCGTGGCCGAACAAGAAGGCGATGACAATATTCTGATTTATGCCAACCCCGCTTTTGAACGCCTGACCGGCTACAACAGCGAAGACATTCTGTATCAGGACTGCCGATTTTTGCAGAGTGGCGACCGCGATCAGCCGGGTCTGCACGCCATCCATGAGGCGGTGCGCACCAACACGCCCTGCCGGCAGATCATTCGCAATTACCGCAAGGACGGCAGTGCATTCTGGAATGAACTGTCGATCACTCCGGTATTCAACGAGGCGGATCAGCTGACCTACTACATCGGCATTCAAAAAGATGTCAGCGATACGGTCGAAGCGCGCCAGCGCGTGATCGAACTGGAAGCTGAAGTCGCTGCACTGAAGGCACGCCTGGGCGAATAACGCCGCGTATCAGTGCTGCGGCCACCACGCGCGAATCCCCGCCACACCCTGCGCGCCACAATCCCAGGCGCGCGACAGATCATCCGGACCGACCCCTCCCAGCAGATAGGCTGGCTGGTTGAAGTCGCGCAACAACGCGGCAGCCTTGTCCCAGCCCAGCGCCATGGCCTCCGGGTGGCTGAGGGTATTCTGCACGGGCGACAGCGTGACGAAATCCACCCCCATCTGCTGTGCCAACGCCAACTCCTGTGCGCAATGACAGGAAGCGGCCAACCAGCGTTCTTTTGGAAAGGGTCGGCCCGCCGGCGCATATTGGCGTAACTGCTCGGCCGTCAGATGCCAGCCAGCAGCCGGAAAATCACCGAGCCATTCCAGCGGTCCCTTGAGCATCAACTGCGCCTTGCCGGCACACAGTCCCTGGGCGTCAAGCGCCAGATCACGGTATTCCGGGCTGTACATATTCGGCGCCCGCAACTGCACCAGACGCACACCGCTGGCCAGCGCCTGACGCAAGCCGCTCAGCAGCTCATGATGGCTCAGACCATCCGGCGTAATCAGATACTGGGACGGCAGACGCGCGGCAGCGACGATCGGCTGATTGGCTGCGGGGAACGGGTAGTCAACCAGCTGCCGCGGCGCGACCCAGGCCAATGACTGACCTTCCGCTCCGTGCGGCTGCCCCTTGAAAGCACCGACTTCCCAGACATCCAGCAGTACCTGTTTATCCGGGTAATCATGATTGACCTGGAGCAGCGGCCGAGCCTGCGTGACACGAATCTGCAACTCTTCGGACAGCTCCCGCTCCAGAGCAGCACGCACACTTTCGCCCGGTTCCACCTTGCCCCCGGGAAACTCCCAGAGCCCGCCCTGATGGACATGCTCCGGTCGTTTGGCAATCAGGATGCGGCCATCATTGCCACGAATAACTGCCGCTGCCACATGGATACGTTTCAAGCCCGGACCTCACTGGTTTAGCTACGGTATTCCGCGTTGATCCGCACGTATTCGTGGGACAGGTCAGTGGTCCAGATGGTCTCGCTGCAGCTGCCACGACCCAGCTCGATGCGGATGGTGATTTCCTCGCGTGCCATCACCGCTGCGCCCTGCTCTTCGGTATAGCTGGCCGCGCGCCCGCCTTGACTGGCGATGCATACTTCGCCCTGGCGCGGGTCGCCAAGGAACACATCGATCTTGCTCACATCCAGCTCAGCCACGCCGGCGTAACCGACTGCGGCAAGAATGCGTCCCCAGTTCGGGTCAGAGGCAAACAGGGCAGTCTTGATCAGTGGCGAGTGCGCCACGGCATAGCCGACATCCAGACATTCCTGATGCGTGCCTCCGCCGTTGACTTGCACCGTGACAAACTTGGTCGCCCCTTCGCCATCACGCACGATAGCCTGCGCCACCTCCATGAATACCTCAAACACTGCCTGCTTGAGCTTGGCGAACAGCTCACCAGAGGTAGTGGTGATTTCTCCCAGCGCCGCCTGACCGGTGGCAATCAGCAGACAGCAATCGTTGGTCGAGGTATCGCCATCAATGGTGATGCGGTTGAACGACTTGTTCGCTGCATCCACCACCAGCGCCTGCAGCACGTCACGGGCGACCTTGGCGTCGGTGGCGATATAACCGAGCATGGTCGCCATGTTGGGACGGATCATCCCGGCGCCCTTGCTGATTCCGGTGACAGTGACCGTCACACCGTCATATTCAAATTGCCGGCTGGCGCCCTTGGGCAGGGTATCAGTGGTCATGATGCCAGTGGCGGCCTCAGCCCAGTGATCGACTGATAAATCATCCAGTGCCGCTTGCAAAGCCCCTTCGATTTTCTCCACCGGCAACGGCTCGCCTATCACGCCCGTGGAAAAGGGCAGCACAGCCGTTTCCTCCACACCTGTCAGCGCGGCCAGCGCAGCACAGGCTCGGCGGGCATTGCGCAAGCCATCTGCACCCGTGCCGGCGTTGGCATTACCTGTATTGGTCAGCAGATAGCGCACGTCGCCGCGGAAACGCTCGCGGGTCACGATAACCGGTGCCGCACAAAAGGCATTGGTGGTGGTCACTGCCGCCACGCGCGAACCTTCAGCGCAGCGCATAACCACGACATCCTTGCGACCGGGACGCTTGATCCCGGCAGAGGCGATGCCCAGTTCGAAACCGGGAACCGGGTGCAGGGTGGGCAAAGGACCAAGACCAACAGCCATGTGTGCACTCCTAAATCAGTCAGTTCAATCAATGCGCGCGGGAGGCGCAGGGTGGAAAAACGCCGCGAGCGGCAGAGCCGGTCGCGGCGTCGTCAACAGCAGTAAAGCCGGATCAGCCCAGCTGACCGTGGCAGTGCTTGTACTTCTTGCCGGACCCGCACGGGCACGGCTCGTTACGACCAATTTTCGGCTCGGCACGCACTGGAGCAGCCACCACCGCAGGTTCGGCCACCTGCTCCTGCTCAGGATCGGCCTGCAGTGCAGACGCCGCCTCGGCATGCTGGAACTGCATGCGCTTGGCCAATTCCTCAGCATCATGGCGCATGCGCGCCTCTTCTTCGGCCGCATCTTCACGACGCACCTGCACGAAGGACAACACACGAATGGTGTCGGTCTTGATCGAGCTCAGCAACTCCTGGAACAGTGTGAAAGACTCGCGCTTGTATTCCTGCTTGGGATTTTTCTGCGCATAACCACGCAGGTGAATACCGTGCCGCAGGTGATCCATCGTCGACAGGTGGTCTTTCCACAAATCATCCAGCACACGCAGCAGAATCTGCTTCTCGAAGGTTCGCAGACCTTCAGCGCCAGCCAGATCTTCCTTCTCTTTGTAGGCCTTCAGCAACTCGTCGAGGATGCGCGCACGCAGAGGCTCTTCGTACAGCTTGTCATCCTCATCGAGCCACTGCTGGACCGGGATCTTGCTGCCGAAATCGCTGAACAACACGGCTTCCAGACCAGCCACGTCCCACTGCTCAGGCAAGGATTGCGGCGGGATATGGGCGTCAATAGCATTCTTCAGCACTTCCTCGCGGAACTCGGCGATGGTTTCGCCAATATCGTCAGCCGCCAGCAGACTGTTACGCATGTGATAGATCACTTTGCGCTGCTCGTTGGCCACGTCATCAAATTCCAGCAACTGCTTGCGCATGTCGAAGTTGCGACCCTCAACCTTGCGCTGGGCTTTCTCGATGGCGTTGGAGACCATGCGGTGCTCGATCGCCTCACCCGACTGCATGCCAAGCGCCTTCATGAAATTCTTCACCCGGTCGGAAGCGAAGA
>JACCDZ010992337.1_pt1 | contig 13798 bp, 11 predicted proteins | sample 7449551 | NCBI WGS metagenome assembly JACCDZ01 (sample SAMN15323452, study PRJNA562643) | freshwater metagenome | isolation source: river surface water | place: USA:Blue River Watershed | collected 2017-08-18
CCCGGGCGATGGCCACGCGCTGCATCTGACCCCCGCTGAGCTCGCCTGCCTTGGCCCACTGGTGTTCGGCCACGCCCAGTTGCTGCAAGACCGTGCGCACCCGCTGGCGCTCGATCGGCCACAGCGCCGCCCTCAGCACCTTGTGCCAGGGCCAAATCGACAAAAGGCCGGAAAGCACATTGCTGTGCACAGTGGACTGGGGCACCAGCAAGCTTTGCTGCTCGACGATGCGGCACCGCGAGCGGTAGCGCTGGAGCTCCGGCCAGCTGAAGTCGTGCATGGGGCGGCCATTGACCTCAATGACTCCGGCGGTGGGCCGCAGCGAGCCGGCCAGGAGCTTGATCAAGGTGGACTTGCCGCCGCCACTGGGGCCGATCAGGGCAACACGCTCACCGGCAGACAGGCTCAGGGTGATGCGCTGGAGGGTGGGGCGCTCCCCCCAGTGCCTGCCGACATCGCGCAGATGGAGCTCGGGCGTCATGTCAGCGCGAGCACGGCGCTCGCCAGCAAAAGAGGGAAAAGGACATGAGCAAGGCAAGGTCGCGTGGCAGAGCGCCCCATTTTACGACCTCGGGCTCTGCGCTAGCTGAACCTGAGCTCGCCGGCGCGAGCGGCAGCGTTCGCTGCGGAACTGATATATATCAAACTCGGTGCGGGACTACTCCTTTTGAACGATTCCCGCTGACCAACCGAAGGATGTTCAGAGAAGGGTTAATTTTTAACACTGCGAGGCATTGGAATAGGAGTTCCCCATGTCTCAGAGAGGTAAGGCCCTATCGGTCTTGACAGTCAGCACACTGGCCTTCACGGTGTGCTTCATGGTCTGGATGATGTTTGGCGTCATCGGCATCCCGATCAAGAAGACCCTGGGGCTCACCAACGCTCAGTTTGGTCTGCTGACCGCCATGCCCGTGCTCACGGGCTCGCTCATCCGGGTGCCCCTGGGCGTCTGGACCGATCGTTTCGGCGGTCGCATCGTGTTCTTCCTCACGATGCTGGCCTGTGTCATCCCCATCTACCTGATGTCCTACGCCACCCAGTACTGGCACTTTCTGGTGCTTGGTCTGTTCGTGGGCCTGGCCGGTGGTTCGTTCTCGGTGGGCACCCCTTATGTGGCGCGCTGGTTCCCCAAGAACCAGCAAGGTTTTGCCATGGGCGTATTCGGTGCCGGCAACTCCGGTGCGGCCGTCAACAAGTTTGTGGCCCCCGCCATCATCGTGGCGGCAGGCTGGACCATGGTGCCGCAGGTGTATGCCGCCATCATGCTGGGCACCGCCCTGCTGTTCTGGTTCGGCAGCCACTCTGACCCCACCCACCTCGTTCACTCCAAGGCCAGTTTCAGCGAGCAGTTCAAGCAACTCAAGGATCCACGCGTCCTCAAGTACTGCCAGTACTACTCCATCGTGTTCGGTGGCTATGTGGGTCTGAGCCTGTGGATGGTGCAGTACTACGTGGGCGAATATGGCCTCGACATCCGCGTGGCCGCCTTGCTGGCCGCCTGCTTCTCGCTGCCCGGCGGTGTGCTGCGCGCCATCGGTGGCTATCTGTCTGACAAGCACGGTGCCCACAAGGTGACCTGGTGGGTGCTGTGGGTGTGCTGGATCTGCCTGTTCATCCTGAGCTACCCGCAAACCGCCTTCACTGTGACCACGGTCGACGGCCCGCAAACCTTCCACATTGGCCTGAACGTCTACGCCTTCACGGTGGTGATGTTCACCCTGGGTATCGCCATGGCTTTCGGCAAGGCCAGCGTTTTCAAGTACATCAGCAACGACTACCCCACCAACATCGGTGCCATCTCCGGCATCGTCGGCTTGGCCGGTGGTTTGGGTGGGTTCGTGCTGCCGATCATGTTTGGTTACCTGCTGGACCTCACCGGGATCCGCTCCAGCGCCTTCATGTTGCTCTACGGCATCGTCTGGGTCTCCCTGATCTGGATGTACATGACCGAAGTTCGCTCGCGTGACGTGGTGGGTGGTGAGCCCCAGCATGCCGCCGTGGGCAAGCGCGCCTGATTTCCCTTTCAAGGACACATCATGTCAATCAAAAACCCCTCGGCAGGCAAGGCCCGCCCAGGCACGACCCTGACGGTCTGGACCCCAGAAGACAAGGCCTTCTGGGCCGCAGAAGGGCAGGCCATCGCCAAGCTCAATCTGTGGATCTCGGTCCCGGCCCTGTTCCTGGCCTTTGCCATCTGGCAGATGTGGAGCGTCGTCGCGGTCAATCTGCCGATGATGGGCTTCAACTACACCACCAACCAACTGTTCTGGCTGGCTTCGGCGCCCGCCCTGTCGGGTGCCACGCTGCGCATCTTCTACTCCTTCATGGTGCCCCTGGTGGGCGGCCGTCGCTGGACGGCGATCTCCACCGCCTCGCTGCTGGTCCCCGCCATCGGGATCGGTTTTGCGGTGCAGGACCCCACCACGCCGTATCCGACGATGCTGATCCTGGCGCTGCTGTGCGGCTTCGGTGGCGGCAACTTCTCGTCGTCGATGTCCAACATCAGCTTCTTCTTCCCGAAGGAGCGCAAGGGCTCGGCCCTGGGCGTCAACGCCGGCCTGGGCAACCTGGGCGTGTCGGTGGTGCAGTTCCTCAGCCCCATCATCATCTCGGTGGGCCTGTTCGGCGTGCTGGGCGGTGAGTCGCAGACCATCGTCAACAAGGCCGGTCAGTCGTCCGAGATCTGGGCGCAGAACGCTGCCTTCGTCTGGGTGCCATGGATCATCATCATCTCCTTGGCGGCGTGGTTCTTCATGAACGACATCGCCGATGCCAAGGCCTCGTTTGCCACGCAAGCGGCCATCTTCCGCAGCAAGCATAACTGGCTGATGTGCGTTCTGTACCTGGGCACCTTCGGCTCGTTCATTGGTTATGCCGCTGGCTTCCCTCTGTTGATCAAGTCGCAGTTCACCGATGTGAACCCGCTGGCCTACGCCTGGATCGGCCCGCTGGTCGGCGCCCTGATTCGTCCGGTGGGTGGCTGGTTGTCTGACAAGCTGGGTGGTGCCCGCGTCACCTTCTGGAACTTCATCGTCATGGCCTTGGCCGTGGTGGGTGTGCTATTCTTCCTGCCCAAGGGCACCGGCAGCGCCTACGCCCTGTCGATCGGCCCGTTGGAGGGCAACTTCACTGGCTTCTTCCTGATGTTCCTGGTGCTGTTCCTGACCACCGGCATTGGCAATGGCTCGACCTTCCGCATGATCCCGGTTATCTTCCTGAATCTGAAGACGCGCCAAGTCAAGCGCAATGACGAAGTCCGCATGGCTGCGGCCGTCAAGGAAGCCAATACCGAAGCCGCTGCTGTGCTGGGCTTCACCGCAGCGGTTGCGGCCTACGGCGGTTTCTTCATCCCCAAGAGCTATGGCACCTCGATCGGTGCCACTGGCGGCCCCGAGCTGGCACTGATGGCCTTCATCGCCTTCTACCTGCTGTGCATCGTGACCACCTGGTGGTACTACGCCCGCAAGGGTGCCGAGCAGCCTTGCTGATCTCTCACACGTGAATCTGACAGGAGTCAACACATGAGTCACTTTCTTGACCGATTGACCTTCTTCGCTCAACCCAAAGAAGAGTTTGCAGAAGGCCACGGCGTCACCACGGGCGAGGATCGCACCTGGGAAGACGCGTACCGCAACCGCTGGCAGCACGACAAGATCGTGCGCTCCACCCACGGTGTGAACTGCACGGGCTCTTGCTCGTGGAAGGTTTACGTCAAGGGCGGCATCGTCACCTGGGAAACCCAGCAGACCGACTACCCCCGTACCCGCGACGACCTGCCCAACCACGAGCCCCGTGGTTGCGCTCGCGGCGCCAGCTATTCGTGGTACCTGTACAGCGCCAACCGCGTCAAGCACCCCATGGTGCGCGGTGAGCTGCTCAAGCACTGGCGTACGGCGCGTGCCATCGCCAAGACCCCGGTCGATGCCTGGGCTGCCTTGATGAGCAATCCGGACACCCGCCGCAGCTGGCAGAAGGAACGCGGCCTGGGTGGTTTCGTTCGCTCCAGCTGGGACGAAGTCAACGAAATCATCGCCGCCTCCAACGTCTACACCATCAAGCAATACGGTCCTGACCGCATCATCGGCTTCTCGCCGATTCCTGCGATGTCCATGATCAGCTACGCTGCTGGCAGCCGTTACCTCAGCCTGATCGGTGGCGTGTGCATGTCGTTCTACGACTGGTACTGCGACCTGCCTCCTTCCAGCCCGCAAATCTGGGGTGAGCAGACCGACGTGGCCGAGTCGGCCGACTGGTACAACTCCAACTTCATCATTGCCTGGGGCTCCAACGTGCCCCAGACACGTACCCCCGACGCTCACTTCTTCACCGAAGCGCGTTACAAGGGCACCAAGACCGTTGCGGTCACCCCTGACTACTCCGAAGTCGCCAAGTTGGCCGACATCTGGATGCACCCGAAGCAGGGCACAGACGCTGCCGTGGCCATGGCCATGGGGCACGTCATCCTCAAAGAGTTCTACTTCGACAAGCGCAGCGCCTACTTTGACGACTACGCTCGTCGTTACACCGACTTGCCCATGCTGGTCATGCTCGAAGAGCAGGACACGCCGGCCGGTAAGGCTCTGGTTCCAGGCCGCTACCTGCGCGCCAGCGACATGGTGGGTGAACAGGCCCAAGGCACCAACAACGAGTGGAAGACCCTGGCACTCAATGCGGACGGCAGCGTTGTCGTTCCCAATGGCTCCATTGGCTTCCGTTGGGGTGCTGATGGTCGCTCAGACCAAGGTAAGTGGAACCTGGAAAACAAGGAAGGCGTCAACAACACTGACGTCAGCCTGAAGCTGTCAGTGCTGGAAGATGCCGACAAGGCTGAAACGGTCGCCGCTGACGTCAACAAGGTCGCCTTCCCTTACTTTGGCGGCATCGAGACCCCGAACTTCCCGAGCAACAAGCAAGGCGATATTCTGCTGCGCAATGTGCCGATGAAGCGCATCACGGTGCAGGACAAGAATGGTCAGACCCGCGAAGCCTGGGTCGCCACCGTGTTCGACCTGCAGGTCGCAAGCTATGGTGTGTTCCGTGGCTTGAAGAATGCGCAAGGCCAACTGGTGGACGATGGCGCCAAGTCGTACGACGACAACGTTCCTTACACCCCGGCCTGGCAAGAACAGATCACGGGTGCACCGCGTGAGCAGGTGCTCACCGTGGCACGTCAGTTCGCTGACAACGCCGACAAGACCCATGGTCGCTCGATGGTCATCATCGGCGCCGCCATGAACCACTGGTACCACTGCGACATGAACTATCGCGGCATCATCAACATGCTGATGATGTGCGGTTGCGTGGGTCAATCGGGTGGTGGCTGGGCTCACTACGTGGGTCAGGAAAAGTTGCGTCCGCAAACCGGTTGGGCGCCGCTCGCCTTCGCCGCTGACTGGGTCCGTCCTTCGCGTCAACAAAACTCCACCAGTTTCTTCTACGCCCACACCGATCAGTGGCGCTACGAAAAGTTGGGCGTCAACGAGGTCCTCTCGCCGCTGGCCGACAAGAACAAGTTCGGCGGCAGCATGATCGACTACAACGTCCGCTCCGAGCGCATGGGTTGGTTGCCGTCTGCCCCTCAGCTGGAAACCAACCCGCTGAAGGTGGTCAAGGACGCGCAGGCCAAGGGCATGGACCCGAAGGACTATGCCGTCAACGCACTGAAAGATGGCTCCCTGAAGCTGTCTTGCGAAGACCCAGACAATCCGGTGAACTGGCCGCGCAACATGTTCGTGTGGCGCTCCAACATCCTGGGCTCGTCCGGCAAGGGCCACGAGTACTTCCTCAAGCATCTGCTGGGCACCACCAACGGCGTGCAGGGCAAGGACCTGGGCTCGCAAGACGCCAAGCCGCAGGAAGTCAAGTGGCACGACAAGGCGCCCGAAGGCAAGCTGGACCTGCTGGTCACGCTGGACTTCCGCATGAGCACCACCTGCCTGTACTCCGACATCGTGCTGCCTACGGCCACCTGGTACGAGAAGAACGACCTCAACACGTCCGACATGCACCCCTTCATCCACCCGCTGTCCGCAGCGGTTGATCCGGCTTGGGAAGCACGTTCCGACTGGGAGATCTACAAGGGCTTTGCCCAGAAGTTCTCTGAAGTCTGCGTCGGTCACCTCGGTGTCGAGAAGGAAGTCGTGCTCACGCCGATCATGCACGACACCGCTGGCGAAATCGCCCAGCCCTTTGGCGTGGAAGAGTGGAAGAAGGGCGAGATCGACCTCATCCCCGGCAAGACTGCACCGCAGATCACCGTGGTCGAGCGTGACTATCCGAACACCTTCAAGCGCTTCACCTCCCTGGGCCCGCTGTTGAACAAGCTGGGCAACGGCGGCAAGGGCATTGGCTGGAACACGCAGGACGAAGTCCACGCGCTGGGCCAGCTCAATGGCACCGTGCGCGAAGAAGGCGTCAGCCAAGGTATGCCCCGCATCGTGTCCGACATCGACGCCACCGAAGTGGTGCTGATGCTGGCTCCCGAGACCAACGGTCACGTGGCTGTCAAGGCTTGGGAAGCGCTGGGCAAGCAGACCGGTCGTGATCACACCCACCTGGCCCTGCACCGCGAAGACGAGAAGATCCGTTTCCGCGACATCCAGGCGCAGCCGCGCAAGATCATTTCCTCGCCGACCTGGTCTGGCCTGGAAAGCGAGAAGGTGTCCTACAACGCCGGCTACACCAACGTGCACGAGTACATCCCATGGCGCACGCTCACCGGCCGCCAGCAGTTCTACATGGATCACCCATGGATGATTGCTTTCGGCGAAGGGTTTGTGTCCTATCGTCCCCCTGTTGACCTCAAGACCCTTGGCGACATGAAGGGCGTCAAGCCCAATGGCAACAAGGAAATTGCGCTCAACTTCATCACGCCGCACCAGAAGTGGGGTATCCACTCCACCTACACCGACAACCTGTTGATGCTCACGCTCAACCGCGGTGGCCCGGTGATCTGGCTGAGCGAGGATGACGCCAAGAGTGCGGGCATCGTGGACAACGACTGGGTTGAATTGTTCAACACCAACGGTGCCATTGCCGCCCGTGCAGTGGTGAGCCAGCGTGTGAATCCGGGCATGACCTTGATGTATCACGCCCAGGAAAAGATCATCAACACCCCGGGCTCGGAGATCACGGGCACTCGCGGCGGTATCCACAACTCGGTGACGCGCATTGTGCTCAAGCCTACTCACATGATCGGTGGTTACGCACAGTTCAGCTACGGCTTCAACTACTACGGAACGATTGGTACGAACCGTGACGAGTTCGTCCTCGTTCGCAAGATGAACAAGGTTGACTGGTTGGACGGCGAAGGTTCCGCCACCAGCGCACAAGGAGCACACGCATGAAGATCCGCGCTCAAATTGGCATGGTCCTGAACCTGGACAAGTGCATTGGTTGCCACACCTGCTCGGTGACCTGCAAGAACGTCTGGACCAGTCGCCCTGGCGTCGAGTACGCCTGGTTCAACAACGTCGAAACCAAGCCTGGCATTGGTTATCCCAAGGAATGGGAGAACCAGAGCAAGTGGAACGGTGGTTGGGTGCGCAAGTCCAACGGCAAGATCGAGCCCCGCCAAGGCGGCAAGCTCAGCTTGTTGATGAAGATCTTCGCCAACCCGAACCTGCCCGAGATCGACGACTACTACGAGCCCTTCACCTTCGACTACGACCACCTGCAAAGCGCGCCCAAGTCGAAGGCCCCGCCTACAGCGCGTCCACGCAGCCTGATCACCGGTCAGCGCATGGAGAAGATCGAGTGGGGCCCGAACTGGGAAGAAATTCTCGGCGGCGAGTTCAGCAAGCGCAGCAAGGACCAGAACTTCGAAGACATCCAGAAGGACATCTACGGTCAGTTCGAAAACACCTTCATGATGTACTTGCCTCGCCTGTGCGAGCACTGCCTGAACCCTGCCTGCGTGGCATCGTGCCCTTCCGGCTCGATCTACAAGCGCGAGGAAGACGGCATCGTCCTGATTGACCAGGACAAGTGCCGCGGCTGGCGCATGTGCGTCTCGGGCTGTCCTTACAAGAAGATCTACTACAACTGGAAGTCGGGCAAGGCCGAGAAGTGCATCTTCTGCTATCCACGTATCGAAGCTGGCCAACCCACGGTCTGCTCCGAAACCTGCGTGGGCCGCATCCGCTACCTGGGCGTGCTGCTGTATGACGCAGACGGCATCCAGGCTGCGGCCAGCGTCGAGCACGACCGTGACCTGTACCAGGCTCAACTGGACCTGTTCCTGGACCCCAACGATCCGAAGGTGATCGAGCAGGCCCGCAAGGATGGTATCCCCGAGGCCTGGCTGGTCGCCGCCCGCCACAGCCCCGTCTACAAGATGGCTGTGGACTGGAAGGTCGCGCTGCCGCTGCACCCTGAGTACCGCACACTGCCGATGGTCTGGTACGTGCCGCCTCTGTCTCCCATCCAGGCTGCGGCCAACGTGGGCGATCTGGGCGTCAATGGTCAGATCCCCGACGTCAAGCAGCTGCGCATCCCGGTCAAGTACCTGGCCAACCTGCTGACCGCGGGCGACACCTTCCCGGTGACCCGTGCGCTGGAACGCATGCTGGCGATGCGCGCTTACATGCGCAGCCGCCACGTGGACGGCGTCGAGAACACAGAGGTGCTGGCCCAGGTGGCGATGGACAAGCACACGGTGGAGGACATGTACCACGTGATGGCCATTGCCAACTACGAAGACCGCTTCGTGATCCCGTCGGCTCACCGTGAGTACGCCGAGGATGCGTTCGATCTGCGCGGTGGCTGCGGCTTCACCTTTGGCAACGGTTGTTCGGATGGTGCAAGCGATTCCAGCCTGTTTGGTGGAACCAAGAAGCGCACCATTCCCATCAAGTCGGAGGTGTGAGCATGTTTGGCGCCCTTCAAACCAAGGCCGGCGCCCAGCCGGCTGCCTACAGCATGCGCGCTTTGGCACGCATGCTGACCTACCCGGATCAGGGCCTGCGCGAGCTGGTGCCTGACCTGCAGAAGGTGCTCTTTGACGAGGCGGCTCTGTCGCCCAATCGTCTGCGTGGACTGAGCATGTTGCTGAGTTCGTGGCTGGACATGGAAGTCATGGAAGTCGAGCAAGGTTACGTTGACCTTTTCGACCGTGGACGCGCAACTTCCCTGCATCTGTTTGAGCACGTGCATGGGGACTCGCGTGACCGTGGTCCGGCCATGATTGACCTGGTCAAGACCTATGAGCAAGGCGGGCTGTTACTCGATCCTGACAAGATCGGTGGCGAATTGCCCGACTATCTGCCCGTGGTCCTTGAGTTCGCCTCGACCTTGCCCGCATCTCAGATGCGGGAGTTCATCGGCGAGATCGCGCACATCCTCAATGCCATCCATGCTGCCTTGCTCAAGCGGCGCAGTTTGTATGCGCACGTCTTGGCTGCTGTGCTTGAGATCGGACAACATCCCGTGGAGAGCGTGGAAGTGCCGGAAGACGAGGACATCGACGCAGCCTGGGCAGAACCAGAAGCCTTCGCCGGTTGCAGCAGCAAGGGGCAGCAAAGCCCTGATCAGCCTCAACCCATCCAGATCGTGCGGCGGACCGCATCGACCCCCCAACGAGGAGCATCAGCATGAGCCTCTCTCATCAATTCATCTTCGGCATCTATCCCTACATCTGCGGCGCCTTGTTCATCTTTGGCAGCCTGATGCGCTTTGACCGCGAGCAATACTCGTGGCGCAGTGAATCGAGCCAGATGTTGTCCACGGGCTCGCTGCGCGTGGGCTCCAACCTGTTCCACCTGGGGATCATCGGCCTGTTCTTTGGTCACTTCGTGGGCATGTTGACGCCTCACGCCGTGATCCACGCCCTGGGCGTGACGGCCGGGCAGAAGCAGATGCTGGCCGTGGTGGCCGGTGGCATCTTGGGGGTCATCGCCTTGATCGGCCTGATCCTGCTGATCCATCGCCGCCTGACCAACCCTCGCGTGCGCGCCACCTCGCGTGGTCGTGACTTCCTGGTGCTGTTCTGGATTCTGGCCACGCTGCTGCTGGGCCTGTCCACGGTGCCGCTGTCCGTGCAACACAGCGATGGCGCCACCATGCTCAAGTTGATGTCGTGGGCACAGCACCTGGTCACGTTCCAGGGTGATGCCCCCAGCTTCATCACAGACGTGTCCGTGGTCTTCAAGATCCACATGTTCATGGGCATGAGCTTGTTCGCCATCTTCCCCTTCACCCGTCTGGTGCACGTGTGGAGCGGCTTTGCCTCGGTGGGCTACATCGCCCGTCCGTGGCAGGTGGTTCGCAGCCGCAAGATCGGCATCAACAAGTGAGAGGTGAGGGCATGATGAGCGTGAACCTTTCCACCGCGGGGGCGCTCCCCCTGCGTGTCGGTGACGTGCTGCTGGCCGATGACGCGGCCAGCCTGACCGAAGCAGAGTGCCGCCAACGTGCCAGCCTGGAGTTGTTGCGCCAGGCGGCCATCGACGAGGGCCTGCTGGCCGCCGACGATCCTCAGCCGGTCGACGGTGTGATGACCGAGGCGGCCGCCGAGGCCATCGACCTGTGGCTCGCCCAGAACCTGCAGGTGCCTGAACCCGATGAGGCGTCCTGCCGGCGGCATTACGCCGCTCACCCTTCGCAGTACGCGCTGGGTGAGCGCGTGCAGGCGCGCCACATTCTGTTCGCGGTCACGCCAGGCGTCGACGTGAAGGCCTTGCGCCTGCGCGCCGAGCAGGCCTTGCTGGATGTGCGTGCCGAGCCGCGTCGCTTTGCCGAGGTGGCCGCTGACCTGTCCAACTGCCCCAGCTCCACGCAGGGCGGCGACCTGGGCTGGCTCAGTGCGGCCGATTGCGCGCCAGAGTTCGCCCGCGAGCTGTTCGGGCAGGACGAGGGCACCGCCAACGTGGGTGTCTTGCCGCGACTGGTGCACAGCCGTTTCGGCCTGCACGTGGTCGAGGTGCTGCAGCGCGACCCCGGTCAGATGCAGCCTTTCGAGGTCGTGCAAGACGCCGTGGCCCAGTCTCTGCGCCAGCAGGTCTGGGTGACGGCGCTGCGCCAGGCCATGCAGTTGCTGGCCGGCCGTTGGGAGGTCCGCGGCGTGGACCTGGATGTGGCTGACTCACCGCTGTTGCAGTAAACGCATGGATGACGAACTGCTCAAGCGTATCCGCCGCTTTCGAACGGACTACTTCCCCCAGTACCAGGGGCAGTTCAAGGCGTTGGTTGAGCAGGGGCAGCACCCAACGATCCTGTTCGTTGGGTGCTCCGACTCCCGCCTCTTGCCTTACATGTTGACGGGGGCTGGGCCAGGTGAACTGTTCATCGTGCGCAACGTCGGCGCACTGGTACCACCCTACAACGGGCTGCACGGCCTGCATGGCACGGCGGCGGCCATTGAATACGCAGTGCTCAATCTGCACGTCAGCCACATCGTGGTCTGCGGGCACTCGCACTGCGGCGCCGTGAAGGCGCTCTACGAAGAAATCTCCCCGGAAGCGCAGAACCTCAACGCCTGGCTGGATCTGGCCCGTGAGGCGACGTTGCCGGTGCAGGTGACAGAGGAAGCCTTGCGTCGCACCGAGCAGCGCTCCGTGGTACTGCAACTCGAACGCCTGATGGACTACCCGATGGTGCGCCAGCGGGTGGAGAAGCGCCAGATTGCCCTGCATGGCTGGCACTACGTCATCGAAGACGGTGAAATCCACGTCTTTGACGTCAAGTCGGGCAAGTTCGTCCCGGCATCGACGGCCGAGCACAGCGGCACCGGGCCGTATCACGACATGGACGTCGACAGCAGTTCGATCTTCAACGAGGTCGACTCGTCCTGGTATCCGCCCTGCTGAGGGGCGTGCGCCCGCTTGAAGTTTCCTCGCTCAACTGAAGGGCGTACGCCATTCGGACGAGGGGGAAACGAGGGGGTCATCCGTGAGGGTGGCTTTGCGCAGCATCAAATCCACACCCCTGACTTATACCCAGAATCCTACTCAATTCATCGGATTTTGGAGGGTCAAACATGGTTTCGCGTCGCTTGGATGTGGTGTCCTATCTGGGCAGTCAGGTCTTGTTTCAGAACATGTCCGAGGCGGAGTTGCAGCGCATCGCGGCCGCATCGTGTGTTCGGCGCGTGCAGCGCGGCACCGAGATCTTTGCGGCCGGGGACGACTGCGAGGATCTGTGCCTCGTGGTGGATGGGCTGGTGAAGCTCTACGCGAAAGGCCCCAATGGCCACGAGAAGGTCATTGAAGTGGTGGGCGCAGGGGGCTGCGTGACCGAGGCCCTCTTGTTCAATGACCAGCCACACAGCGTCAATGCCAGCGCCCTGGCCGACGTTCAGATGGTCGAGGTGCCCAAGGACGTGCTGATGACCGAGCTGAACCGCAGCCCCGAGATGGCATTGCGCTTCATCACCGACCTGTCGCGCCGCTTTGCGGGTCTGGTGCGTGACATCGAAGCCCTGACCCTGCACTCGGGCATCAAGCGTGTGGTGGACTATCTGGTGCACTCGCCTGATGTCGGGCAGGTGCCCGTCTCGCAGCGCGATGCCACGGTGTCCTTGCCGGCCAGCAAAGGCACGATCGCCTCGCTGCTGTCTGTCACTCCCGAGCACTTTTCCCGCATCCTCCACGAACTGCAGGCCAACGGCCTGATCGCCGTGAACCGCCGCCAGATCCACATTCCGGATGTGCAGCGGCTGGCGTGCTACGGGTGATGCAGGGTTGAAACAATTGCCCCCTAGAATCGAACACGGTTGTCCCCCTGTCGTTCAACGGAGCCCGCATGCTGTCAGAAGAAAAAAAGCAGGAATTAATTGGCGCGCTCACGCAGAAAATCCGCGCCAATGGCCGATCTGAGGCTTGCCCGATGTGTGGCAACGAGAAGTTTCTGATGGTCGATGCCTGTCTGGTCAATGTGCTGCAGCCCGACGTCAAGAGCGTGACGCTCACGGGGGCTTCCATTCCCACCTTGGCCATCATCTGTGACAACTGTGGCTACCTGAGCCAGCACGCCGTGGGCGCGCTGGGGGTGGCGCCTACCTGAGTCCGGTAGAAAAAGTCACCCGCCGGGCGCTGACCGGTGTGCGGTCTGCGCCGCGTACTGTGCGTTCAGGGCCTGTACCTGCTGGCGCAATTCGGGCAGGAGGTCGCGGGCCTGGTCTTCGTCAAAATCGGTCCGGTAGACCTTCTTGACGCCACGTTGCGCCAGTTGGATGTGCACCGTGGGGCTGAGACCGTGCTGTGCCAGAGAGGCCTTCACGCAGGCGAGGGCGCAGCCGTCGATCGCGACGATGGGGCGGCCGTGTTGCACGGCCTCCTGAGCGGTGCGGACCAGCTTGGGCACATGTCCGCCCACACCGGCAATGCACGACATCTCGGCGCTGCCTTCACGGTCCAGTCGGACGGCGAGGTGGTTGGCGAGTTGCGCGGCACTGGAGCAACCGGAGCAGGCGTACAGCAGGGTGAGTTGTTCGTTTTCGCGAGCCATGGCGGGGTCCCAACGTGCGTCGGGTTCGGGTGAACGATGGGTGTACGGATCATGAGCCAGTGAAGCGGTTTTGGGGAGGGGGCAAGGCTGCGAAGTGACGGGCTCTTGCTGCGCATCAAAACGGGCTGATCGGACGATGTGACAGGCCGCCATCGTTCTTTTGAACGATGCGCCGGGCGGATCGGGTCGTCCGGTCGGTTTGCTTTGCGTCATCTCAAAACCCTGACACGGTCTCGTCACCAGAATCCGCCCGATGGACCGATCAAGGGTTTGCCCGTGGGGTGACGCCTGCCGGTCCTTGGATGAAAGGCTGGAGATGAATGCCACTCAAGGCCCGGAACTGGTGTGTCCGGCA